>Ga0224506_10001183_pt1 | contig 18977 bp, 18 predicted proteins | sample SF_Jan12_sed_USG_2_FD_169108 | JGI IMG/M metagenome (GOLD analysis project Ga0224506, IMG submission 169108) | Sediment microbial communities from San Francisco Bay, California, United States - SF_Jan12_sed_USGS_8_1 | ecosystem: Environmental > Aquatic > Marine > Sediment | place: USA... | reverse complement strand
GAGACTTTTTACAGCGTGCAGATATTCTCTGCGCGCTCGGAAAAAATGTATTGATTTCTAATATGGGAGAGTACTACCGGCTGTCCGAATACCTGTTCCGTTACACACAAAAACCGATGGCAATCGCGCTGGGAATCCCCACATTAAAAGAAATTTTCAATGAAGCCTATTACAAAAATCTGGCCGGTGGCATTCTGGAAGCCTTTGGACGTTTGTTTAAATACGAATTACAGCTCTATGTAGCACCCTGCGAGAACACAGACGACGGCTCGCTAACCACCACCGAAAACTTCAGCCCACAGCCCCATTTGCAACACTTATATAATTACCTTTATGACAACCAGTACATTACTTCGCTAAATAGTATTAACAAAGATTACCTGTGTATTCACTCACATGAAGTACTGGAAGAAATAAAAAACGGCAACAACGAATGGGAAGATAAAGTACCGGAAAAAGCAAAAGATATTATCAGGAAATATCAATTACTATAATTCTCTCGCAATATAATATATAAGTTATGTAGATAACTATTACCGCTGTGGTTTAAAACCAAACTGCCTGAATACATCAGAGTAAACAGCTCTAGTCAATTCTTTACGCAGACCCAGATCCACAGTTAAAAATTAGATTTCACCACCAGCTCACTTACGTTTTGTGTCGATAATTCGTATTAAATCATCCGAGAAATCATAGTCAAGTAAAACATAGGAGTGCGGTATTTTGAACTGATTTAACACGATCTAGCGCGACAAATTCTCTTATGATGTAATCATCAAGCTGAAAAACCATTTCTGATATAGCCTTTAAATCCGAATATTTATGTGGAACAAAAACCGTTTTTCAGCTTCGTCTCTTCACATATGTATTTTCTGCATTTTTACAAGCCTCATCATAACGTCAAATACTGATACTTTCACGATTAGGACTACTTATTCCAATCTGGTCATTTGTAATATTTATTGCAACGCAATCATCTTCAAATGGCAGCAATTTATCATCAAGATACTTCTCACCAATATCGTTTTTAAAAGAATTTACTGACCCAACATTTCTTACCTGAATCTTAACTTTCGAATTTTTACTAACAGCATCAAGGAATTCCAAAATTTTATGATATTACCATCAGGTACATCTTTATGAGGATTACATGCGACACTTGTTATCATTGTTGGAACCTTAATTTCTTTAACCAGCTCTGGAGCCAGATCAACCGTAGTACTAGTTGAGCTATCCTTAACCCAGTAATCTAAAAAGCCCCACCACCAATAATAATATCAAACTGGTTGTCCAATGTTATAAACTTCCCACAACGATGCAACATGTAATATTTTCATCACACATGACCTTTAGAAATTAAAAACTCAGCAAACTCCCAATCAACTGCCTCATCAATATCAACTGAACTATAAGCATCCATAATAAACGCATGCGCTTCAGGTACATTATAGCTCTGGACCTGACAAAGAAAATCTGTCGCTGAAAAATATAATGCGCCATTAGGCTCATAGGTTTTAGGCATATCCTGTCTCCGCGATTGCCGCTGGAAGCCAAGCACTGGAATCAATTTCCCTTCTTGCAATCCAAAAAAGAATGCAGGATGTTTTTTTGCTTCTGTTACTGAAATCATCATCCTGGCATCAATATCGAGACATTGCTTAATAATTGCATCGATATCTTTAGCTTTACGAAAAGGCGAAGTCGGCTGCAATAACAATAAATAGTCAAAGCGCTCCGTCAGTTGATCTAGCGCATGCATAATCACATCCATACTGCCAGTGGTATCTTCAGCTAATTCAACAGGTCTTTCAAAAGGCACATCACACCCACCCTCAATTGCGATTTTTATAATCGCATCATCATCTGAGGACAGTATCAATTTATCAATGTACTGACTTTTTTTGGCTTCATCAATGGTCCAAAGCAACAATGGTTTTCCACTAAGCGGTTTAATATTTTTACCTGGTATTCCCTTTGAGCCACCTCGAGCAGGTATTAAAGCCAGTACTGACTTTCCTTTATACATCTAGATCAGATCCTTAAACTGCTTTTGGTTAGAAATATTCCATAATTTGTCATTTAAAGCCTGCATAAACTTATCCGCACTTGTACCATCACCATAGAAATCATAAGACGCATAACGACTGTGAGTTTTAATCATGCCAATTTGTTCCAAAATATGGGTTTTAATGAAATCAACATCAAAGATCCTGTCACAGCGAAAACGATTTTGTTGTCGCGTACCAATATGTATTGCAGGCAGCCCATAAATCGGAGTTTCGTGTAACCCCACACTTGAATTAGCAATCAAGAAATCAGCATGCTTGAGAAAACTAAGAACATACTCGAAACGCAACGATGGAACCAACTCTATTCTATTACATTGCTTTAATTTATCATAAGCCGCCAAAATATATTCCGAACCATGATCATTATTAGGATACATTACAATATAGTTTTCTTCACTATCAATTAACGCATCTACAAAAACTCCAGCATGCTGAGGTTGTTTATTCTATTCTGTCGTCACTGGATGCAACATAGCTATTACATAATCTTCATATTGAATCTGATATCTGACTCTGGCTTCAGTTAATTCTGGCAGGCTTTCTGTCAGCATAACATCAACATCAGGAGAACCTCTTTTAAATATCGCTCCCCCCAATTGCTGTAGCCGACGCTCAGAATTATCACTTGCAACAAGGTGTAAATGCAACAACTTAGAGATTGCATGGCGCATCAACTCATCAAACGCACCTGAAACTTCTCCACCTTCAGCATGGCAACCGAAACATTACGCAAAGCGTCAACTGTCGCTCCGACCAGTGCTTCAACTCGATCAAACTCAAAATTTATAACTTTTTTCTCACTATTCTTTGAAAACCAAGCAGCATGACTTTTACCAGCATCCAAACCGAAAAAACCTCACTAGCTGATATTGAACAACGACGCATTGGCATACTCCGATGGAAATCCATATGAAAATTCATTGGCAAACCACCCTCTTTAACCAAAACAAGATCCGCACATGCTTACACTTCTACTCCTAACTGATTACTGTTATAAAGGTTAAAAATAACACTATACATGTTGCAAAAAAAACATTTCACATAATCAATTTCATGGCTTAACCCCTATAATACCCGCCATCATTTTCTACAAAATCGGATACAGTTTTTTTGTAATCCTGACCTGGACGCCAACCTGGCAGATATGATCTAGATTCGACATTGGCATACAACCACTGCCCTACAACATCTTTATCAAGTAAACGTTTAAACTCGCGTGCTGGCGGATAATAGCATGATAAACAGCCTGTTAAACCAATGATTTTTAGCTTTAACTTCTCGCAAGAATACATCATTATTGCTCATGCAATTTGCTATAGCTTTCTCTACCAATAAGTAAATTCCCGATTTTGCAAAAAAGATGACTTGCTGCACATAATGCGTAGCAGGTCTTGCAATGATAGCCGCCAAAACACCTGCATCCAGAGTTTCTAGAATCGAATAAACTTGACGATCAACCAGTTATAATTCTGGCCAGTCTTTGCCATTACATGGACGAATCAATGTAATTTCTACGTCTGGCCTAAGGGACTTTATCACCTTGAAATGACGTCGACAAATGCTTCTGTGACCTACATCTACCAGCTCAACTTACACCTCATTTATTGCTGAATTTGCACGTTCGTAATCTTCCATACGTCCAATGTCTAGCCAATATTCATGGACAGGAAACATATTAACCTGCATACCTTTATTAATTTGTTCCTGAAGTAAGTCAGTCATATCTTTTCGCTCATTTTTTTTCACTACTTCACACAATGAGCTTTCCAAAACATATATTCCTCCATTCACAAAAAAACTATGAACAGGCTTCTCAACAATATCCTTAACCCTATAATCATCAACCTGCACCACACCATAAGGCACCTGAAAGTCATATTCGCGAACACACATTGTAGCGATGCAACCTTGCTCTATATGATATTGCAATAAGTGCTCAAAATTAACTTTTGTAAGCAAATCACCATTCATTAGAATTATCGGCAATTGAGGCAAGTTATCTGGTAATAAACCTAACGCACCGGCCGTGCCTAGAGGGCTGTCTTCGTGTACATATTCTATATTAACCCCCCACTGATCGCCATTTTTAAAATAGTCTCGTACCATTTCTGACTTATAATGCGTGGAAATATAGAAATTATGGAACCCTGCACTGATAAACTGATCCAGAATAGTTTCTAGAATCGGCTTTGGGCCAACTTTAAGCAAGGGCTTAGGTACATCAAGAGTAAGAGGGTGTAATCGTGTACCAAAACCACCAGCCATTAAAAACACTGGATTATCATATTGTCTATGCTGCCCAAGATTTTGTAACGTTTCCAAGCCAAATACACGGCCACAATCATCCAGTAATGGTATTTGAAGCAACCCCTTTTTCTTCATCAGAGTTCGTATTTCAATACGATCATCATGAATTGAGGCTGTTGTCGGCTCTTTACACATAATATTAGAGACTTTAGAGTCCATAGTGCAATGACGGATTAGCGCACGCCGGATGTCACCGTCTGTTACAGTACCGAGTAATTTATTATTAGCATTAATAACAAGAACGATACGCAATGCTTCTTTATCAAGTATCTTAATTGCATGCTCTATTGAATCCTCAGGTCTGAGTAATACGTTTTTCCAGTTATACAACTTCTTATACTCGCTTTTAATTAATCTTGTTAGTACGCAATTGAATAAACTTTGTATTTTGTGGAATATCTTGAAGTATTAGAGAACCTGCCCCGATTATCACACCATGAGCAATATTTAATCCCTGAAGAACAATTGATCCCGAACCGATAAATACATCATCGCCAATTGTCACTTCACCATTTATCGTAACACCAGGCGAAATACAGCATTGATTTCCAATTTTACAATCATGCTCAATTATCGTTCCTGTATTGACAACACTATCTCGACCTATTTCCACACCGGCTTGCAACACACAGCCCGCCATCACTTGTATACCCTCCCCAAGCACAACGGATTTATCAATTATTGCAGAAGGATGTATAACAGAAGAAAACCTAAAGCCCATGCCTCCCATTTTTTCAATCAAATACCAACGCAAACCATAATCAGGTAGCGCTCCAATACCGTTCACCAATTCTATATCTGAGGATTTAAATTGCATTATTACCTCATCGTCCCCCAGCACAGGCACGCCAAGGATTTCTCCCCCTACATCAAGACCCGGATCGGTAATACCAATGATTCTTCGCTGAGCGGATCGTAAATTAGAAATAAGAACTTTTGCATGCCCTCCTCCTCCGACAACAATCACAGGACGAGAATCCGCACTCACTTCAACACCTCATCTATACCGTAGTCAGTCCTGCTTTCTGTATTTATTACATCCCAGTATTCCATTGGGCTAATACCATTACCAGGGCGCTTAACACCTAAGTTATCAACCGTGAACTTATCACCTTTCTTAATATTCTCAACTGTAACCAAACTCTTTCTGGCTATTTTTATATTATCCAACTCTGATGACTGAGGAATTTTAATACCACATCCCAAAGCCTTCTCAATCATCCGAATACCATCTACCATTCTTTTAAGCTCATCAGGCTCAAGTGATGCCTTATGATCGGGACCTTCCATATTTTTATCAAGCGTAAAGTGTTTTTCAATAACACATGCCCCCAGCGCAGTTGCAGCTATAGGTACCGAAATACCATCACTATGATCAGAATAGCCAACATTTAAGCCAAATGCTTTAGATAAAGTATCCATTACTTTTAGATTAATATCTTCAGGCGGCGCAGGATATTCCGTAGTACAATGCAACAAGGTTACTTTCTCTTTAAGCAAAGCTCTGCCTGCAGAAGAAATGTAAGCATCTCTAAATGCAGTACGCGACGGGTCCAGTTTATTATCAAGAAATCCAAACGCCAACACACCTAAAGCATCTTCAATTTCACCCAATGTTGACATACCTGTAGATAAAATAATATTTTTCATAGTTCTAGCATGCTCAAGAATTAATGGAGCATTGGTAATATCACCAGATGAGACTTTCAACACTTTAAGATTTAAGTCTTTACTTAAAAAACCCAGGCTTTCATGATCAAAAGCCGTCGATAAGAACTGAATATTTTTTAAGTCACAGTACTTAATTAAATCAAGATGAAATTCATATGATAACTCAAGCCTCTTAAGCATTTCATATTGATTTTCATTTCTGTCCGTTGTTTCTTTTTGATAACTGGCTTTAGCCGCAGATTGTGTAACCAAGCAATCCGCTTTAAAAGTTTGAAATTTAACAAAATCAACCCCCGCCTCAACAGCAGCATCAATTAACTGGTAGGCCAAGTCCGGATCACCATTATGATTCACGCCGGCTTCTGCTATTATTAACACACTCATATATAGATCTTCATAATTCTGTATTTTTAAAAATCAATATCGTGAAAAGTTTTTTTCAGAATATTACCAAGAGGATACTCACGAATAATTTTTACAACTTTCTTCGCAACCCCTCCATTCCCATACGGATTTTTAACTTTTTTTAATTTAACTTGAAATTCTTTCGAATATAATTCATCGAATGCCTTCCGCATGTCTTTTATCTCTGGTGCGCAATCTATAACACTAGAGGCTTTAATGCGGCCTTTTTGCCTATCACCAATATTTATAGTCCCAATTCTAAAGCTAGGCACTTCAATTAAACCACTTGATGAATTACCTACCACCGCATCCATAAATTGCATTGCAGACAAGTATCGGAGCATACCTAGAGAATCGAAAGATCTGCATTTCTTACTATTATTTAATACATATTCATCAATCGCAGCATTAATAACACGCCCATCAGCATCAGCATTCGCTTTAGTAAATACAATATGGGTATCCTCTAGCTCATCTAACACACTCAAAAGGATATTAAATTGTTCTTTTGCTGTATTTGATTCAAGTGTAACCGGATGAAAGGTTACCAGTAAATTTCGATTACCCAAGGAGAACCCGATAGAATCTTCAAACTTTTCTCTAGTCAACAATGATTTGCTATTGATATTATCCACACCAATTGCCCCAGTATTAAAAACCCGATCTGGAGACTCCCCCAGTTGAATCACACGCCGCCGGTATTCATCAGTTGAAGTAAAATGAAGATGTGACATTTTTGTTATCGAATGCCTAAACGACTCATCAACAGCACCTATTGTAACCTCTCCTCCATGAAGATGAGCAACCGGTATCCGTAATACAGCTGCAGTTGCAACTACAGAAAATATTTCATAACGATCTCCTAACACAACCAATATATCTGGCTTTAGTTCTGATAAAGCCTCAGAAAAACCCAGCATCGTTGTACCCATTGATTTACCAACACCAACTTCAGAATCAGAAGACATTAAAACTTCTATTTTTTTGTCTATTGAAAAACCATCATTCTCTATCTCCCGGAAAGTTAAACCAAACTCAGGCGACAAATGAGCGCCTGTAGCAACCACCTGAAGAACAAGACCATCGTTTTCTTCAATTTCTTTCATTAAACCTGAAAGCAGGCTGTATTCAGCTCGTGTTCCGGTTACAACACAAACAGTTCTTGAGTTAGCCATCAAGTTTTACACTACTCGGAATATTAACAATATGTTCTGACAAAAACTCTGTGTTCTTCATGTCTGTTCTAAAACATCCTTCATACATGTTAAGCTTATGCATTGGTATCCATATTGGACGTGACATAACGCCACGACCATTTACATATTCCAAAAATTCGTCCCTCATACCGACATTTTCAAGTTGCAATGCATTCAGCCAGTAATTCGAGCAAGCCCTCTCTGGTTCAACTATAAATTCGACACCTACTTCTCTAGACCAATCCTGATATTGCATTGCAATATTTCGTTTTTTTTCAAGAAAACCTTGTAACTCTTCCATCTGTGCAACACCTAGTGCCGCATTTAAATTTGGTAGCCGATAGTTAAACCCTATCTCATCATGCTCAAATCGATAGGGATGATTCATTTTAGCAGTAGTAGTGATGTGCTTAGCTCTTACAGCCAATTTTTTATCATCGACTAGAATCATACCACCCCCACCCGTTGTAATGATTTTATTACCATTAAAACTTAAAACTGCACAATCACTGGCTTTTCCCGTATGCTGCCCATCATAAAAACTACCCAGAGATTCAGCAGCATCTTCCACCAAAAAAACATTGTGCATGCTACAAGCGGCTCTAATTTTATCAATTCGTACAGGATGACCAAATGTATTCATAGGCACACATGCCCTAACCCTTCTTCCGGTAATCATGTTCCAGCAATAACCATCATCACGTATCTCTGTGTGCTCTTCCAAAAAATTATTTAAACTTTCCGGCGAAAGGCCCAGAGTAGCCCGTTCAACATCTATAAAGACTGGGTCAGCTCCGCAATAATGAATAGCATTACACGTTGCAACGAAAGTCAATGACTGCGTAATGACCTCATCACCATCCTGTACACCGGCCAAAATTAATGCCGCATGCAATGCAGAAGTCCCATTAACAGTTGCAATCGCATATTTGAACCCGGTAAATTCAGCCACTTTTTTTTCAAACTCATCTACATATGCGCCAACACTGGATACAAATGTAGAGTCTATTGTATCTATCAAATACTTTTTTTCATTGCCAACAAACCGTGGTTCATGTAACGGAATAAAGTCTTTTGTTCCGTAGAAATCTTGAACATATTTAACAAAACTTTTAAACATTATAAATATCTGATTTATATTTTTTCAGGTTATCTGAAGAAGTAAACCAATCAATAGTACGCTGTAAACCTTCTCGTATATCTACCTGAGGTTTAAATCCAGTCATTCTTTCGATTTTAGTATTATCACACCAAAGGCGGAATACCTCAGATTTTTCAGGTCTTATTCTTTGATCATCAGTTATGAACTTGACATCACTTTGCATCAGTTCTTTTATCATATTTAGCGTCTCACCGACTGAAATCTCAAAATTTGAACCTATATTAACAACTTCACCAATTGTCTGGACACTGTCAGCTAATGCTATAAATCCACGACAAGTATCTTCCACGAAATTAAAGTCTCGTGTCGGAGATACATCACCTAATTTTATTTCTTTTTTGCCACTTGCAATCTGAGTGATTATAGTTGGGATAACTGCTCTCGCTGATTGCCGAGGGCCATACGTATTAAATGGGCGAGCGATTGTTAGTGGCAAATCAAACGTATTAAAGAAGCTCATGGCCATTGCATCAGAGGCTATTTTAGTAGCGCTATACGGTGACTGAGGCTGCAGTGGATGCTTTTCATCAATTGGGACATATTGCGCTGTACCATATACTTCACTCGTAGATGTGTGAATGATTCGCTTTACATCATTATCAAGTGCTGCCTGACAAATATTAAGCGTACCCTTTATATTTGTATCAACATAACTATCTGGAGCACTATATGAATAAGGAATAGCGATCAGCGCTGCCAAATGAAAAACCACATCTACATCTTTAGTGATATGCTTGCAATAATGCGGGTCTCGAACATCTCCTGATAACACTTCCAGATTATCGGTTTTGGGTACGTCCTCTAGCCACCCCCAATTATTAAATGAATTATACTGAGATAAAGATTTAACATAATAACCTTGATCAAGTAGCATTTCTGTCAGGTGAGAACCAATAAAACCATCCCCTCCAGTCACCAATACAACGGATTTTGAGCTCAAAATTTACTCCAACTGAAAAACTTTAAAAGCAACGACTCATCATCAGTTTTGTTTATCTTAAGATAGAAAAAAAAGATGACAACCATGAGAGGGCTATTGTAACACTCATACTGTTTTAACCGCCCCACCTACAAAAGACTTTTTGCAGATTCGTATATTATAGACCTTATGAACAACACATTATCCCATTATCCTGTATAATATGTCGTCACATTCAACCAGTTTTAGCATGCTAAATGGTCAACTTATCTTAAAACTTATGGCAATTAAACCTTTTATTTCTTCACATGAAAATCCAATCAAGGCAAAAAAAGAAGCCCTTTTTTTCATAGCCTCCCCTCTACACCTTATATGTGCAGAAGCAATTGTATCAACACTAAGAACCGAGACTACATGCCGACTATTTTATCTAAAACCCGATTTGGAATCGATAATAAAGCACAAAAATTGGTCTAGCGTTGATTATTTACCCTGGCCCAGGCATTTTCCATTACCAGGTCTATTTGGAAGATATCGCAGGATTATTGAAAACGCAAAAACTGTAGAAAATAAATGCAAAGAAGCTACGGATATATCACTCTATATGCCAGTTATTGACTCCGAAGCCTATAATTACAACATATGTATTTCTAGACAGATTCTTCATGGCAGAGACCCTGATGTAAATTTAATACCGGATGGGTTATTAAATATAAAAAGACACTCTCAAGGAAAAACCCGTGAGTATTCTAAATATTTTCGCAAACTTCGAAAAATATTCACACCATGGTTAGATTATTATATATACAAAGGCGATAGAACCGGGGCTGACGCGTCTATAGTAAAAAAAATTTACACTTTACCTAATACCCCACACGAATATGACACAAATAAAGCGCATGAAATCTCATTCCCAAAAGAGCAACAAAATACCCTACTCTCTAACACCAATAAAGCTTTAATCATAGGCCAACCTCTTACATCATATAATATATTAACAAAAGACAACCTCAACTACCTAACAGAAGCACTAAATAATTTTCTAATAGGAAATGACATAACAGAGACTGATTATAAAGCACATCCTCGAGATAAAATAAACGAACTATACACCCCCAATTACAACAAAATATCTCCAGACGAGCCTCTAGAAACATATCTAATCAAAAACCCTTATAAAATTATAATAAGCATTTATAGTACAGCCTTATTTCTTTCACGTATATTATCAAGCACAAATAGCAGATGCGTTTCTTTTGGTATAGATCTTGTTGATCTGACGTCAAATGAAGAAAAGACAGAGCTTATAAATTTATTTAAAAAGAATAAAATTGAAATAATTTTTAGCGGAAAAAAAGCAGATTAATAACACCCCCAATAAACAACTCGGCATGAGAATGCCATGTATCATCAGAAAGAATCGCCATTTATATTTTGTAAATAGCCTTGTAAACCTCCCTTTTTTAGTGACACTATAAATTAGAGTTTTCTCCTTTTTTATGACTAGCCAAATACTCCCAGAGAGCCAGGCCATTCAGTGAGTCATGAGGTCGTTCTTCGTTGTATTCTCTGATCCAGTTTTCGGTTAGCTCTCTGACTTCATTTAATGTTTTAAAGACATACATATTCAGAATTTCATCTCGGTAGGTCCGATTAAATCTTTCAACGTATGAGTTTTGTGTTGGTGTACCCGGTTGTATAAATTCCAGTTTAATCTGATGCTCTTCGGCCCACTCTGCGAGCGTGGCTGAAATAAACTCAGGACCATTATCCATACGTAATTGCTTTGGGTAACCGCGCTAGGCAACAATACGCTCAAGTACTCTAATCACTCGTTGCGATGGCAGGCTTAGATCAATTTCAATAGCCAATGCTTCACGGTTAAAATCATCCACGACGTTAAAGGTTCGGAAGCGACGACCACAAAACAGACTGTCACTCATGAAATCAATTGACCAGGACTGATTCAGTGTCGCTGGCACAACCAAGGGCTCTGGATTGTGCGTCGGTAGCCGTTCTTGCCTCGACGCCTCTTATTCAAACTCAACTCGCCGTACAGGCGATAAACCCGTTTATGATTCCAGGGATGCCCCAGCAACGCAGTATATTAAAGAGCTTGCTAAAGCCATAGGCGGGATAGCGCTCAACGGCTTTTTGTAAAGCCTGTATGACAGGCTCATCCTTTTTTTGTATCCGGTTGATAACGATAGACTGAATCACTGATACCAACGACTCGGTAAGCTCTTCGCCTGCTAGCATCATGCTGCTGTTGAAGATAATCAACAAACTCTCGTCGTATACCAGTGCTTACAGCTTTTTTTCTACAATGCCCTTTAGTAACTAAAGGATCCAAACTGAGTTCAGCATACATGTGTTTAAGACGTCGATTTTCATCTTCTAATTCTTTTAAGCGTTTAACATCTGAGGCTTCCATGCCACCGTATTTAGCTTTCCAGTTGTAATAGGTGGCATCGGATACGCCTTACTCACGACAAACTTCTTTTACGAGCCTGCCTGTTTCTACTTCCGTTAAGATCTTCACAATCTGTGCTTCTGAATAACGTGATTTTTTCATAGTCGCTCTCCTGTGCTTAGTTTAAGCAGAGAACTCTAATTGGCTATGCCACTATTCCAAGGGATGGTTACACTACGTATATATTACAGATAAAGTACAAACAGAATTATGAAAGCCTGACATATCAGCCATCAAATATTTTACTTGCAATGAAATTTAATACATAGTAGAAAGAGAGAGTTGATCGAACATAATTGGCCGTACTTTTGAATCATTAGAGACTGCCAAGAAGCCTTACACTATTTAATGTTAATAAAACCATAATCCAATGAAATATTTATTTTTTGCAGGTCAGGCCTACTCAATTTCCATACTTCGACCACTACAAGCTGCGATCGAAAAAAGAGGCGACACGGTTGCCTGGTATTTAAACCACATACCACACTCGTTACTCAATGAAAATGAAGTCTTACTGGAAACCATTGACGCTGCAAAAAAATACAATGCCGATGCTGTATTTGCTCCCGGCAACAAGGTACCCGACTTTTTTCCTGGCATAAAAGTCTGTATATTCCACGGCTTTGGTATTGATAAAAAAGGCCACTTCAGAATCAGGGGTTTTTTTGATTTATACTGCACACATGGACCAGCCACAACTAAACCGTTTATGAGGCTAGCTGAAAAATACAAATACTTCTCTGTTGTAGAAACCGGCTGGTCAAAAATGGACCCATTATTCAGTTATACCAAAGAAAACACACACGCTGAAAGCAATGCGAGTAAAGTTATTTTATACGCCCCAACATTCAGCCCATCACTGACATCTGCAGCAGCCTTGATAGAACCCATTAAAACAATTGTAAAAACACGTAAATACAAATGGATTGTTAAGTTTCATCCCAAAACTGATATCTCAATTATTGAACAATACAAAAAAATTGAAAGCAACATGCTCACCATCTCTGACGATGCGGATATTATTCCCTTATTACACCAGGCCGACATCATGGTTTCAGATACATCGTCTGTTATCTCGGAATTTTTGTTACTCGACAAGCCAGTTATCACACTAAACACTCGCACGCCTGGGCCACATTTAATAAACATCTCCGACCCCAAAAAACTTAATCAGGCACTAGATATCGCAACTAAAGGGGAAGAGAAGTTATTAACTGCAGCTAGAGATTTTATTGATCAAATGCACCCCTATCGAGATGGTCAATCCAGCGAAAGAATTCTCGATGCTACCGAAAATTTCATCAGCAACAACATGTCTAAAAAGAAGCCTTTAAATCTATGGCGTAAATTCCAGACCAGAAAAAATATGAAATACTACCATTTAAAATAGCTTTCGAACTTATACAATAAATCTTAACATTGCGGACGACCCATCACTTAAAGACCTTTCAGTAAACTGCTAAAATTTATTTCAAATACAAATCATCTTTTACCATCTCACGCGCAAGAGCCAGATCATCTTCAAAATCCACCTCGACACAATTATTACCTCCTACATCTATTGGTTTAAATACATCACAAAGCTCTTCTATCAACAACTCCATACCACGTTCAAAGTAATCATTATCTTCTACCAATCCAAGTTTTTCTTTAAATAACTCCAAATGCTCTGCTCTTATTAAATTAATACCTAAAGCCTCACCCAATGCATTTTTAACCTGCTTAGAAATCTTATTAATATAACCATTTTCATTCAACGTATACTTTATTTCCTCTTCCGATGTTCGCGCATTATTGACTGCTACAGCAGACGTCTCAGCCGTAAGCATTAGTTCTATTATCTCAGGATCAAAAACAACATCACCATTCAGCCATAACACATCACTATGATGGATGTGATTTAATGCACAGAGCAAGCTTTTTGATGTATTGGTCGTATCATAGTTTGTATTATAGGCAAACAACACATCCGGCGCCGCCTCCATAATAATGTCTTTTTTAAAGCCCACAACTGCACATACCGATAAGTCATAGCTCTTTAAAATCCGAAGCTGTCTCGACAATATTGTTTCACCATTCTTCAATGGCGTTAAACTTTTTGGATGAGGCCGTCCGAGCCTACTTCCCATACCTGCAAGCAAAATAACCACTTTTATTTTTCTTTTATCACACATAACATTAACCCAATTCAGATTTTAACGAAACTTTAGTACATTCATCTAGTAACAATAACTTTTTAGTACTAATAAAGTACTTCGATCTCAAAACAACTCTATCTGATCCTGTATGACAGAGTTCATTGAACCACCAATAATCGACAGAATACTATCAGCTATCGGGGTTAGCTGTTTCTCAATATAGTGCTCATAATATAGATTTGATACATTACATTCAATGGTTTCCGGGCCATTTACAGTCATCACGTATTCAATCCAGCTGGCATTTTTATAGCGCGACGGCATATTGTGATCGGAAAAATACCTTTCTGCTTTGATAGCTGCCTGTGCATGAGGAGGTATGTTTTTAATATAATCTTTTAATTTCTGCCTCAGACGTTTCCGGTAAATTAGCTTGCTGTCATGTTTTCCATTTTTAAGATCTGTAACAAACAGCCTGATATACTCATCATACGGTTCATTGTTAAAGACTTTTTCATATAAGGCCTGCTGGAATTCTTTGGCAAGAACCGTCCAGTCTGTGCGCACTGTTTCCAAGCCTTTAAATTTTATATGACGGTTGCCCTGCGCATCTTCTATCATGCCTGCGTAGCGCTTTTTACTGCCTTTTTCGGAACCCCGAATAGTAGGCATAAAGAACTTGATAAAATGCGTTTCATATTCCATTTCAAGACAGGACTCAATACCGTATTTGGCTTTAAGTGATGACTGCCAGAACTGATTGATATGCTGAATAAGCTGCTTGCCTATACTGCCTGCCTGACTGTTTTCAAACCGCTTTCCCAAAGCAACGAATACAGAATCTGTATCACCATAAATTACCGTATAGCCGGCATCCTCTATCAATTCTACCGTCTGTAAAATAACGTCATGACTGCGTTTGGTGATTGAACTGGTTAAACGTGAGTCGTGGATTCGACAACCCGGTGTTCCCAGCACTCCGTAAAAAGAATTCATGATTATTTTTATAGCCTGTGACAACGCTTTGTTGTTTTCTTGTTTTGCTTTATCTCGGGCCAGCCATAGCTGCCTGATAATATCCGGTAATATATATTCTGATTTAGAGAAGCTGGCACCATCATAGCCAGGAATAGTTGCTGCCTCATCTTCACTCAATGCCGCGACACGGGCATAAGGATCAACATTGAAGGTACGAATAATGCTCGGGTACAGACTTTTATAATCCAGCACCAGCACACTGTCATGCATGCCTGGTACCGATTCCATCACGTAGCCACCCGGCGCTGTCAGTCCGGCTCTATAATCACCAATATTCGGCGCTACATATCCTTTTCGATGCAAGCGCGGCAAATAAAGGTTATCAAATGCCGCGACTGAGCCCCCCACCCTATCCATTTCTAGACCGGTTAAGCTTGACCTTTCAATCGCAAAATTTATCAAATCTGTTTTTTTAAAAATATCCCACACCAGCTGACAGTCTTCAAGATTATAGGCAGCCAGTGTTTCTTTCTCTTGATTAAATTGCCTTCTTATTTCTTTGGCCTTATAGAGTGGATCGTAGCTTTCTAAAACACTATTCTTACTCTGATGAATTAACTTTCCTCTGCCAAGTAATTCATGGCCAACGTTTTCAAGTGAAAAACTACTGAATGAATAGGTTGCGCTTTTCAGGGTATCGATTCCATCCAGCACAACTCGACCTGGTATCATCAAAAAATGTCGACTCTCATCATTCTGTTGCTGACGCCAAAACGCTTTGGTTTTGTTCCTTCCGATTAAAAATGGCAGCCTGAGTTGATCGGCTTTATTTTGTAAGAACCTGAAATCAAAATTGACCACATTCCAACCAATAAATAGATCCGGGTCTATTCGTTCCACACAGCCCAGAAAAGCAAGCAACAATGCTTTCTCATCTGCAAAGTATTCAATGACCTTGTCGCCCTCAGTGCCGGAACTTTTCTCTTTTCCCCGCATCAGTACCCGACGCTCATTGTTTGTTACAAAAGCAACTGAAAACAGTTCATCTGTTTCATAATCTGTTTCAATGTCAAATGACATCAGCTTGAAGTTCGGCTGATAATCATCAGCTGAAATTCTCGGGTTAACACAGTTATTTTCACTAAAATCAGCATAAATACAAACCGGCCCTGTTAAAAATCGCTCTGTTAAATAGCGTTCGGCAGGTCTAATATCAGCCTCATTACAGCGAATATTATTTTCTTTTAAAAGATCTCGCGCCCGGTAAAACTGTTGCTGCGAATTAAAATACACCGCGGCCATTTTTTCATTTTCAAAATTTTTAAGCTGGATATTTTTTATCTCATAATCCGACATATTCGTCAGCAGCGTCTTTACCGACCCGGCATCCGTCTGACGAATAAAAAACAAAACCTGTTGCCGGGTAATGACAACCTTTAATGGTCCCTGCTCAGTACTGAACCAAAATTCAATTTTGATACCCGCGTCTGTATCGAAAACTTGGCGAGTCAGGAGGAAGGCTTTAATCACAATATTATTACTATTCTATGTCAGACAACTGCCATTTTAGCAGATAGTCTGTTAGATCAGACGCTAAATAAACGCTTACTACATGCTAAATTTAACCGTTAAGCATCCGCTAATTACACAACTATCTTTAACCAATAATCTATAACCATAAAAAAGCCTCTTTCATTGAAAGAGGCTTTTGCTACCAGCTATCGACAGTTTTCACTGATATTTTACATAGCGCATAAAATCATGCTGCCGTCTTCTCATCCAAAGCCAGCCATTTTTGTAAATCATCCAGCCCGCCAATACGACTGCCATTGCGGAAGATTTGTGGGTATGTCGCCACACCTGTTGCTGCACGCAACGCTCGTTCACCAATCTCAACACCGGCGGTGACTTCTTCAAACGGCATATCATTAGCTTTCAACAAGGCCTTTGCTTTATTGCAATATTCACAGCCAGGCTTGCTGAACATCATGATGTCTGCCGGTACTTCAGCATCAAAGTCGATGTATTCCAGCATCGTATCTGCATCCGAGACTTCAAACGGGTCGCCATCCACTTCCGGCTCGATAAACATTTTTTCTATCACACCGTCTTTTACTAGCATCGAATAACGCCATGAGCGTTTACCAAAACCCAGATCACTTTTATCAACCAGCATGCCCATACCAGCTGTAAACTCACCATTACCGTCCGGTATAAAGCTAATTTGCTCGGCGTTCTGGTGTTTTTTCCATTCATTCATCACAAACGTGTCGTTAACCGATACACAGACGATGTCATCCACACCGTGTTTTTTAAATACCGCTGCCAGTTCATTAAAGCGCGGCACATGACTGGAAGAACAGGTCGGCGTAAAAGCACCCGGCAATGAAAAAACAATCACTGTTTTACCGGCAAAAATATCATTGCTGGTGACATTCACCCAGTCATCACCTTGTCGCGTAGGAAAAGTAACCGCTGGAACCTTCTGACCTTCTTTATTTTCTAACATTGTCAAACCTCTTTTGTTAAATTAACTGTCGTCGCCCGATCATTCTCAAACCTTTAATGAATTCTAGGCACTGATATCCGATTGGTAAATTAAATTATTTAAATCATATCGATTGCGATACGCTATCGACAAATTTGTAAACACTAAGCCGCCTGCTGTATCGCTTTGCCGGTATAACACCTCAGTGGCCGTTTCATGGTCACCAGCTCCTCAGAACTGGTCGGGTGTATCGCCACTACATTGTCAAAATCGGCCTTCGTTGCCCCCATTTTGATCGCTACGGAAAAGCCCTGAAGCATCTCATCAACCCCATCGCCAATTAAATGGATGCCGACGACCCGCTGCTGCTCACCGGCACAAATCAATTTCATCGAGGTTGTCTGCGCTTGTGCAGACAAGGCATAACGCATCGGCGTAAATTGACTTTGATAAACCGTAACGAAGTGATGTTGCTGTACAGCCTGAGCTTCAGTCAGTCCCATGGTAGCAACAGGCGGGTGCGAAAACACCACACTGGGAATCAGTTCATAATCCAGCCGGCTTTCTGGCTGATTGCCAAACAAACGCTTCGCCAGTTGTCGCCCTGCCGCCACTGCAACCGGTGTTAATGGCGTTTTAGCGGTGACATCACCGAGTGCATAAATACCGGTAACATTGGTATTCTGATACTCATCAACCACGATCACCCCATTGTCACACTGCTCCACAGCGGCCGACTCAAGCATCAGATCTGCGCTATTGGCTGCGCGACCCACCGCCCAGATCACCGCATCAAACCCATCTAACACGTCACCGCCGGCCGAACGCAGCGCTATACCCAGCTGACTTTGCTCGAGTGCACTGACGGCAAAACCCAGGTTCAGATCAATCCCCTGATGCTGCATTGATTGCGCTAACACATCGCTGATCATCTGATCAAACAACGGTAATACCCGCTCTTCCATCGCCAACAGCGTCACCTCAGAACCCAGCGCCTGCATCACCCCGCTCAACTCCACACCAATATAACCAGCGCCTATCACCGCGATACGTTTGGGCTGCTGCGCCAGTGCAAAAAAGCCATCTGATGTCATGCCTAACTCTGCCCCCGGCAGCGACGGCACTATAGGCCGGCTACCCGTTGCAATCACAATATGCTCTGCTGTGTATT
>Ga0224506_10001182_pt1 | contig 18988 bp, 22 predicted proteins | sample SF_Jan12_sed_USG_2_FD_169108 | JGI IMG/M metagenome (GOLD analysis project Ga0224506, IMG submission 169108) | Sediment microbial communities from San Francisco Bay, California, United States - SF_Jan12_sed_USGS_8_1 | ecosystem: Environmental > Aquatic > Marine > Sediment | place: USA... | reverse complement strand
GCAACCCCACAGTCCAAAAGTGTAACGGTCGGGTTTTGATCTGATTATTAGGTGTCCTGCACCTTTTGAGGGATATCTAGCTGAGAACTTTGTTCAGCAGGAACTCACCGTTTCTGGCATTGATCCCGGGTGCACATGGAACGCCCTTGATATATATCGCTGGTGTCCTACATAGGCAAGTGCGTACCCAGTAAAACATTCAAGTAAACCGTCACACCGGGATCTTCCGGACTAGGGCCAACTGACATCGTGATGCCCTTGTATTTCAATCAGCATTTGCCGTTGAGGCGCAACTCCCTCTCTAAAAAGTCCGATTAATGAGCTTTTATTGCTAAATAGTGAATTGGAACGTTTGCCCTAACAAAGGCTGGATCTGCACTTTTCGTGGTACGCGCTCGCCCGCAAATAACCGTTTAGGATCGACCGTAACAAACCCCCAAAACTGTAAAAAACGTTCTATAAAGCGCGACTGAATCAACACGCCTAAATTCTTTTCTGGTGAGAAATAATCGTCTTGTGAGAACTCAAGCAACAAATCCGGGAAGGCTGTAATGACTTCATCGATAAGCTGATCCACGCCCGCATGGCTTAGTAAGCGCCACAGCATAAAGAGCCAGAAGGTTCGTAAATCTGCATCTTGCTCAAAACTGTCCAGGTAGCCCCAGTTATATTTGGTAATCACAGCTTCCAGCATCGGTTTGAAAAAAGCCTGGATGCCTTGTGTTTGATACAACTTCTGGGCTGTCTTTTTAACATGATAATGGCCATTACGGCGATAAATGATGCCCGCAAGTTCTGCTAACACTCGGGTATAGTGCAAAGCATTAAATTTGTCTTCATTGTTACCTGCATAATCATTAATGCTGATAGGCGTACCGAGCTCTGACACCGCTAACTCGGGCAATAAATCGCTGGCCTGTTTGACCAATTTAGCCGGAAGGTTGCCTTTGCTGGTTGCCTTAATTGAGCCCTCATTATGCATGGCTTCGTCGAGAATCAGGATTAAATAGCGCATGACAGGGCTGGACGAAAGATCTTTTGGTGTGGAAACTGTCACCCATTGCAATTCATCAAACGGAGCATAGAGCCAATTGGCCATTTGCGTTGGCGATAAACCACAAAAACCAGGATGGGGGCGGTTGTTGCGGTCATGCATTTTATGTTGGATCGCGACATTGATCTCTTCGATCGACAAATTAGGGTTCATGGCGACCATGGATTCAACATCGTCAAGCACTTCTGCGTGCTGTTTTGATACGCTATTCATACAACAACGTTTGTATTTTTTACCACTGCCGCAAGGGCAAGGATCGTTTCTACCAGGTTTCATTTTTCATTACTCGTTCTTACGGGCACCGTTGCATAAACAATTAGCGCACAAACTACAGTGTAGTTTCAATGCTGACGACCAGGATTCAACAAAAGTCAAAGACCAGTGGCAGCCAGTCTGGCGGACAGCAGACGTCAGACATCAACCAGACTTTTGACGCGTCTATTATGGATGTCTTGATTGCAGATAATGAAATCCAATATAGAGATGCAGGCTTACGGGATTAACATAGCCCAAAAGTCATTGACGACCTATTCTTTAAACAGATTTCTTAACCAGGCTGCGCAAAATTTCTGTGTTTTTACAACAACGGGTGACTCTGGACGACCTGAGCTGCCATGCTATACAGGCTCCAACCTAAAAACATCAGGACAAAACCACCGGCAAGCGCAATAAACTCGGATACTCTCATAATATGATGTCCCGAGGCACGGCTACCTTGAAACAAACCGTGCAGCCAGTTTCGAGCAAAAACGCTTGCCACAGCCAGTGCGGCCAGCGTCATTCCGGTTCCAGCCCCTATTGCCAGGGTTGCCAATACACCATACCAGTACACATTAATGACCTGGGCATAAATAAGAACCAAAATAGCACCGGAACAGGGCCGCATTCCCATTGACAGCGCAACTCCCAACATTTTCATTCGGGTCAGTTTTTTATCGGGAATGTAGCTATGGTTACAGTGTTCATCGTGTTGATGTTCAACAGTTTTCCTATCTGCCTGAGATCGAAAAAGATTTAACAGGGCCCTAAAGGCGAGAAACACCCCCAGTAAGATAACCAGGATATAACCAATTTGTTCGACCTGCTGACCCGTTTGAGTGACATCACGAAACTTCAAATTCAAAATCATGACCAGAAAGGATATTAAACCAATGGCAATTAACGATTGAAATAATGATGCGATAAGGGAGATGGCTACACCCTGCTTCATACTTTCCTTTTGCGACGCAAGGTAGGTAATGATAATCGCTTTACCATGCCCGGGACCGGCAGCATGGAACACTCCATAGGCAAAGCTAACTGCTAGGAGCGTCAAGCCATAGGTATCGGTATTATTAGCAACCGCTTTAATATGGGTTGAAAGTAGCTTATGAAAATAACGTTGAGCTTCAATAATATGACCTAGAAGCTCAGGCCATGAGGGCATTAGGGTTTTCAGCAAAAAATACCCGAAAACTATAATAAAAAGCCCAGCTACCGAATAACCGGGCCGGTTTTGCAAAATCTTAAAACCTCGATTGATCATAAACATCCAAACCGTACAGTTTCAGCAAACAAGACACCTAGCCCCTGGGTTTCAGTCTGGGTTTTATCTAAAGATGACGCATAGGCAATGGTTTCTTCGCTGGGCTCAGGCCTATTCATCTTGGGGACACAGCCAGATTTCTCACCATTTTGTATGACTAGATTAGCAAGCTCATTATGTTCCATTGCCACGTAATACGTGGGATCGTAAACAGACCATTCAATATTGCTCAACTTAATGTTCGGCTTTAAAGACACGGAGAATGTCATCGTCATGGTTAATATATCAGCACCATCAATAACCACGGAAAAAAGTTTATATTCAGAAGGTTGCCCAATGGAAATACCGGCCTGATCAACACTCAGGCTGGAAAAATATTGATAATCCAAAAGACTGTCGACCATATTTTCGCCTGCCAAGGCAAAGGCAAGGTCACGATCTGCTCCGTACTCATTGAGCATATCCGAGATGAACATAGCCGAATAATATTCATCAAATTGCCACTGCTGTTTGATTTCAGTGAGCTCAAATTTTTCGTTCAGAACAAAGGTAGATTGCAGGTTGATCCATGTGTGCGGATGCGCTAAAAGCTGAGCAGAAACGCTGGCTAGCAGTAATATCCTAATCAAAGATTTTTTAAACAACACGCTGCAACTCCATCTTGTAGAATCTGTAGTCATTAATATTCGATAGCCCCGGGAGGTGTAATTCATACTAAATTCAGGCGGGAATAATACCGATATCAATGCAATTATTATACAGAAAAACCGAATTTCAATGTAAAGTTAGTTTCAATCCGGCTAATTAGAAATCTACCTTCTTGCGCAACACCTTGGTTTTGCCCCTTTGGTTTTTCGTATCCATTCGCCTGATCTGAGAACCTCGTGTGGGTTTGGTAGCACGACGGGCTTTCTGTACCACCGAAACACTTTTTATCAGTTCCACCAGACGCTCCAGGGCATCAAGCCGGTTTTTTTCCTGTGTGCGGTGTTGTTGGGCTTTTATGATCACTAAGCCTTCTTTAGTAATTCTTCGGTCTTTTAATGCCATTAATCGGCTCTTGTAAAACTCAGGCAGGCTGGACGCCACTATATCAAAGCGTAAATGGATAGCAGAAGAGACCTTATTAACATTCTGCCCACCGGCTCCCTGAGCACGTATTGCTGTTAATTCGACTTCATCATCACTTAACTGAACGTTATTTGAGATTATGATCATAGCGTTATTTCATTAAAAGGCGTGATTCTTATTCATACCAAAACCTGACGATACCCGTTCTTTAAACACGCTTACAATTCCCAGGACCATCACAAATCGGCAATAATACTTAATATTATCAAGTAGCAAATACCTAACTGTACACAATAGCCCTATCCTATAGATAGAACAGCAAATCATATACCAGGAGGTTTTTATCTATTGGTCTCTAAATTCAAATTTATATCAATACCATGCATCTAACGACTATCAACTAATGAACCGCCGTATAAACCAAAAATATGGGTGATATTATTTACAATGCAGAATAATTTGTTGATAACCCATAGCTTACTGCCATCATCGGATACGGCATCAATACAGAATCCATCAACAACTTGTTTGCATTAGCCAGTTTATGATCCATCCGGTTCCGGGTTACACCTGGTAATCAGAGCACAAAACAAGCCTAACCCCTTTGACACCTGAAACGTCCCTTTTTAACCGGTTTTCGGCCTGTTGCCCGTTACAAGCCCATGGCTGGTTTATGTCTATTTTATCAGCCTGGACGCATATTAATCACTCAATTGCTGTTTCATGAGCCTTAGTAATCGACTCGATTTCCAAACGCCTAAAATTGCAACACTGGTCATCAAACCCGACATAACACCACCAACGACACCACAGGTTAAAATGTCCTGACCAGAAAGATAAAACCCTTTAATAGCGGTTTTTGGTCTTAGCCAGTCCTGTTTAAAGCGGTTGGGGTTATGATCCAGCCCATAGATTTCACCTTGAGCGTATTCATTAAAATACTGGGTTGATAATGGCGTAGAAAGTTCCCAGTAATCGATTTTACCATCCAGTTGCGGCAGCTTTGCATATAACTCATTGAGTAAGCGCTCAGCTAGATGTTCCTTCAGGGCGTCATAATCAGAACCGCGTTTTCCCCAGGTTTCATCTTTCCACTGCTCAAACCACTGATATTTTGCAGGAGCAACAATTTCAATAGTAGCGGTTCCCGGATAACGTTCTTGCCAGGTAGGATCTTTTGCCGATGGGAAAGAGACATAAACCAATGGAAACGGCTGATTCATATCCTGTTCGAATCGATCCACATTGGCATCAGAGTGCTCATCCGGATAGATCCAGAAATTACAACGGGGTAGTTCTAATGACTCGGCCGTATGTTTTAGCCCAATATAGAGACACAAGTGTGACATAGACGGAGCCACTTCCCTCTGCTTTTGCTTCCAACCCAAATGATTAGCCTGGGCTTCAGGAATCAATCGATTAAAGGTAAGGGGTACGCCAACAGCACTGACAACCACCGGACTCGATATCCGGTTGCCATCGGCCATTCTTACACCTGCAGCGCGATTATCTTTAAACAGAATCTGTTCAACCCGCGCATAGGTAAATACTTCGCCACCATTTTTCTGAATAGCAGGTAACTGGGTTTCGGCTATTTTGCTTGCACCACCAATCGGATAATAGCCTCCATATAAATAGTGTTTGGCAATAATGGCATGTATTAAAAAACTTGAGTCTCGAGGGGATAAACCGGCATCACCCCATTGAGTCGTCAACGTCGCAATTAATTTTTTATTGCTGGTGAGGCGTTCCAGCACCTGCAACGTCGGCTCGAATAGGAGACCGGGTATTTTATTGTGCAGCCAAACCCGGCCTAGCCATTTCGGAACCAGTTTATTCAGGGTAAAAGCCGTCATCCCTCGGGATGCCAGGTCCACTAGTTTAAAATACTGCTGAATGGCGGATTGTTCGTCTGGGAACCTGTCTATTAGCGCCGTGATTAATTCCGCCTTGCCTGCCGGGAACTCAAACATCTCGTTATTAATATAGACGCGATCATATACCCTGCCCATTGATGCCCATTTGAGATTGCCCCCGGTGACAAAATCAAAAACCTGTCGCGCCCGGGTACGTGTCGATCCCATGTCACCAATATAGTGAACTCCCACATCCCATTCGTATCCATTTCGACCATAAGCATGGGTAAAGCCACCGGCACTGTAATGCTGTTCAAATACCGCCACTTTCCAGCCCATTTTTGATAAACACACGGCGGTGGCTAGCCCTCCAGGTCCAGAGCCTACAACAACGGCATCATAATGCTTATCTGCCTTATTGGCTCGGTAACGGGTTCCGATTCGAAGGTAAGCGGTAGATTTCTTTTTGACGACTTTGGACCGCTTTTTTAATTGAGACTCTGGCATGGAAATTCCTGCTATTCGGTCTTATTTTTTAACCCATAGTAAAGAGTGGCAGTGAGTAGAACAACTTCCAATTGACATGACCAACGCCGTGTTAATGATAGAGGTAAATATTTAAAGACTTATGCGCGTTATCCACAACAGGATCCTATTGAAAGAACCAACGACCTAGTCTGCAACGTTTCTGCTAATGGGATGTTTTATGGCAGAGAGCCTAATAAAAAAGAGAGGCCTGATCTATAGGCATTATGGAATATACCGTATTGATCATACGGTCGGGGGCGCCAACATCCTATACAAATCACAACCAGAAACATCGAGAATAGAGCGAAATCTTAGGCTTAATTATTGTCATCAAATGCAGAACCACTTGACGCAGATAAGTCAGAATTAAAAACGGTTAGTTCAAAAAATATGAGCAACTTTTAAATCTACCATCTGGTCAATTTAAGCTCATCCGATTCTTTTGCTTCAACCCAAACATCGCCCTGGTCGTTCAGTTCTTTTTTCCAAAAAGGTGCTTTGGTTTTTAGAAAATCCATAATGAACTCACAGGCAGCAAATGCCGCTTCACGGTGGACACTGCTAGTCGCGACAAAAACTATTTGCTCCGCAGCCTCCAAGCGCCCGAACCTATGGATGATTTTTACCTGTTGTAGGTCCCATCGTTCCTTTGCCTGAAGCGCAATATTAGAAAGTACATTTTCTGTCATGCCTGGATAATGCTCTATCTCCATAGCCTGAACACTCCCATCGGCATTCATATCACGCACCAGACCAACAAAAAATACGATGGCACCTTCATTCTGACTGACCGATCGAAGATTCTGGTATTCAAAACCGACATTAAAGTCGTCTTTCTGAACAGATATCATATTATCCACCTGTTACAGGCGGGAAAATGGCAATTTCATCACTAGACTGTATCAGGTGAGAGTCATCAACTATCACCTGATTAACTGCTACCAGTGCCTGTCCCGATATAAAGGTATGGCTACTACCTATTTCAGAAGAGGCCAATGCACTCCGCAGATCGGCAACCGTGCCCTGTGTGAACTCTGAAAACACAAATTCTGACTGACCGACCTCTTCTCTTAATCGTCCAAACAATAAAATTGTACTCATTTTTCCTCTTGCCCCCGTTGCCAATGCCCCGATTTGCCACCCTGCTTGGTTAACACCTTGATATCAGATATAACCATATCGGGGTCAACCGCCTTACACATATCAAAAAGGGTTAAACAGGCTACCGATACGGCGGTAAGCGCTTCCATTTCGACTCCCGTTTGCCCCGATAATTTACATACAGATGACACATCAATACAGCTTTCTTCTGCATTGATTTCGAATTCAACACTGACTTTAGATAACATCAGTGGGTGACATAGTGGAATCAAATCACTGCATTTTTTTGCAGCCTGGATACCCGCAATACGAGCAACCTGGATCACATCGCCTTTTTTATGTCCGTGGTTTTGAATCAGCTCAATGGTTTGAGGCTGCATAAATACCCTTCCAGACGCTTCTGCAACCCGGAAACTGATCGATTTCTCACTAACATCAACCATGTTGGCTTCACCAGCCTCATTAAGATGAGTCAAGCTCATCCTCTGGTCTCACAGGCTTCAATAGTTGAGTTTTTTAACTCGGTTACAAAGTTACAGGGCCGATAACTGGCGTCTAGCTGACTTTGTATAATACCTTCCCAAGCCGTACGACACGCATTGGTAGATCCCGGCATAGCAAAAATTACACAACGATTTGCCATACCCGCAATTGCACGAGATTGAATTGTTGATGTACCGATATCATCCAGTGATATCTTTCTAAATAGCTCACCATAGCCAATAACCTCCTTATCAAACAAAGGAATTATTGCCTCTGGAGTGGAGTCTCTGGCAGTAAATCCGGTACCACCAGTAATCAAAACGGCTTGAATATGATCACTGGCTATCCACTGGGAAACTATAGCCCTTATTTTATAGATATCATCAATAACAATTTTTTTATCTGCCAAATTGTGACCAGCCGTCACCAAGGCATCCTGCAACAAACGGCCCGATGTATCTGTGCTTTCATCTCGGGTATCCGACACAGTTAAAACGGCAATTTGTAATGGTTGAAAAGGGGTATCTTTCTTATGTCCCATAATGACCTCTATAAGTTTGTTCAAATTCTTGCCATTCAATTGGCGTGTTAGTATTGACTAAAAGGCCTCTATCATCGCATTTAATCGTAATACCATTAAAATTTTTCATGAACCGCCAAAATGCTGCGGATAGTTTTCCCTCTACAACAGATTGGCAATATTGTTTTATCTCTTGTGTTACCGGAATAACAGCAGGCAAAACACTCGTGTCGAAACATACCGGACACCGTTTCTGTTCTGCAGTCATCTGAAGTAATGTAATCTGTTTATGGGTGATTAGAGGCATATCGACCGGCAGTATGGTTAAAAACTGTAAATCTAAATCGGGTAACTCCATAAGCGCGGCATGGATGCCAGACATTGGCCCAAATGCCGGGAAACGGTCGTTTAAATAACCAGGCTCATTTCTGCTGACCAATACATTAGCAGCCCTGGACAATTCCAACTGACGAATACCGTAATCCAGCAGGGTTTCCGGACCCCGTTTCAACAATGCCTTATCGTTACCCATTCTGCTGGACAAGCCACCTGCCAGCAAAACAGCATAATGAACAAACTGATTAGATTTGGTAGCCTTCACCTAACCTCCAAGCATCGCCAGGTTTGTTGTCTCCCCGGTATTATTTTCCTGCAAGTAATGTTTGCGAGGTTTGGTTTCCATAATGTTTTTCATAGCTACCATAAGACCGTCCAAATCATCTTGCTCTAGCCAAGGCATTAAATCAAAGCCGGATTCTCCAAATAAACAAAGATGAAATTTCGCAGAGGAAGAAATTCTTAATCGGTTGCAGCTATCACAAAAATCGTCACTATAAGGCGCTATAAAGCCGATTTTACCGATATGATCCGGGTGTGAAAATTCTTTGGCGGGCCCTGCAACCTTATGAGCAATTATTTGGTGCCAGCCTCCAGAGAGTAATCGTCGCTGCAGAACATCGGCACTGACATGGTTACGGAAAAAATACTGGTGGTTATCTCCTGTCTCCATTAACTCAATGAATCGCAAGGTGATATCACTGGAGGACGCCCAACTAATAATTTCGTCCAGGTTTTCCAGATTATATTCTCGTAACAAAACGGTATTAACCTTGACCGACTTTAATGACGATGCTTGAGCCAGCTTGATGGCTTCAAGCAGGTTATCTAGTTGATCCCGACCCGTTATTGCCTTGAACACACGGGCATCAAGACTATCGCAACTAATATTTATCTGATCCAAACCGGCATCGACCCAGTCATTAAGATGTTTTTTTAAATTATGACCATTGGTAGTCAGTGCAACGGTTTCAATTCCGGGAGTAGATTTTAAGACTGAAATAATTTGAGTCAGATCGTTTCGAATAGAGGGTTCACCACCAGTAATACGAATTTTTTGAATACCCAAAGCAGCAGCAGCTCGTGCAATCATGCTGATATTTTGGACACTGAGTTTATGTCTCGTATCACAGGGCATGCCATCAGGTAGGCAATAGTTGCACCGATAATTACAAATATCGGTAACAGACAGCCTGAGATAGCGAAACGATCTTCCATAGGAGTCAAATAGCATGACCAACACCTTTCCAAATACGGGAGGCCGAAGCATTTCTGCAGCGACCCGGTGACTATAGTTGTCACGGCCAACTATCCATATTGGTTAAACTTAGGATAAAAAGGCTTCGGGTTAGTTAAAATTAAGTAAAAGGAATATTACCTAGTTAAGCTGTATTGTAAAGGTGAAAAACATTTGTAGTTTTGCCTTAATTGATCAATCATCCATATTGTTCAAGCTTACCTGAATCAGAACATTCACACACAAAAATAAGGGCTTTAGTCGCATTATAGCTTCACATTAAGGACTTTTATGGACATTCTGAACGACAACCAATTATTACGATACAGCCGCCATTTACTGCTGCCCGGCATGGATTTCGACGGCCAATTGAAGTTAATTGAAAGCAAGATACTCGTTATCGGCATGGGTGGACTGGGAAACGCTTGTGCACCCTATTTAGCATCTTCTGGTGTCGGTGAAATCACCATTGTTGATGATGATCTGATAGAACTTAGCAATCTACAACGGCAAATTTTATACACCGAACATGATCTAAATCAACCAAAAGCTGAAATTGCTGGCCGGCGATTGGCGTCAATCAATCCCGATTGCAAAGTAAGGACTCTGGTTAAACGACTGAATGATACCGAACTTGCACTTGAAATTGCTCATCACAACGTAGTTGTCGATTGCAGTGATAATCTCGAAACCCGAGAACAGGTAAATCGCTTATGTTTTAGTCACAAAACCCCCTTGGTATCTGGTGCTGCGGTACGATTCGAAGGCCAGGTAAGCACATTTAATTATCACGCAACTTCTGCTTGTTATCGGTGTTTAAGCCAACAAATAGGAAGCCAGAGTCTAAATTGTGCAGAGTCAGGAATATTGGCGCCGATCGTGGGAATAATTGGTACGATACAGGCTACAGAAGCCATTAAAGCATGTACCGCGATCGGTCAAACACTGGATAACAGGTTATTGATGGTTGACGGAAAGACCATGGAAGTCAGGGAATTCAAATTAAATAAACACCCTGACTGCTCGGTATGTGGTTGATTAGATTCTAGCGTTCAGGTTCTTGAACGAATAACTTGAATTAAAGCCTTGCAATGCTTGAATCAAAAAACTGAAATTCAACTTGCTCACCCTTTTCGGCACCCACTCCATCTGCTGCCAGGATTACGAATCCATTGGCGGCAGACATGGATGACAGTATTCCAGAACCCTGGCTCCCTGTGGCGTTGACTGACCAGCTTCCATCATCATTTTGCGAACCCCAGGCACGCTGAAATTCCAATCGGCCCGGCTTCTTTTTAAAATGGTTTTCGGCGGTAGCCACTATTGATCGGAGCGATTGAGGCGCTGCTCCCGATAATTTTCTGATAAATGGCACAACTAATTGATTGAAAGTTACCGTGGCTGATACTGGATTACCCGGTAAGCCCATAAAATAACTTTTCGCCAAATGACCAAATGCAAAGGGTTTACCTGGTTTGATCGCCAGTTTCCAAAAACCGATTTCTCCCATTTCAGCAATTATTTGCTTTACAAAATCGGCATCTCCAACAGAGACCCCACCTGAAGACACGATAATATCTGCCTGTTCACTGGCCTGTTCAAAAGCAGATCGAATGGCCTCTTCAGTGTCTTCTACAATGCCCAAATCGATTACTTCAACGTTTAACCGTTTTAACATCGAGATGATAACAAACCGATTTGATTCAAAAATTTGACCAAGTCCCCTTTCCTTACCGGGAGCAACCAGTTCATCTCCTGTTGAGATTACTGCTGCCTTGATTTTCCGAAAGGTTTTTATTTGATCAAATCCTAAAGATGCCAGCAAACCCAGGTCAGAGGGATTTAACTTTTCACCTTGGCGTAACACCAACGCACCTTCATTTATGTCTTCACCGGCCTTGCGAACATTCGCTCCTTTAGTAACAACCTGATTAATCTGGATACTGTTACCTGAAGCTGTGACATTTTCCTGCATGACTACGGCGTCACTGGAAGCAGGTACTGGCGCACCGGTCATAATCCGAAGACATTGACCCGATTGCAAGTCACCAGAATAATTTTGGCCCGCTAATACAGTCCCGACCATCTCCAGGGTGCAGGGTTCATCCATATCAATGCTTTTTACGGCATAGCCATCCATCGCAGAGTTATTGTGTGGAGGTACATCAAAGGGAGCAAAAATGTCTTCTGCCAAAACCAGGTCAAGAGCATCAAGTAACGGTGTTTCCAGGATTTCAGTGACAGGAGTTGCTTTTGCCAGCATATTATTCAGCGCATCGTTAAACGCCATCAACGGTTTTTTCTGGGTGTTTTGATCGCAATCACAGGTCATAACTTTTATATTCCTCTAGTAACTCATTCAATTTAATGTACATATATTAACCTGGTTCGTTTATACCAAAATGAAACCGGCAAACTATTCATCTGAATTAACCGGTGATAGAAGACTTACACTCTTGGTATGGCAATAAATCATTTGTTGTTCAGATAATCCCAACTGTCTTTGTGCTCTTCTTGATACAATCACTTTCAAATCATGGCCATCTATTCGAACAATAACAAGCACCTGATCCGATTCTTCAGTCAAGCGGATAATTTCTCCATAGAGGCAATTTTGTAAACTGGAATCCTTTATAGGCTCACGTGCCAAAATGATATTTTTAGCCGGAATTTGCATGTGGAACTGGCTATGTTCCTGGGTTGAATCTATGGGCACCCAAATTGTTTGTCCTTGTCCTTGCTCTGTGTCCTTTACATCCGATAGAGGATTAATCTGGCACTCCATGATTTGGTCAGAATGATCAAATTTAACAGCCCTTATAGGTAAAACCGAACCAAATTGTTCTGCCGAGACACTTTGCTCAAGTTTTGGATGATCCAATACTTCATGCGTAGGCGCACATAATACTATTTTCGAATTCTGAATTAACATGCAATGATCGGCAATGCTGCTAATTTCATCCAGATGATGGGAAACATAAATCGCAGGCACTTTAAATTGTTCCAAATAGCGTTTTAGTTGCGCCAGAACCTGATGTCGAGTTTTAAAATCTAGCGCAGACAAGGGCTCATCAAGCAATAATAAAGTTGGTTTTTTCAACATGGCACTGGCAAGCGCAACCCTTTGTTGCTGGCCTCCCGAAAGTTGATCCGGCTTCAGATCAAGCCAGGAGACAATGCCCATGTTATCAATAATCTCGAATTGCTCTTTAACCGATAGCGTGCTGTTTTTTTGCACCAGTTCCAAATTTTGCCGAACGTTAAGGTGTGGAAATAACAGATAATCCTGCTGAACCATTGCAACCTGTCGCTGCTCAGTAGGCCTCTTGGTTAACTCCGACTGCCATACTTCTGCATTAACCTGCAAGTCACCCTGACCATGATGATCAAGACCTGCTAACAGCCTTAGTAGTGTTGATTTTCCTGAACCAGAACGACCAACCACACCCACAACGTGTGCTGTATCCAGATTACATTGATAATGAGCATGCCAATTCGATTTTTCGACTGTAAGGTCTATTTTTAATTTCATCTTAAACCCACCTTAGCTCATGGGTTTTCTTGCCAAAGTATCCATATACTAAAAACAGGGTGACCAGGCTAAACGCTAACAAGCCGAATGCCAGCTCGTGAGCTGCCTCATAGTTCATCGACTCGACATGATCAAACAAGGCAATAGACAAGACGCGGGTTTCATCGGGAATATTGCCACCAATCATCAAGACCACTCCGAATTCACCTACCGTATGAGCAAAAGATAGCAGGGTCGCCACCATAAAGGAGGGAATAGTCAGTGGAATAATAATCTTGAAAATGCGATCAAACATACCCAAATTCAACAGGCGCATATTTTCAATGAGCCGCTTGTCCAAAGACCTGAATGCGGCTTGCATTGGCTGAACAACAAACGGAAGCGAATAAATAACTGAAGCAATTAATAGCCCCTTAAAACTGAAGACCAAGGGTTCGCCAAAAATTGCCATCATAAATTTTCCAGGGCCACTATTCGGAGAAAACAGTAATAACAGATAAAATCCGAGTACCGTAGGGGGTAACACCAAAGGAAGGGCAACCAGCGCCTCAATAAAATAACTTAACTTGCCCCTTCTCATGGCAAGCTGCCAGGCTATAAGTGGTCCGACAATTAACAGAATAACTGTTGTTGCAGTAGCAAGCTTTAGTGTCAAAAATATCGCTGAAAAATCTTCGGCAGACATGCTTATTATAAGTCCTTCTTGTAAATTACTAATGAGCGACTAGGTAGCCGGATTCTATAATGATTTTACGCCCCTGATATACTATATATTGCCTGAATTCGTCTATTTCAGGGGCGTTATCTTGAGATAATACCAGTGCTTTTTGAATAATGGGTCGGTGCAATTCTGACGGAATATTAAAGTATCTCTGGGTATCCAGTGTTTTTGGTATCAACGATTTTGCTGTGAAGCCACAATCGAGCGAACCAGTAGCAACAAAATGGCTAACTTGAGCAACATTGGCTGCAGTAATTACCTTGTTACCTTTCCAGTTCAGGCTATCGACAACCTCAGATGCTGCCTGACCATAGGGTGCTAACCGCTTATTTGCCTGACCATACACCCCCGACCAGTCCATCAATTTTTTCATGCTATCAGGGGCAGTTTGACGACAATAAAAAACCAATGAACCTATGGCATAAACAAACGCATTCTCATCGGGTAGATTCAATTGCTGTTTCAGTCTATCCACTGACGAACTATCCGCTGAAAACAGAATATCAAACGGGGCTCCATGACTAATCTGGGCAAATAAGGTACCAGTAGAAGCCGCACTAATATGCATAGAAACCGGCTTCAGGCCGTTATCTAACCGAAATTTCAGATAGTCAGTAACCAATAGTTCCATAGTGGGCTTAAAATTTGACGCCACTGCAATCTGTATTTGAGAAAGTCCTATTGTAGGAAAAAGCATAAACAACACTAAGATGAGTGTTTGCCTGAGTCCCATAATGTCTGTCCCGAATGAAATTTTGTTTTTTGGTTTAATTTACAGTACCTCGGAATTTTGTCTTATTAAACTGCTGTAACTTAAAAATCTATTGCCTTTTTCGGCAGAAACTATTTCAACAACTCATAGGCATCACGTATTTTTTGCGACTTTTCAGTGGCCATTTTAATCATCTCTTCCGGTAATCCCCTGGACACCAGTTTATCCGGATGGTGCTGACTCATTAGACGTCGATACGCCTTTTTAATCTCTACCTTGGAATGATCCGGGGTCACACCCAGTAGCTCATAGGCTTCAGCCTTTATAGCAGCTGAATCACGAGCCTGCGATCCGGTTTGTCCTCGATACTGACCACCACCCAGCCCCATACTAAACTTGACCAGAGCTTCAATTTGTCGATAAACCTGTTCATGAAAGCCCAGCATGCCGCAGAGCCTCAGCAACAAACGATCTTCTGCCGGGTGTAACTCACCATCGGCGTATGCCGCCTGAATCTGAATTTCGACAAACATACGCATGAGATTAGAACGACGGTGGCATTCCTGACGAAACTGCGTCATGACGTCATCCAGTGGAAAGTCATCTTGTTTGCCTTTAATAAACAAACGCATAGCCGCGTGACGCATTTCACCCTTCAGATTCATCTGTTGCATGACCGATTCTGCCAGTGCTATTTCGTCACGAGACACCTTTCCATCGGCTTTGGCTACCGCGCCCATCACCGAAAATGTCGCAGTGAAGAACGCCATTTGTACACGTTCCTGATCACCAGGTGCCATTTGTGGGCCGCCCAGGCCAGAAAATCCTTTTGAGCCCGAGGTCAGATTATGGCCGACAGCCATCCCCAATAAGGCACCAATAGGTCCACCAAACATAAATCCTAATGTTCCACCAACAATCTTGCCCCACCAACTCATATTCAAACCTCAATGCGATCGTATTAATTACTGAACTTTATACCACGACTCAATATGTAAATTCGTTATTTATCACTTCTAGCCATCAAATTCTATCGAGTACGATACGCCAATATGGATAAATCGGAACTCCGATTTATCCATATTGGCGTCAGGGTAAAATTATCAATTCACATGACCAGAGTAGAACTTGATGAGCCATCAACTCAGTGCAGAAGAAAAAGTCAAACAATTGAAAAAGCTTGCGTTACTCGACATTCCAGGTTCTATATTGATTGGTTTAGGGCTATATGGAAAATTTGCGGCCAATGGACATGCATTTCATCCCTTTTTAAACAACGCAATCTAAATGCCATGTTATTGGTTGGTGGGATTATTTGGGCTTATGGCATGTATCATTTTTTACCGTCACCTTAAAGGGTAAAATGAAACAGGATGACCCAACCGTCGGCGACTATTGATCAGTCGTTGCAATATGAAGGTATCCAGCAGGCTAACATCAGACAAAATGACAGCGCTGGAACACTGGATACCGCCACAATAAGTATTAAGCAAATTCTGCTGGTGACGCAATAAAAACTCGGCAATCTAGGAGTTTCGTTTGATCCGCAACAGGTTATGATCGCACTAAACAACGGATTAACCCGATTTGATCAAGATACGATCATTTCTGCGAGTAATTACTTACTTTCTTTTACCGGCATACTGATGCTGGTGCCTTTTATTACCTTTTTTCTTATTCGGGATTTTAGTAGGTTAAGAAATCGAATTATGGCCTGGTTACCTAATCGTTATTTTGAATTGGGCTGGTCAATTTACTTCAAGGAAGGTCGCCAAACCGTTACAGATGTATGTTCGAGGCGTCATTCTTCAACAGGGTATCCTGGCCATTATTGCCTCAATTGGATTTTGGATTGCAGGCTACCCGTTTCCCATAGTGCTCGGACTGATTGTCGGGGTTTTAGGTATTATCCCTTATCTGGGTCCAATACTTGGGCTATTACCTCCTCTGGTAATCGCACTGAGAATGGATCCTTTTCACCTATGGTTGTTTGTTTCAGCCATATTGGTTATTGGCGTCGCTTACACAATAGATAACCTGTATGTCATTCCCGTCACTATCGCCGGACCGGTCAATTTACATCCTTTACGGGTCATTGTCGGCATCATAATTTTTGGCAATCTTTTAGGCATACCGGGTATGGTCATCGCTATTCTGTTGATGGCCGTAGTGAAAATTCTATATACCGAGCTATTTAGCGGATTGGAGTCGGTCAGAGCGATAGACAGATAATAACCAAAGACCGAACTAATAATGCGCTACCTATCGTTGAAACCAATTCCTGCCAGAATTTTAGGCATATATTTTTCGATCCTGGCTTGCCGTGTTTTCGATTGTTTAGCTTGTGAGAAATGAAAATTATAGGCCCTTTGACGACCCGGAGTCAGGTTAAAAAATGCCTCTTTGAATGCCGGGTTTTGATCAAATACAGCCTCAAGCTCTGCAGGAAGCTTCTGTTCTTTCTTTTCTCTGGGTGCTACTTTAATACCTGACTTAACATGGTCTATCGCTTCGGCAATGTAGTCTTTTATAATCGACTCAATTGCCTGAATTTCTTCCAGCGATGTGAACTTTAACAGACTTGCTGACTGCGTATTTTCACCCTGTTTTACCAGCACGCCATTAGCATCGGTTAATAGCGAACCATTAAAAAAACTAATTGAGCAGTAGTGTTTGAACGCACTGATCAAGACTACATTTTTATCGTTAAAGGTATAGCAGGGCATACTCCATTTAAGGGTTTCCGTTAAACCACAGCTCAGCACCAGCTCTCTTAATAACTCCAGTTCTTTATTCCAACTATGTACCTTACATTCTGGCGTTCCGCCTTTGTCGCAGCGCCCACAACCATCCAATAAATATTGTCCAACAGAATGAATCTTTTGTTTCATTTTCATTTGTCCAATGGATGATTTTTCAGAATAAATATTATCTTGCTAGTGGGAGATACAGGCCCACGGTAGCAAATATGCCACCACACACTCGATTAAACTTTTTACCGCTACGTTCAAGCCAGGGTCTTAATTGATGTGCCGTTCGCGCCAGAATGTATTCAACGCAAAATTCGGTCATGGCGAAGGTTGCCGTCATGATAGCGAACTGCAACAACAGAGGCTTAGCAGGATCTATAAACTGACTTAAAAAAGCACCAAAAAACAACAGGGCTTTAGGATTCGATATCGCCGAGATGAGCCCTTGCCTGAACAAGACCGCATTGCTCTTTACTGGAATATTATTGGTCGAGGCCAGTTGGACAGGTGGTGAACGCCACAGCTGAATGCCCAACCAAACCAGATAGGCCCCACCTAACCATTTTAATATAACAATGGCTTCAGAGCTTGCCTGCAACAGTGCGCCAATACCAAACATGGAGAGCGCAATAATCAGCACAAACCCGGTAACACCGCCACTAATGGTCATCAGGGTACGCCGGTGACCATACAGTGCACCATGAGTCAGTGCCAACAAACCATTGGGGCCAGGTGACACGGACAAACCAATGGCAGCGATTAAATAGATTAACCAGGTTTGCAACTCCATCCGCATTCCTTTTCATATTGAGTTAAAGTGTTTACTAGCCTGACTAATAACTAAATTCTTCCAGCCTTATGCCAGAAAATATCAGGCGCTTGATGTAGTGGTCAACAGATTATTGCCTATATCACCAATGTCTCATATGCTTTCAGAATAACTCGACAGCTAAAAGGAATTTAATATGCGGTTACATATTCTACTGATAATTTCCACCCTGCTAGTTACGGCCTGCGCGCCAGAAACTACATTGAGCCAATCTGATCAAATTTTACAAAACGCTTTTGACAAGGGTACATCTGGTATCCAGGTTGAGGGAGGAGGAATAGTAATTTCAATTTTAGATGACGACACCAATGGCGTTCGTCACCAGCGATTTATTCTACAGCTGAATTCCGGGCAGACCCTACTTATTGCCCACAACATTGATATTGCAACCAGGATCAATAACTTACAAGTAAATGACTGGGTTTCTTTTTATGGCGAATATGAATGGAATAATCAGGGTGGCCTGGTTCACTGGACTCATATCGATCCTGATAAATTCCATGTAGATGGCTGGTTAAAACATAAGAATATAACCTATGACCGGAAATAGCCGATACCAGCCCCGCGATATAAGAGCAATCGTGTTAGTACGACTGCTCCCTTTCCAGGCCGTGTGAGAACGGTAAATGCAAGATTCATCTACACTTCAATTTTAAAACCACACACTAATGGTCTGTTTTTTCAATACCCTAACATTCTGCTGTTGAACAAAATGTAGTGCATCGACTTCATT
>Ga0224506_10001181_pt1 | contig 19000 bp, 16 predicted proteins | sample SF_Jan12_sed_USG_2_FD_169108 | JGI IMG/M metagenome (GOLD analysis project Ga0224506, IMG submission 169108) | Sediment microbial communities from San Francisco Bay, California, United States - SF_Jan12_sed_USGS_8_1 | ecosystem: Environmental > Aquatic > Marine > Sediment | place: USA... | reverse complement strand
CTTATTGAGAGTATTAGAGAGGCAGGAATAATCGGTTTGGGAGGAGCAGGTTTTCCAACACACGTCAAACTCTCACCACCTTCCGACAAGCCAATAAAATATCTTGTTGTAAACGCATGTGAAAGCGAGATCTACGACACCTCTGATGAAAGACTGCTTGTAGAAAAAACTTCCAACATCCTGAAAGGTGTCAAGGTGATGCGTAAGGTCTTAGGCTCTCCAGAAGTTGTAATCGCCACAAAGAACAATAAGATCGAGGCTGTGGAGAAGTTGAAGGAAGTGTTTTCTGAAGAGCCAGAAACTAGAATTGTTGCTAGGCCGTTTACGTATCAACAGGGAGATGCTGGACTACTCCAAAAAGCACTTTTCGGCTGGGAAGTCCCTGCTGGAAAGCGTTCCTATGAGATGGGTGTCATAGTACATAACGTCGCAACTATCAATGCTGTTGCAAAAGCCGTTTTTGAGGCAGAACCCCTGATATCAAGAGTAACAACCTTAACTGGCGACATAGAAGAACCAAAGAACTTGTTAGTGAAGATAGGTACCCCAGTGAGCCACATTCTTGATCATTTTAAAGTGGATCCAAACGATGTACGAAAAGTGGTTTTAGGCGGGGTCATGATGGGGACTCCTATTCCAACAACAGAGGCCCCTGTGACAAAGCGGACTTCAAGCATAATTGTTTTCTCGAAGAGCAAGTACAAACCTGTTAAGAGAAGAACAGACTGTATAAGATGTTCCAAATGCATTAGCGCCTGTCCGCTCCGTCTGCATCCTATATCGATTTTTGAAGCTATAGAAAAAGGAGATATTGAAAGAGCCAAACGTTTGTATTTCACTGACTGCTTTAGATGTGGAATATGCTCCTATGTGTGTCCCTCAGGAATTCCGTTGGCACAGACTATCTGCGGCACGCGCTACTAATTTGAACACCATTATGCCACGCGCGTGAAATATTGCGACGTTTACAGCTACGGCTCCCACGTAGGTCTCCAAAGAGCTGTCTTAAGGGGTATAGTGGTTTCCGCCAAACAACAAATACAAAAATATAAATGCACAAGAATAATAAAAAGTGGAAATAGACGGAGTAAACAGAATATGGCAAGTTGGAAAGAATGGAAGCGAGGCGACATAATATTTGGGATAATAGTGCCAACTTTAGTGGCGTTGCTAATTATCGGATGGCTAACAGTCCTAGCTCCCGTCCTTCTAAATATTGACCCTTCTTACGCTCTAAACTCTATATTAGTGGATGGACTTGGGGAAGCAATTCTGATAGTAGGTATCCCACTGTTTCTTGGGCTACTCTGGAATCAATGGGCGGGCGGAGCTTCAGGATTCTTGCTAGGCAGCGTCTATGCTTTGTACGTAAATGACCAGTGGGTTTTCTATGACTATGCAGTAGGCGACATTAGTATTATGGGATACGTTATATGCGCGATGCTGACCGGCTACATGGCTGGAGCATTGAACCGAGGCTCCTTCAGCTTCCGAAGAATGGTAATCGCTGCACTTTTATCTTCAATTATTGCAGGCCTGATCATGTTGTTCACTTTCGTAATCTCACCTCTTGGTATGACAACAGACATCCCCTACAATTTGTTCATTATTTTATTGCCTAGAGTAATCTACAGCATCATAATACCAATATTCGCTACCCTCTTCAACTGGTTTGGCATAATCCCAAGGCACATGGGTTAATCATCGCAAACAAAACGCGTGAAGACCAACAAGATCCGCTAGATTCTTCCTCATGGTAGTTATTCCTCTCACAACAACCCGCGCATACGACTTTTTCCCGGAATTCGATGCTCGTCCATAGCATCGGCACAGTTACGTGAACTGCTCCTGTGGGCATAGGCACATAAATAGACTACCTTTGTCATACGACTAGATGGAATCGTTGTTCACACCACTCTTATATGTCATATCATGCAAATGTAGAGCAAACCAAGCGAACACGCAGAAACGCAGGCGTCAACAAAATGTCTAGGGTAATTGCCTCCCTATCTGGAGGAAAAGATTCGATGTACGCAATTTTCTTAGCGATACAAGAAGGACTAGACATAGATTACTTGATGTTCATAACAAATGGCAGCAAAGCTCATCGAGTAAACAGATGGCTACTAAAATTAGTATCAGAATCTCTTGAAATACCCGCAGTGATTACTGGTAAAGAGATTCATGACATAAGGAGAGTACTTAAAAAGTTGAATGCGGACATTTTCATCTCCGGAGTAATGATAACACAAGAGCACATGGATTGGTACCAAGAGATATGCAATCCAATCCAAGTCAAACATTATGCTCCACTTTGGGGAAAGAACCCCTTCGCAACACTCATTGAAATGAAAGAATTGGGATTCCAGATACTGATCATTGAGGTAGACGTCTCCATGGGCTCCCGCGAGAGCTGGCTTGGAAAAAAACTAGATAACAACGTCCTCCAAGAAATAAACAAACTGGAAGAGGCGCAGAAACTGCACCCTTCGGGCGAACTTGGCGAGTACCACACATTTGTTCTTGATTGCCCGCTTTACAAAAAAAGGATAAACATCCTTGATTCGGAAATTGTTTGGGAGAACTCCAAAGGATATGTTGTTATCAAAAACGCAAATTTACAATCGAAAACGAACTGCCGAACGTGACCAAGCTTTTTCTTGTCTCAAAATACATCCCAGAATGTGCGTGCGCCCAAACAAAATAGTTTAATACATGAACGTTAAATCAATATCAAAACGCTAAACTAGGGGAGATGGGAGCTGAAAACCAAAGCACCCATGTTTATAATGGTTTGGAGATGCACCAGCGCCTGCAACCGCAACTGCCTCTACTGCAGTTTTAGAGGGGGAGACCTCCCCACGCACCCAGCTCCCGACGAATTAGATGTAAAAGGCGCGTTGCAGGTCGTAGACGAGATATATGACTTCGGCGCCACCTGGTTCGGATTAAGTGGCGGCGAACCACTTATGCGTAACGACATCTTCGAACCAATCAAGCACGCAAGAGATCTCGGTATGAAAGTAAGCTTGATCACAAATGGTTTTCTTGTCAACGGAAAGACCTATGACCAGCTGGCAAAAGAAGAAGTCATGACTTCCATCAGCATAGACGGCTCTGAAAAAGTGCAGGACAAGCTCAGGGGAATAGGTGCCTACAAAGCAGAATTATCAGCAATCCAAAAACTGTCAAAAGCAGGAATCCTAGACTGCCTGGTAACAACGGTTACAACCGGTAACATTAAAGAAACAGATCACCTGGTCAATTTAGCCGAAGAGTATAGAGCCAAGCGCGTGGTGATTCACAACTACGTTCCTGTAGGCTCCGGAAAATATAACATTGAACTTGCCCCTTCACCCCAACAGTATGAATGGCTTTGGAACCATGTTTTCGACCTATATCAAGCTAACAAGGGAAAAGTCGATATCAAAGTGTACAGCCCCTTCTACGCTCGTGTAGTTAAGCAGAGGGGGCTGTCAAATTTCTGGGATTGGTACACCAACGATTTCCTAGGTAGATGCACCATGGATGGCCATTACATCAGTATAGCACCGAATGGAGACGTAAAACCTTGTGGATTCAACGAACATCTGAAATTGGGCAACCTGAAAGAGAAAAGTCTCAAAGAGATCTGGGACGAGCTTCAAACTGACGAATTTTATTTGAAGCTCAGGGACAAAAGCAACCTCAAAGGCAAGTGCGGAATGTGCGAATATCGTGAGATATGTGGCGGCTGCAGAACTAGAGCCGAATATTATACAGGAGATCTTTTCCAGTCTGATCCGGCATGCGCTTATGTTCCGAAAGCCCTTCGCGATCAATGATGTCTTTATGCGCGCGCATTATCATCTCAGGGTGGCAGCCAGTTTTCTGTGATGCCTTTTCTATAATAGTTAGGTGACTAACTCGAAGCCCTATAACGATTTCCCGCGTAAAAGGAATATCAATCTTTGCTATGATTTACAAAACTCCCATATGATGTTATATCTCCAAAAATCACCAGCCTCAGTCAACCGAATCTCCCGATCGTCAACCGCAATCAAACCCTTACTGGTCAATCTCTCTATAGCCTTCGGAAACGCTTCCTCAGGAAAAATCCCAAACTCTTTCTTGAATTTAAGTTTGTCCACTGGTTGACGTACATATAATCTCGTCATGACTTTTCCCATTCGATCCAGTTTCGAGTCCACTGAAAGTTTTGCTATCGGAAACACCCCTTTGGAGACAGTGTCTATGTAAGTGCTCGCAGGCTCGGTGTTCACCCAGGAAAACTTTCCAAGATAACCCATGAAACAACCAGCGCCAGTCGTAAGCTGTCCAGCCCAAGGCCAACCTGCAACACAGCGTTCTGTGAAATGTTCTTCCACTCTAGAGAAACGATTATGCCCCGTAGGTCCATAACCGCCTTTCCTGAACCTCTGATAACCCTCCAAGTACATTTCTTTCTCCATATCTGAATCTCCAATAGGCGGGACTTTCCCGGCTTTAAGCCGTTTTTCTAGGGGAGTCCCTGGAAGTACATCAAGCGCATAAAAGTCGACCCCTTCCACGTCTAATTCCATTGCCTTGTCCACGTCCCTTTTCAAAACATCCATTGTTTCTCCCGGAAGGTTATACATTAGGTCGATACAGGCGTAAAGCCCCATTTTCCGCACAGTTTCAATAGTCTTTACTGCTTCGTCTGCGCTGTCAAGGATGTTCAACATTTTTCTTATGCTATCATCGAAAGTTTGTACTCCAAGATCTATTTGAGCACACCTGGTTCCAATTTTCTTGGCAAAATCTGAAATCGCCCTCAGTTTCTTTATGTCGAAATTATGGGTGCATCCAGCAACCTTAACCATAAGATCCTCAGTTAAGTCAAAATTCTCTTCACAAAAAGACAGGAGATCAACCAATTGGTGGGGGGATAAAACGCTAGGGCTGCCACCACCTAATACCACTTCGTCAAAAAAGCTACTTCGAATATATCGGGTTTCCGCATACATCTTCAATTCCTTCTTCAAAGCTACAAGATACTTTCCCAGAATCTCTTTAGAAAACGTTTCATTAGGAAAATAGCAGAAAGTACACTTGGAATCACAAAAAGATATCCACGGCTGCAACTCCATCTCTAGGCCGACATCGTTTTCAGTCTCTAAAAAATCTGTGAAAGCACGAATATTCTCAACTGTAACCTCTGGATACTCCCTATAAGTGTAGGGCGGCCAATTCTCCACTTCTTCATAAGGTTGCAGTCTTTCCTCACCTTTGGCCTTCATTTCAAAGCTACTCCAACCAGCTTCAATCGCAAACTTGAGGTTAACTCTTCCTCATAAACCTGTCGATTTTAACCCTTGTAAGAGACTACGAAGAGTTTTCAATTCGGCCACAGGGTTTGAAGGCTCGCGTACGCGTATATTAATTATAAGTTTCAAAGGAGGGAATTATTAGAGCACTGATGCCGTTCCCAACTTAGAGCGGTTCATCTCTTCAAATAAAAACAGATCTCTAGAGATTCTTCATCACGATCTTCCAGCGGATAGTCTACGGCGTTATGCGCGCGGGCATCCGATAACCAATAACAAACGTGTGGCACTCACCAAGTTCGCGTATTATTTCATCTTCTGTTACACACGTGACCTTTCCGTCTCGTGGCAAAAAGATTAAATGTGTTTGTGGATTCTATACATGCTCTTGCACTTCCAACTTAAAGGTGATGTTTTGAGAAGTAAGGGACCATTGTATATTGTGCCTTGGAGATGCACAAGAGCATGTACTAGCAGTTGCCTACACTGCGGCTTTGCGTCGAATCCACCTGCACACGATAGAATTGCCACTGAAGATGCTATTAATCTTGTTGACGAAATATACTATTTTGGGGCAAGCTGGTTCGGGATAAGCGGTGGAGAACCGCTTTTGCTTGAAAATCTTTTTGAGATAATAGGTCACGCTAGGAAAATCGGTTTAAATATAAGCCTTATAACAAATGGCTATTTTGTTGAAGGCAAGATTTTCGACGATTTGGTCAGAAATGAGGTTCGCGTGTCGATAAGTATTGATGGAAATGAAAAAACGAATGACTTCATTCGAGGAAAGGGTGCGTATATAAAAGCTATTTCAGCTATGCAAAAATTGTCGAAAGAAGGATTGTTGGATTGCCTTGTAGCAACTTTGATCAATGTTGACACGGTGCTTACCAATGCTACCTACAAAAATGTTAAGCATGTGATAGATTTGGCGGAAAAATATGGTGCAAGATGGGTAGTCTTTCACAGCTTTATTCCATTTAGGCGAGCAAAAGAGCACCTCAGTTTGGGCCCGTCTCCAGAGCAATATGAATGGATTTGGAACACAATCTACGATTTGCGTCAAAAGTATAAAGGAAAACCTGAGGTTAACGTATATGATCCCTTCTTTGCTCGTGTTACAAAACAAAGAGGCATGGCTAATTTTGAAGAATGGTTTGAGAATGTTTTCCTCGGCCGATGCTTCTTCGCCGGCAAATACATGAGCGTGATTGAAAATGGAGACGTTATACCATGCAGCTTTAATGATCGTTACAGACTGGGAAACGTCAAAGATAAAACACTGAAAGAAATCTGGGAAGAATTGCAGACGTCTGAGTTTTATTTGAAGCTTAGGGACAAGAGTAACTTGAAGGGTAAATGCGGCGTGTGCGAGTACCGTGAGATATGCGGCGGCTGCAGAACTAGAGCCGAATACTACACCGGAGACATCTTCGAATCCGACCCGGCCTGCGCTTACATCCCGAAAACCCTCCGCGAATAACGATATGGGCCTTCTTTCAGACAAAGTCCATCAGACGCAACAATAGATAGGTACATCAGAATTTTGGCCCTAAAGAGAGAAGTTGTACGATAGATTATAAGCGTAATATCAATCTTTTACGAATCACAAAACTCGCATAGAATGTTACTTGCGCGCGCCTTGAAAATAGGCAACACCGTGTTGGTGCTCTTCATACTTCTTGTAGTTTTGCCCATCCTTTCCTAGGTAAGCTTATTTCTTCCATCTCTACCAATTATCTAGCAAAGTGGCCAAGACAAGCACTCCGGATAGTATTTCGATGAAGCTGTTAACAAACGAAAAACTCTGGAACGCTGCTCTCAGAATGCCACCCATAAAATGGATGCTGAACACAACTTTAGAAAGATGCCAGAAATGTGACAAAACACACTTGGAAATTGCGCTGAACGATTACGTTGGCAGAGATTATGCAAAATGTTTTTCATGTGAATTCTACTCCACAATCATAAGATTCTGGATCAGTTTCCTAAAAACGAGCTTAGCCGTTGAAAGAAGCCGTGTTTCCAGACTCTTGGCTGACCCCTATAGCAGAAGAGCCATAAAAAGCATAATATCTGGATTCATCGACTTCGGCTTGAGCCGCCCACTCCTAGTTCACGCTCCCTTCCTCGTAGTATGGAACTTCACCTACAAATGCAATCTCAACTGCAAACACTGTTACTCGGACGCCGGCGGTCTTTCCAGACAGGAACTATCGACAAGCGAAGCCATGAAAGTTGTGGACCAAATAGCAGATTTCGGCGTGACCTCTTTGGCGTTTTCCGGCGGCGAACCGTTAATGAGAACGGACTTTTTTGAAGTAGCGACACGCGCTGTCGAATCAGGGCTATACGTCTCCCTAGCCACAAATGGAACCCTGCTCAACAAAGAAAGAGTGAGAATACTCAAAAAAATAGGACTTAATTACGTGGAAGTCAGCCTCGACGGAGCTAACTCCAAAACACACGACGCCTTCAGGGGAAAAACAGGCTCATTTGACCAAGCTTTAAAAGGGCTAGAGAATTGCGTGAAAGAAGATATATGCACATGTTTGGCCGTAACAGCAACCAAGAACAATCTTGCCGAAATTCCCTCAGTGCTTGATTTGGCTGAAAAGATGGGGATCGAGAGATTTACTCTATTCAATTTTGTGCCAACAGGCAGAGGCAAAGACATGCTAGAGCTTGACCCTTCTCCAGAAGAGAGGGAAGAGGTTCTAGAGTTTCTTAGAAAGAAACTGTCAGAGGGTTCTCGAATCGCTATATTGACGACGGCCCCCCAACTTGCCCGAGTTGCTTTGCAGGTTCCTTCCACTCAAGAAGACATTGTAGTGCCGTTTGCACACATGGAGTCCGCGACTATTAGCAAAAAAGCAAAGGCCCTTGCCGACTTCATTGGCGGATGCGGAGCCGGAAGATTCTACTGCGCTGTCTCTCCAGAAGGAAGTGTCCAACCATGCGTTTTCCTTCCAATAACCGTCGGAAATCTAAAAACAGAAAAATTAGAAGATATATGGTTCAATTCCTCAGTTTTTAACGATCTTAGAGATAGAGAAAAATTGAAAGGCCGATGTGGCAGATGCGAGTTCAAGTACGTTTGCGGAGGATGCAGGGCAAGAGCCTTCGCGTATCACAACGACTATCTCATGTCCGACCCAGGATGCATCAGAAAAATCTTCGCAGGCGATTGACAATTGAAAACAGTGAAAATCGGAGTCTTCAAAACCAGTGACAGTTTGGAGAATGCCCTAAGAAACGCTTTAGACGCTGCAGAATGGGATAAACATATCCAGGGCAAGGTTTTCATAAAACCAAACTTGTGTGCAAAGGAGTATATTCCTGGAGCCGTTACCAACCCACAGACCCTTTTTCATCTGGTCGGTATTCTTCGAGACAGAGTTGAAGAGGTTGTTGTCGGCGAATCAGACGGCTACAATTATTCTTGCGATGAAGCTTTGGTAAAAACTGGCGTGAAAAAAATTGTTAACCGTGCTGGCGGAAAAACAATAAACCTGTCTAAAGACGAAACCTTGAAGGTTCAAAATCCAACTGCTCTTTTCCTAAAGGAAGCTACGCTTCCCAAGACTCTCGTTGAAGCCGACTCCATAGTTACTGTTCCAGTTATGAAGACACACGAGTTCACACTGTACGGAGGCGCCATAAAAAACCTGTTTGGGTGCATGCCAAACAACAGGCGCATATTTCTCCACCCTTACCTTGACATGGTTCTTCACGACTTAATGACATTGCTGAAACCAAAATTTGCCGTTATGGACGCCACAGTCGCCATGGAAGGAAATGGACCCAACAGAGGAATTCCCATACCAATGGAAATTGTGCTCGCAAGCCACAATCTTCTAGCCATCGACAAGACATCAACTGAAATCATGGACATCAACTGGACCGACATCAGTCACCTACACCTAATAAACAAGCATTTGCGACCAGAAGAAACAACCATCCAAATTATCGGCGAAAAGATAGAGGCTCTGAAGCGTCCATTCGTTAGACCTTATCTCGACTTAGCTGTGAAAGCACAACTTTGGGTTTACAAGAACTATTTTCTTACACGCCTATGCTTCGGCACGCCGCTTTTCAATGCTTTACAAACCTGCATGGAGATCTACAGAAAAATCGATAGAGAAATCAAGGGAAAAGGATTTACGGAACGGTACTGGCATAACTCGGATTAGTCTTGAAAGACAGTCGCTCGAGCCGTTTCAAGCTGCCTTCGAAATTTTGCGATATAACTCAACTACCTTGCCGGTAATCAAGGGCCAAGCAAATTTCTCTTCTACAAGCCTTCTCCCACGTCTACCCAGTTCTTTAGCAAGCTCTGGTTTTTCCAACAGAATCATTATTCCCTGAGCTAGTTGCTCTGGGTCACAGGGGGCCACCAACAACCCGTTTTTGTTGTTGGTCAAGAACTCCGGTATTCCTCCCACCTTTGTCGAAATAACCGGAAGGCCAGTTGATTGTGCCTCTAATATCGCGAATGGAAAGTTTTCATATAGCGCAGGTAACACAAATATGTCAGAAGCAGCGTACAAGTCGGGAAGTTTTTCATCTGGAACGTATCCAAGAAACATCACGTATTTTTCTATCTTCAATTTTTCCGCTAATTTTCGCAGATTCTCTTCGTTCTTTTTGAAGCCCTTCCCGGATATGACAAATTTTGCGTCCCCGAACTTCTGAACGACTTCTGGTATCGATTTCAGCAATATGTTTATGCCTTTTCTGTAGTAGAGACGCCCCACGCACAGGATTATTTTCTGTTCTTCTTCTAATCCGAGTTCTACCCTCAAACCAGCTCTATCTCTCGTTGGTTTGAATTTTTGGGTGTCTACTCCATTGTAGATTACGTGGATCTTTTCTTCATCGACGTCATAAAGTTCAGTCAACTCGTTTCTCGTGTACAAGCTCACCGCGATCAAAGCGTCTGAACGTTTCATAAGTTTCTTTTCGTAAGATCTGAGCAGAGAATTGAATCTTAACATTAACTTTTCGTTGGGGTTTAATTTCCGGCGGCCACCACGCTTGATCGCTTCTGCTTCACCCTTCCAAGTTGAGTGCACTGTGGATGTCAGAGCATTTGCTGATTCGCTAGGTATGGCGAAACTTGGAACCAGGGGAAGGTTTGCGTGTATGATGTCAAATCCAAACTTCCTGTTTAATTCTTCCAACTTTTTGGAGGCGGAGCGTGCAAAACGCCAATACCTTGTAAGCGGGTTTCCTACACCCTTTACGTAATTGACATTGACGCCGTCAACGATTTCTGTAGAATCCACGCTGTGTCTGGCTACGACGTGCACGTTATGTCCGAGCTTTTGAAGTTCTCGGGAAAGATAGTAAACATAAGCCCCTGTCCCGCCTGAAATTGGAAAATACTCTGGAGACACAAAGCAAACGTTCAACGTGTTTCATGTCCCCCTCTCGTTAGGGCGTTGCGGATAAAAGAGGTTGCTCCTCCAAGCGTCCAGGCAACTGCCCGGGTGAAATAAATTACGATCAAAAACATGGCTGATAAATCGTGGAAAGTGCGGGAGATTCTTGCAGCAGAGATGGCGTAATGAAGCGTTGCTATACTGGCGATTGATAGGAAGATCGACAGGGGTAGGAGATTGAAGTTGGTTATGATGCTGGTAACGAGTGAGATTGCTGCAACAGCATATAGGATGGGTTGAGAGTTCATCCACCAGTTTGTTATTTCATCTCCCTTTATCAGTTGTGGATGTTTTGAATATAATTTCCAAGTATTCTGACCATACTTGAATTGTTGCCTGAAATACTCGCTTAACGTAGGACGATGAAAATGGTAACAAATGGCGCTAGGGTCAAAAACTATCTTGTATCCTGCTACGGCAATCCTAATCCCCAAGTCTGTATCATATTGGGTAGAAAGAGCCTCATCATATCCAACAACCTTTTCAATCAACCTTTTTCTCAATATTAGGTTCATTGTCGCTACTCGACGAATCTCTTTGGGCAGTCGACTATACCTGTAACTCAACTCGTAGCCTATACACCTGGGAATCAATTTGTTATTGTTCCAAGTTGCAATAGTTCCACTTGCTCCCGCAACCTTCGGGTTGTTCAAATGTGTAACGAGTTTCTTGAGCCATTGCTTCTCAACTTTTGCATCAGAGTCAATGAATCCTACAATCTCGCTTTTGACCGTTTTCAACGCAGAGTTGTAACCTGCTGGGGTATTGAGTTGCGTGGAAATTACTTTAACAGAGTGCGCATTAACACGTTCAACCGTTGAGTCCTTTGAGCCTCCGTCAACCACGATTACTTCGAGTAGTTGTTTAGGATAGTCTAGTTCCAGAATTGAGCGTAAACATTCATCAATTGTTGATTCGCTGTTAAGCGTGGCTACTATTATGGTGACACTCGGGAGTGCAATCTTTTCGTCTACTGCTTCGCTTTGCAATCAATTGCCTCATAGACAGTTTTTTATCAGGAACTCTGGATTTTACGTTAATAAACTAGAATAAATAAGATGTGATTATGGAACGCAGTATTTTTGTTCCATCCTTTAGTGGATCAAGTTTAGACTTTCCTACAGTTCTCTGCTCGAAACTTATAGGAATCTCTGCGATTCTTACGCCCATCTTCAACGCTTTAACCAACATCTCGGATTCCACCTCATAGCCTCGTGAATCCAAACTCATTTTTTTTATTACGGAAGATTTGATTGCTCTGAAGCCAGACTGAGAATCAGAAACCTTTACGCCAGTAAAGAGCCGGATTAGATCGCTGAACATCCTATTGCCTATTCTGTTTACGTTTGGAATCTTGGCGTTGTTGGCACCAGTATTGAAGAACCTTGATCCTATTACAAAATCAAGTTTGTTTTCCATCATGCATCGTAGAATCAATGGAATTTCTTCTGGCTGGTGTGATCCGTCTGAGTCTAAGGTAACTATTACGTCTCCCTTAGCTCGTTTAAAGCCCAGTCTGAGCGCATTTCCTTTACCTTGATGAGTTTCCCTTAAGACGACGGCCTCATTTGCTTGAGAGATTTCTGCTGATCTGTCTACTGAGCCGTCATCAACAACCAGAACCTCGTAGGGGAGTTTAAATTGTTCCAGTGTGCTCCTTGTCCGAGCAACTATGTTGCCTATAGTAAGTTCTTCATTGAACACCGGAATGACAACCGAAACGGAAAACTCTTCTCTATCCACAGCCTCAACCTTACTTTTTGCCATTGTTTTAAGGTAACTTCTCTCTAAATAAATAGTTTAACCGTGTTTGAGTTGCATGCAGAAGGATAGTCTAACTTTTATATGAAAGAGGGTTGATGTAGTTTGCGAGTTTGCTTCGAGGATATCTGAAACCAGCTTGATGGAGAAAAAATCAGAGTGAAACAAATGTTGATAGAAATTGAGAAAAACATCGAGTCAAGAAAAGAAGCGGACAGAGTTATGTGGTTCTCGATGTGGGTTCTACTGTCGGTGGCAAGCTTTGGAATAGCATGGTTTTTGATGATTTATTTCTTGATCAAGAGAAGAAACGATCATTTTTCGAGACAAGAGCGACTCGAACCTCTGATTTTGGGCAGACTGAGGCAGCTCAGCAAAGAAAAGCCGCGACAACAGAACGCAGCATCCGTTTCTGCAAAAGCTGAAAGCCAAAAATTTTTCAGAAACGCTCAAGCATGGGCTTTGTCAACGCTTCTTATCTTTCCTGCTTTTTACGTTTTTTATTTTCTAGAGATGGATCTTCAAAAACATGAGGAACACGAGCATGCGTTTCTCACGGAAACAATCTCACTCGCACATGATTCAGGGTTGAACATAGATCTTGATGTTTTTGCAGCGACAAAAAAGTTTGCATTGGACAGGTATCTGGTCCTCACCGTCATAACATGTGGTTTTGCAGCCGTGTATTGGCTCTACCGAATTTTCAACGACTACAACCAACACTTCAAAAGGCAATGGAAACTCGAAGACGATTTTCTCAGGTTCTTCAAGTCAATTAACAACTTAGAAACCAGTTAATGTTTCCATTTTTGCTGCTACTTTTTATATCTGTTGGGGCAATACAAGTTTCTCAAACGTCCATAGAGGAAGCCTTTGTATGGTTGATATTTCTGGACTCATAAAAGCGCCTATTAGAGAACTGAGCCCCTGCATTCACGGTGGAGATGTCTGGAAAATCTCAGAGAAATTCAGAATCCCCCTAAACCAAGTGATCGATTTCAGCGTTCCCATCAATCCCCTAGGTCCCCCCAAAAAAGTCTTGGAGAGTATTCGCCAGCACCTCAACCTAATAAAGAACTACCCGGACCCGAATCACGAATGGCTAATTGAAACGCTCTCCAACTACGTTGGGGTGAAGTCAAACAACATCATAGTAGGCAATGGATCTACCGAGTTGATATATTTGTTCGCCGAGGTCTTCGTTGAGAGCGGATGCGACGCAGTTATCCCGATTCCCACGTTTGGAGAATATAAAGTGGCCACGATGAGAATCGGAGGCAGACCATGGTTCTTGAAATGTGACCCAGCAAAAAATTTTCGGCTAAACTTCGAAGAGCTTGAAAAAGCGATATCAAAGAAAACTAGGATAGTTTACTTTTGCAATCCGAATAGTCCAACGGGAATTTTATATGAAAAAGACGATGTCCTCCGTGTCGTTAGACTAGCGGCAGAAAAGAATGTCCTCGTGTTCCTCGACGAAGATTATGTTGACTTCGTCGATGATGACAAGAGATATTCAATGGCTGAATACGTTACACGCTACGACAATCTCTTCATACTCAGGTCGCTCACAAAATTCTTTGCCCTAGCCGGTCTCAGAATAGGATTTGGAATAGCTTCCCCCGATGTCGTGAAGGCGCTACGAAGAGCAAAGATGCCGTGGAGCGTGAACAGCTTGGCGATGTTTGCCGCGACGGAGGCAGTCAAAGACGACGATTATATCAAAAGGTCTAGACTTCTTATTTCTAGAAGCAAGAGACAAATGCAAAAGATGCTCCAGGAGTTTCCTTGGTTGAAAGTGTACCCCTCGGAGACCAACTTCTTCCTAATCGAAATTACTGAAGGAGATTTGACTTCAACTCAACTCAAAGAAGAGCTAGCCAGAAAAGGGCTACTCATTAGAGATTGCAGTGACTTCGACGGGTTAAACAACAGATTCTTCAGGGTGTCAGTGAACAAACCAGAAGAAAACAAAAAATTGATAGAGCATCTAAAATCGTTTATTAACTCAGAATAGCCCTGAGCTAATTTCGCGCGCCACCCAATATGAGTTTATGTTATGGAAAATATCCAAAATAGTATGCTGATTGAATGTGAAAAAGATTGTTTTCTTAGTTTTTGTGTTGGATTCTTGTCGACCACAGTATTTGTAGGGTTCGTTGGACCAGTCGGAGCAACCGGGACTATTTATGTTAGGTAAGATGGTTCGGTTGACCCTGCAACAGCACCAATTCAACGTATTGGAAATGCGCGCGCACACCAATGCTGCTCATACTAGTCATGCTTGCAGTTATCTTAGCCGGCTACAAACGGATACCACTCAAAACATCAAGTAACTAAACAACTATCTTTCCTTTTGTAATATTCAATTTCTGAGATCCGTTTCTTCCTCGAAACTTGGCTTGTGTTAACAACTAACCACATTATGGTGAAAGCCCGTAAGTAAATCTTTTTAGTCAAGAAACCTTGACCAAGACACGCACACGCATCTTTCAATAGGTCAAGAAACATTGACAAAAATGTTTTTATGCGTTAATAGTCATGTAATGAATCAAAAAAACAAATGAAGTTGAAAAATAGTGCTGAGGGAGTAATGTGAAAGTGAGCGAGCGCGCCTCGAGAGGCAAAGGACCCTTATACATGGTGACTTGGAGATGCACTAGGGCGTGTAATAACAGTTGTCTATACTGTAGCTTTGCTTCAGGCCCATCAATCCCTGAGGAAATTGGCACGGAAGGTGGCATGCGTATGGTTGACCAAATCTATGATTTTGGGGCGAGTTGGTTCGGGATAAGCGGAGGAGAACCGCTTCTGCGTAAAGATATTTTTGAAGTAATAGCTCACGCTAGGAAAATCGGTTTGAATGTAAGTCTGATAACGAACGGTTATTTTGTTGAAGGCAAAATCTTCGACAATTTAGTTAGAAACGAGGTTCATACGGCAATAAGCATCGATGGCACCGAAAAAACGAATGATGCTTTAAGAGGAAAAGGTTCATATGCGAAAGCCGTTTCAGCTATGGAGAAATTGTCGAAAGAAGGGTTGTTAGATTGTTTTGTGACAACGCTCGCCAATGTTAGCTACAAAGATGTTGGACATATTGTTGATCTGGCAGACAGGTATGGCGCTAGGATGGCAGTCTTTCATAATTTCATTCCTGTAGGCAGAGCGAAGGAGCACCTTGAGCTGGCGCCCTCTCCAGACCAATACGAATGGACTTGGAACAAACTTTACGATTTGATGCGAAAGTACAAAGATAAAACTAGAGTTAACGTATATTGTCCCTTCTTTGCCCGTGTTGCAAAAGAAAGAGGTATGCCTGATTTCCAAGACTGGTATGAGAATTATTTCCTCGGCAGATGCAACTTTGGCGGCAGATACATGGGCATAACTGAAAATGGAGATGTTAGACGGTGTGGCTTCAATGAGAGTTATAGGCTGGGAAACATTAGAGATAAAACACTTAAAGAATTCTGGAGTGAATTGCAAGAATCCGAATTATCCATCAAGCTTAGAGATAGAAACAACTTGAAAGGAAAATGTGGCGTGTGTGAATACCGTGAGATATGCGGTGGATGTCGAACTAGAGCGGAAATCTACACTGGAGACATCTTCGAATCTGATCCGGCATGCGCTTATATTCCCAAAATCTTACGTGAAACACGCATGCATGCATAAAGGAAATAGATTTGAAAAGCCCACAGTTTACCTGAGACTTATGGAAATGGAAAAGGAAAGACGATGAAAAACAAAGATATGAACATAATCGTGTATGTTTCTTCCTCTAAACTGAGCATGTGTTAACTACCCCCTATATGTTATGGTGAAATGCCGTAAGTAGATGGAACTGTCAAAATCGAAGCTCATTACTGTCCCTAGACTAACGTTCCAGGTGAGAGCCGCATCAGCCACAGAGGCGTGGTTTCAAGCAGAGACTTAGTGGTTGGTATTGTTTAATTCCCCGCATTAGGTTATGGGCCTCCACCGCTGCTCCGCTCCTGACAAAAAATGACTTCTCCAGTATCCGCCCAGATTGCAACTTGAATGCGGTCAACATTGCCTAGGTAAACTTTGTCGAGATATAGAGTAATGTACCAGTAAGGATGTAATGTTAAAGTATCTTCTCTGGGGTACTTCCATAATTCTGCTTCTACAGGTTCTTCAATTATGTTGAACTCCGTTACTTCTACGCCGTCCACTGTCCACGAGTAGTTTTCAGCCCGTTCCCTTGCAATGTTTATTGCTTCTTCCTCAGAGACATTTACCTCGGTGGTACCTACCTTGTAGATGCTCCAAATGTCACCGAACCCGAAAAAAGTTCCTTTTAGAAACTCAAGGGTTATCGCTGGAAAGTCAACGCCACCCAACGTGTATATCCACTTAAATGCTACATAGTCCGTTCTACTTGTTACATTAAGCTTCACGTTGCCCAATGTTGTTTCCATGTTTTCTATTACATCAATCGTGTTCAATATGTCTGTCATTACTTTCAAGTCTGGAGACCCTGTATATGTTTGGTATCTTTGAAGAATACCCTTAGTCATATCAAGAATGTTAGTGGATGGTTGAGTATAGAGCGGTGACCCTTCACGCACGTCTAGAGAGCACCAAGTCAGAGTCTTATTTCTAAACGCAAAATTCACATCTAGTTTGCTTTCATCTGATTCGCACTTATAACTCAAATTATCCTCAACGAGACCACCCAAATCAGAGCGATTTTCCACGAAGTAACCTACTAGGGTTACATTATATTTTGGCATATCGAGTTGGATTACGTCTTTTAGGAAGGCCACCGACTTAACTAGAACAGTCAATTCTATCGAGTGCGTGCTTACAGAATCGATTGCGATGTTTATGGGAGTAAGGAAACTTGAACCACCCACGGGTGCACTCAACGATAAGAGTCGCTCATATTCCGCCGATACTTGTTCTAACTCCGCTTTCAGTTGCTCATGCTCGTCGGATATTTGTTGATACTCTGCGGATACGTGGTTCAAAGACATGTATTGAGTATAGCTTGCACCTGCCAAGATGACGAGTCCGATCATTAGTACCGCAAAAAAGACCTTCCACTTCCTGGGTGCGGGTAAGGCTTGGCTTGGCACTGTGACTGGTGCCTCTTCAACCTTACTCATCGTTATCACAGCCGCTTCTCCGACGGTGGATAGCTTGTATCTTCCGTCCTCCATCTTGGATACAAGTTCTCCAAGGATTTCAAGGTGGTATGTTAGATGGGAGCTAGAGAGTCCAAGCTCCTCCAATATTTTTGAAAAGGTCCTTGGCTTTTTTGAGAGCATTCTAAGGATCTTACGGCGGGCTGGATGCTTCAAAGACGTAAACATAATCGAATATGTTTCTTCCTCTAAACTGGACATGTGTTGACTACCAACTAAATGTTATGGTGAAAGACCCTAGTAAACTTTTTTTTGGGTCAAGAAACCTTGACCAAGAAGCGGAAACGCATCTTTAGATAGGTCAATAAACATTGACAAAAATGTTTTTATGCGTCAATAGCCATATTATGAATCGTTGGAGCCTCCAAAATGAAGAAATTTGTATCAACGTTTGTTCTGTTGCTGGTTCTCTGGCGTTCGCCGATTTCTATTCCAAAAATCAACGTCGCAAAAGCGGAGCCTAAGACCATAGTTGTTCCTGCGCGTGCGTCCAGAGGCAGCGACGGGATACCTGTTGCTAAATCGTCTCCTGCGACGAAAACAAGGTGTTACCGTAGTAAGAGGGGAGGATGGTGAATGAGCAACAAACCAGGTTTAGCAACAGCTTTCATTTCGCTGCTTTTGTTTTCAGCGATGGCTGGAGTACAGCTCGTTAGACTGGCAGCAGCGAATTTCACCTCTGCTCCACCAATTCCTCCCCCACAATCTCAATACTGTGGCCAGAAAACAATACGTACGCTGTAAACATGACTCTACCTGAATTGTTTTACAGATCACATAGCTTAACATTATATGCGACTGATGCGGTTGGTAACACTTGAGTCTCTGAAACAATCTACTTCAGTATAACTCAAAAAACAGCGCCTCAGCAATCAGAGCCTTTCCCAACATTGATTGTAGCCGCATTAGCAATAACAGCAATATGTGGAGTGCGCGCGCACCAAGTTTCCCACATGGGGATCAATACTCCTTATGCTCAGTGTGCTTACAGTTGCTACAGCCATCTACAAACGAGGACTACTCAAAACACCAATCCAATGACAATTAAGATTGATATTTCTTCTGAATTCTAATCAGTTCTTTTTGTTCTGCTATGGCTTGCGCGCGTTCCCACATTTAAGCAGATTCATAGTAAAGGAGCGCAGGCTAGTTCGGCTTTTCGGCACGTCATGGAGACATGCTGGAGGCCTGATATTATATGACTAGGCTGATCTCAATGTCGACTCTGGATCAGGGAAGGCTAGAGGGTGTCAATTGATTGTGTCATTCCAAAAATAGATTTCCGAGTATTTCTCCTCAAAATCGAACCTTATATCATTGTAGACTATATCTA
>Ga0224506_10001178_pt1 | contig 19024 bp, 13 predicted proteins | sample SF_Jan12_sed_USG_2_FD_169108 | JGI IMG/M metagenome (GOLD analysis project Ga0224506, IMG submission 169108) | Sediment microbial communities from San Francisco Bay, California, United States - SF_Jan12_sed_USGS_8_1 | ecosystem: Environmental > Aquatic > Marine > Sediment | place: USA... | reverse complement strand
AACAAGGAGTAATTCTTTTAGTTTTTCTATGTGTATCTTTAAAGCTTTGGTTAAGTGGCTTGAGTTCACATTTTCAGGTTTATAAATTTCTTCCAAATCAGAGATTGCATCTTGAGCTACAATATCCTGATGATTTAGTATTTCTTCAACTAATTCATGCTCACCCATTTCCTCTAAATCATGAATCACACTGATCAAAGTACTTGATAGAAAAGAATAATGAATAATCAATCGTTTTAATTCACCATCACTAGATATTCTACTGAATAACTTAACATTCCAAGAAAATTCATCTAGCTTATTTCGGGATAATTCAAATAGCTTTGTTGCAAAACAAAACAAAACCCGTTCTCCCTGATTTGTTTCATCACATTCGATAAATAAGTGTACTAACCAATTATAACGTCGTGTATTTAATCGTCTTTCTATATCTAATCGAATAGCTTCTAAAGTAATACCTCCTGCATTTAATTCAGTAAACATTTCACCATTATTCTCACCTTCATTGATTATTGCTGAAATAGTCATATAACATCCTAAATGGTCTTTCAGAGTTTCCAAATCCTGAGCACTGGCGTCCCGTATTTTTTGAGCGATTTGTGATAATAGTTGTAAATTTATCCCTTGGGTGATTTTTTTCGATAATTGCTTACAGGTCTCTATAGTATCCTTGAGTATGGTTAATTGATTACTCTCATTTCTTTCCTGATTTTTCCATAAAGAACTCAATGTAATCTGATCCAAGTTATCTTCAATGATAGCCTGATTCCGTTTGATTAATACTTCTTCATCAGATAAAGTAACAGGTTCAATATATTCATCTTCTTTGAAATTTGTACCTTTTTCTATTAAAACAATTAATTCAAGTACATTTAACTTTACAATTTGCTTGTATCGTATGATATCGGTTTTTTCCAATGTACTGGAATAATCTCTTAATATATCTATGCTCTCAATTATATTATTACAAATTCCATTCATTTTTTGTTTTTCAATGTCATAATACTTCCCTGAAATAGTACTACATACAGACTTGCAATAAATAACTTGATCATGAGAGCTGACTAAACTTTCTCCGTAATCAGAAGTGCCTAAATACACACGATCTCTTACTACAAATTTATTATTTGATTTTAGAGTATTAAAACTCTCATCAACTTTATCAAGTAGTTCTATTATTTCCATCACCCATCTAAAGATTTTATTATTTTTCTCATACAGTTGATAATTATAAGAATTTCTAGAAGAATATGAAAAGAATATACATTTTTTATTAAACAAAAGGTAATTGAATAATTTAAAAAAATATGAATAAATTCAAAAATTTATTTTATTTTGAGACATCTAATAATACTTTTCCTACATTTTTTCGATCATGAATAAATTGATGTGCTTTTCCCGCTTCAGAAAGTGGAAAAATATGGTCTTTATGTATTACAGGACGTAAATTATGCGAATTCATTACAGCTAATAATTTATACCATTCATCAATTAATTTCTCTGAAATTTCAAGTAGGTACCCAATATGAAAACCCATTACACCTTTTGAAAATCGGATTAATCGATTAAAATGGATTTTTGGTATTGCCTTCCACGCCTTCAGCAAAGAGACTGGATTATATTTATTGACTTGAATTCCAGTTCCACCGATAGTTATTAATCGTCCCATTGGAGCAAGTATTTTAAAACTACGATTATAGACATCACCACCAATGGATTCTAATACACAATCAGGTAATTCATTATTTCTTCTCAAAATTTCATCAAAATCGTGGTAGTTTAAGGGAGTACCTCCTAGTTTCTTAATAGTTTCAAATTTATGAGGAGAAGAAGTACCATATACCTTCATTCCATGAGCAACTCCAAGTTGTACCGCAGAACTACCTACACCACCAGCAGCAGCCTGTACTAGTAGAATTTCATTTTCTCTAACTCGAGCCATTTGATGTAAAGCAATCCAAGCAGTCATCCATGTTACTGTCATAGAGCCGAGTTCTTCCCATGAAAAACCATTATCTGCTGGAAGTACTGTTTTCTCATCTACAGCAGAATACTCTGCATAACCACCATTTCTCATCCCTGCCACTACTTTATCACCAACTTTGAAATTTGTTACTTCTTTTCCAACTTTTTCAACAATTCCGGTAACTTCTAATCCAGGTATCGAAGGTCTTTTTGGAGCCCATGAATATAGTCCTTGCCTAGTCAATAAATCAGCATAATTTATACCTGCATATTTATTTTTAATTAAAACTTGATGATCCTTCACATTTGGAATATCAATTTCTGATAACTGTAATACATCAGGACCACCTGTTTTTGATAAAATAATACTTTTCATAAATTGTTAATTATTGAATAGACTATAAATTAATTGCCTATCTCATCAATGAATTACCATTCTTATATGAAAAATGTCATATTCTAAGACTGTAAACAGTGCATGTGGTAGTTTGGTACCAAGTAATTATACTGGCGATGATTTGTAATATACCAGTGGGTTATTTTGCTTATAAAAAGAGGTCTCTAACACAACCCTATGGACTAATTACGGCTGGTTTTGTAGGTGCAATCACCTTTTTAGCTCATCCACTTTACTGGATTATGTTGTTGGCATTTTTTGGATCTTCCACGATACTTACTAGATATAAAAATACCAATAAACTAAAAGAAAATGCACTCAAACTTGCAGAAAAAGGTGGACAAAGAGATAGTAAACAAGTATTGGCGAATGGAGGGATTGCCTTGATAATTTCAAGCTATAGTATAATAAAATGGGGATTTTGGTATGATAATCTAAATACATCAATCGCATTCATGATAACCATATCTTTCGCAGTGACGAATAGTGATACTTGGGCAACTGAAATTGGCGTATTATCAAAAAGAAAACCAATATGGATATTAAATCCGTTAAAAACAGTCCCTAATGGAACATCAGGTGGTATTTCTGTATTAGGAATAGGAGCATCTATTAGTGGTGCAGCATTTATTGGATTAATTTACTCAATATCCTTAACATTAACAACCTCTCTACATGTTTTATTCATTATCACAATAGCTGGATTAACTGGATCCCTTATTGATTCATTACTTGGGGCCACTATCCAATGTATGTACCATTGTACTGTTTGTGATAAGATTACTGAAAAGAACTATCATAAAGATTGTAGCAGTGAATGTACATATAAAAAAGGAGTCAAATTCATTAATAATGATCTTGTAAATATATTATCAGTAATATTTACACTAATAATTTTTAATAATTTCATACTTTATTTATTTATCTAAAAGAATTAACTTTGCACCTTCTTTTTAGGTAGTATAGCAAGTATATCTACACATTTTCTTGCATAAAATAATAAATCTTTAAAGATCACCCTAGTAACTCCAGGTAAATTAATTTCCTCAATTGTTCTATATTGTGTTATATAATCTTCTTTGTTCAATCGCATATCCTGTAATTCATGAATTAATTGATAACTATTTGCTGGTCTTTCTATCCATCTTTCCACTTCATCTCCATCCTCATCTGCAAAAATTATTATAGGGATTTTAAATCTACCAGCCACTGTATAATGAGGTTCGATCAGAGTAAGAAAATCATCTCTTTTTACAATTCTTAACTGCCATTGATCAAATTCTTCTGCCATTCGACTAATAACAGGTACTCCTTTTACACAATCACCACACCAATGCTCTGATACTACAATTATTTTTAATGGATAGTTAACTTTCCCTTTTTCAATTGCATCTAACTTACTTAATTCATTAGTAGTGGTCTCCCAACCAAGCTCCAAGTGCTCTTTCTTATTGCTTGTCTGGATATAATCATTGTAGCTAATTCCATGATCAAATAAATGATTTATCAGAGTTTTTCTATCCACAATATTTCCTTAATTTATGTAATAATAAAGAATAAGAAAGCGTACTAAATTATTTCATAATTTGGCTATTTTTTACAACGTTAAAAGATTAGTATTTTATCTATAAAAAAGTAAATAAGTATTAAGATCGGTCAAAACTGTTCCTTACATTTATTAATATAATCAATGTGCTTATAAATTAATGAGGTCACTAAAAGTTAAATTAGTAATCAACATTATAATATTGTTATTATTAAGCTCAATTAACTCGGGTAATACATCTCTCGTATTAAATCAGTCAGGCCAAATTGGTATAACACCAACTACATTTGCAAGTTTATTATATGAGGATGATACGTTTAATTTTATTGAAAATAGCAGATTTATATCAGATAATCAAGGATCGGCAGTAGAAGATATTTACTATCGATTAGGTGTAGTTAAACTCCTTGATCCTCAATTAAATAATCTCTCATCTAACTTAAAAACTGCATGGACTACCAAGGTTTTATCTTTCCAAAACCCAGATGGTGGATTTGGTAGTTGGGAAGGAGATAAAAGTAGTGTAACTTCAACAAAAAACGCTTTGCAAGTGTTAAGCTGGTTAAATACCTTAAATCAAATAAATACTACTCATACTCAAGTTTATCTTGATAGTTTACATAATACATTAACCGGTGGTTATGAATCAGATAATTACGATACTGATTCCGATGTTTATTCAACACATTTAGCAGTTATTGCATACAATCTATTAGGATTATCACCCATAGGACCAAGTAACGTTTCTGATTTATTTATCAGAGCTCAAAATGACGGAACTGCTTTACCATCCACAGAATTAGGTGGTTTTGGTAAACAGACAAATAACATTAGAGGAATTTACTGGACTTCAGAAATTTCAGTAACATCTGCTGCAATCACTGGATTAGAAATTCTTGGATCAATTGCAAGTATTGACCAATCAGCAGCTTCTTCTTTTATTAATGGATTAAAACAAGGATCTGGAGGGTATTTAAACGATCATGTAACTATTGCTTCTTCTTCAATCACTTATACATCATCTGCCATTGAGGGATTGTCTATCTTAGGGGCAATCCCTTCTGATACTTCTTCTCAAGAAGGATTTATTTATGGATTGGAAGAAATAGATGGTGGATTTAGATTAAAATCTACAAGTACTAAATCTTCATTAATTGCAACTTACTTTGCTGTAAATGCACTTGATTTACTAGGTTTAGAACCTACAGATGTACAAAATACTATTGATTATGTTCTTGATTTTTCATCATTTACTGATGGATATGGGTCATCACCTTCTGCCTCTCCAACATTACGTGAGACATATGATGCAGTTGAAAGTTATGTAATAGCTGGCAGAGAAGTTCCTAATAAACAAGGAATTCTATCTTATGTGAATAGCTATTACAATCCTGATGGAGGTTATGGTATACTTGGATCATATACAGAAAGTACATTTAGAGCAGTGTCAATTTATTCTCTACTCGGAACTGAATTACCAAATAAGGCAACAACCATTCAATTTTTACAAAGTTTACAACAAGATTCAGATGGAGGATTTGTTAAAAGTTCTACTGACAGCGTTAGTTACGTTATTTCTACATATCGTGCAGTAAATGCATTGAACTTGCTTGGATCACAACCATTGAGTGTAACCAATGTTATCTCATATTTGAAACAAAATCAAAGATCAGATGGGGGATTTGCAGGTTATTTCACGGATCCTGGTACAAGTGATGTTTCATCTACATACAGAGCAGTAAGAGCATTAGCAATCTTAGGTGATACGCCAAATAATCCAGTTTCAGCAATATCTTTCTTAAAAAATAGTCAAAATTCAAATGGAGGATTTAAACGTGGTATTAATGATATAGTAGCACCTGCAAACCAATCTAGTATGATCTATACCTATTCCGCAGTAAGGGCACTCTCAATTTTAAATGAACATCCAAATAATGCGTCAAGTTTGTATGATTATATAGCTAGTGTAAGAAACACAGATGGTGGCTATGGAATACAACCCTTGCATACATCAGATATTGCATATACATTTGTCTCATTATACTTATTACGAAATATGCATGAAATCAGCGAATTTTATGTTGAGCCGTTATCACCTACAAATAACACAGAGACCAATGAAATTACATTCTCACTTGCAATAAATGGAGGAATTAAACCTTTCACCATTGAGGTATATCTTGATGATGTATTACAAACACCTGTTGTTACAGATACTGGTAGCCAAACTAATGTTGATATTATAATCCCCGGAGATTTATCTGTTGAAAATAATATGACTATAACCATAACTGATAGAACTGGTGCAGCAATTCATCTATCACCAGAATTATTTGGTTTAATCATAACATTTAATCAAATGTTATTAATAGCCATTGTAGGAGGATCTGTAATAGTAGTTATTATTATATTCTTCCTAATTAAAAAGAAATAAGAAAACTTGATAGAAAATGAGAAAAACACTAGCATATATCACTCTAATATTGTTTCTTTCATTTTCTGTCTCAAGTAATCACACAATTCCCATAATACAATCCAATACCAATACAGAATTGAAATCAGTTGACCTAACTGATTCCCAAGAAATTAATGACATCATAGATACAAAATATTTTAACAATCAAACGTTTATTGATGGAGTGATCCAATTTCTTGATCGAAGTCAAGATAAAGGTGGTGGGATTCAAATTATGGATGATGCCTATTATACTGGAAATAGCTTACGTATATTAGAAAATTCAGGTTATATCATCAATAATACAATTAAAGATGAAGTATTCAATTTTATAAATAAAAATAGAAATGAAAACGGTGGATATTCCAATTGGGAAAATTCTACAACTGCAATGGAATCTACATATCAAGCAATATACATTCTTGATACATATGGATTACTTGAAGAACAATCAATTTCATTTTTAAATCAAACACTTTCTTTTATTCAATCATTACAAGCTGAAAATGGTGGGTACTACCCTTTACCTAATTGGAACCTACCAGATATTACATCCAGTTACAGAGCACTCTGGATAAAACAGAAAATCAAACAAATTGCACCAAGTTTATTGATTGAAAATGATAATTTACTTGGTGATTTTATATATTCACAATTTGTACCTAGAGATATCAATACTCCAGAAATTTTAGGTGCTGGATACTCAGAGGAAATAAATAGTACCATAGACTTATTGGCAACCTACTATGCTATAGCTACTCTTGATCTTCTAGATTTGACAGATCCAAATATAATAGAAGTGACCAAATATTTAACCAGTCTAACTTCATTGAATGGAGGGGTAAGACATGACATCTATAGTACAAATCCAACTACAGGTTATACACTAACAGGAATTCAATTATTTCTACTCCTGAAAAGTCCAAGGTATAATTCAGCAGAAATCAATGCCACAATAAATGCGAATTATCATATTAATGCAGTTAGCTTCATACGAAGTAATTTCTTACCGGGAGGGGGATTTGGTGCAACATCCTCGGATAGTACTGCAGAATATAGTTCGACATATTTTGCTCTAAGAGCATTTGAATTAGTACCTTCATCAAATATCCTACAAACAGGATCTGAGATCCCCGAGACAATTAGTTTTATTAATTTTGGATTACAACCAACATTTGGTATTGGTAATTATCCAGGTGATATTCCGGATTTAACCTCAACAACCTATGCCATTCTTAGTGGAAAGATGTTAGGAGATACATCATGGATAAATTCAGGAATTCAGGAATATATTATCAACACATATGATGAAACTGCAGGCGGATTTGGTTTCAGACCTGGTGCAGAAGCTAATGTAAAATATACATATTATGGCATCAGATTATCCAGATTGTTAGAATTGTCATTTTTCACGACACAATCGATCCTTGAATTTTTACATGATTCTCAAAATTACGATGGTGGATTTGGTGAAAATCCTCGTTCTATATTGAGTTATCTTACACATACGTATTGGGCTTTAGAATCTATGAAACTTCTTGGCTCGTTACAGTTGGATGTTATTAGTCCAAATCAAATAACGAATTTCTTAGATGTTTATAGATTATCAGATGGAACATTTGTTAATTTTCCTGGATTCAATCCATCGTTAGTATCTACTTTTCGGGGTATTAATATCCTAAATGAACTGAACTATGAAATTCCAGCAAATGATCCTTTGAATGATAGTCTACTTCAATTTAAAGCAGATAACGGTTTTACAAGTAGAATTAATTACACTATTCCTACCATGCAAGATACATTTTACGGAGTGTCACTTCAATTATTCCTTAATCAAGAAGTGAATTATACTCAAATTTTAGAATTTGTGGGCGAATTACTGAATATGGATGGAGGATTTAGAGTAAGAAGAGCATTTTCTAGTAGAGTATCATCCACATTTTGGGCATTATCTTTATTACAATTACTCAAAAATAATCAGGTTATCTTAAACGAAGATCAGGTCGATTTTTTTGCTCCATTGATATACCCTAGTTTTAACCCAACCAAAGATACAAATATAACGGTACAGGGAGTATATCTAACATACGCGGAAATTTCAGACCCTGAAGGAGAAATATCTCAAAGTTGGATTGAAATACAATTAATATCAAATGTAACAAATCAAATACAACGATTTAACGTTTCAGGAGAACCAACAAGTGAAACTAATATTTGGTTTTATCAAATAGGACCATATCCACATGCTTCTCATATTAGTTTCAAATTATATGCATTAGATACCGCAAATAATGTAGCGTATACAGAGTGGTTTCAAATTAATATTATTCCAGTACAGGATATAAATGAAACTGGAATTCAGTTTTCAACCACACTATTACTTTGGATTCTACCCTTCATCTTGGTTAGCATATCTTTAATCTATGCCTATAAATCCAACAAAAAAATTAATCAACTAAAAAGGAGTGAAATTAAGTTGAAAATTATTGATAAACAAACAACAGAATACACAAATGAAAATTTACATATCTTCTACCTTTTTCTATTAATGACAATCATTGCAATAATTGCTCGAATATTTATTGGAGATGCTTTAATTGTTCTAGAAAACTCAATATTTCTATTCAGGTTCTTACTTGCAGCAATAGTGATAATAGTTGCTCGGTATTTTGTAGGAATCAAAACCTATGGATTTTTTGGAACCAGTGTATTGGCGTTATCTTGGTTCGCTATTGGTCCAGTATTTGGTTTACTTATGTTTCTAAATCTATTTATTCTAACCTACACGGTCAGAAGGATAATAGACCCATTAAACCTGTCTGTTGGGTTTAGAGTAGGAATTTCCATGATGTTTGTTGTTTGTACAATGGCACTTCTTGAAATATTGGGAGAAATATTTGCAATACAATATCTCAGTACAACAATCCTTATTCCCATAATCATCACTCCTTGGATTGTAGATCGATATCATAAAGAAGAAGTTGAAAATAATAGTTACGAAGCTTTCAAAAGATTAGTTTTTACTATTTTGGTAATTTCTTTTTCTTATCTGATAATGAGTATTGAACCTCTTGTTCGATTTATTATTTTCAATCCTGAAACATGGATAATATTTATAGCAATTCTAGTGTATCTGGGTAAAAATCAGAATAGCACTTATTTTGATAGAAAACGGTTTGTCAGATTGTTCCAAAAAGAAGACACTCCATTAACCCTGCTCTATAGAAATCGAGATTATATAGCAAGATATAATGATTATAAATTATTTCCAATCATCAATAAATTTAATCTAAAAGAACAATTTGATCTATGGAAAGTGCCAACTGCAGCTTTATTTGCAGTAATTAATAGTGTAGATCAAGTTGATAAGTTTGTAGATCAAACCCTAAAGGAAGAAAAATACAAAGAAGGTTTCGTAATTAAACCATCATCTAGTTATGGTGGAAAAGGTATTGTTGTTGTCAAAGGAAAAGACTCTTTTGGAAATTACCTAATTGGTTCTCATAAATATGATCCCATTGCACTTAAGGATCATATTCAAAAAATTATTCTCGGTGAATTTCTAACAAGTCAAACTTCTGAATTAACAGACGTAGTACTTATAGAGGAAAGAATTATACCAGATAATGAATTTGGAAGTATCAGTCAAGGATTAGCAGATATTCGACTGATTATATTCAGAGGAATACCAGTTATGGCGATGGCAAGAATACCCACTATTGAAAGCAAAGGCTTAGCCAATTTAAAACAAGGGGCAATTGGTGCAGCAATATCCATAAAAGATGGAACTATTACCCGTGCAGAATACAAACAAAATGAAGTAACCATTCACCCAGATACCAAAAAACCAATCATAGGATTCAAGTTCCATAATTGGAATGAAATATTGATGATTGGATGTCTTTCTCAAAAAAGTACAGGTCTAGGATACGCGGGTGTCGATCTTGTCTTGGATGTTGATAATCGTGTATTAGTTTTGGAAGTAAATAAAAGACCGGGGCTAGAAATACAGAACATTAATCTTAAAGGTTTAATTTCAAGATTGAGTTTTATTGAGGAAAATAATTTAGATGCAATAGAAAAGTCTCCAGCAGGTGCAGCAAGGTTAGCAATAAAAATCGCTTCGGAACATTGGGAGAATGAATTATGAAAGTAAATACGAAATATAAAAATATAATAATAGTGATGTTATTATTAATAATCCTGATTTCCACATTTGTAGTTTATAACCAAGAGAAACAGTCATTTATCAAGGGACAAGCCAATTATCAGCTAACTTATAATTATTTAATAGAAAATAAAGGACCAATACCTCTTAATTATTTAGGAATTAGATTAGCAATATTGAAAAGCTGGGATAACCTTCAGCAAGTAAATACAATTACCTCAAATATACAGCCAAATCGAACTGTAATTGATGAATATGATAATAATTTTGCTTGGTATGAAATGGATCAATTTGCTATTGGTGGAGTATTAAATATTTCCTTTGATGTGGATTTATCTGTAAATATATTGGATTATACTGGATTAAATATAGAAAATCCATCATACGATAAACAAAATGAACAATATTCGCTATACATGGCATATGATCCTTTGGCAGATCCTAATGACCTCAGAATAAAAAGTACGGTGATTAGTTTACCTTATGAAACTGAAAGTATAGTGGATAAAGTGTTTGCTTCATATAATTTTACTTCAACATACCTTCGATATCGATTAATTGCAGATAGTAAAGGAGCTTCATTTGCGATAACAAATGGTTATGGAGATTGTGATGAATATATGAATTTATTCATCGCATTAAATAGGGCAAATGGTATACCCACAATTGGACATACCGCTTGGTTTGCAGATTTTCAAAAAGGATACTCTACAACAGATCAGGGATCTGTAGCTCATGCTTATCCCATGTTTTATGTTGAAGGTTTAGGACTAATTCCAGCAGATCCAACCCGAGGTAAAGATAGCTTATTTGACAATTGGATGAAGAAAGATCATCAAACCATTACCATGACAAGAGGTCCGGATCATCCATATCGATTACTACGATATCGATGGCAACCAATTGAAGGATTACCTAGCCCTGAGGTTGTTAATAACTACACAGTATCCATAAAAGATTTAGAAATTGAATATTTTTCTAATATCCGTAGATCAATAATATTGATCAATTTCGCAATTCCTGTATTATTCATCATTTATAATGTACGAAAATCAAAACAAGATATCGCATATCAAAAACAAAAATTGGATAAATTACTCAACCCTAGATTAGAAAGAGATGATTTTATTTGAATTATTTAGAATCCAATGTAATCTTTTGCAATGTCTCGTAAATCCTTATGTGCAATCAAATGGAGTGTTCTCAATCGGTTTAATGATACTTTTGTTAATTGTGCCATAGGTAAATACACTAATCTAAATCCATTAATAGAGGCAAAATGTCTTTGCGCTGGTGTTGGAGGTTTTGGTGATACAAATCCAATGATTTTTGATAATGACATATTCATTGCAGTATAGATTAATCGAGTCTTTAAATCTTTAGTACCTTTGGGAATTAAATATGGATAACTTATAGGAGGAAATTGAGAAATTATTGCTGCATATTTAACTCTACAAATCCCAGGACCTACGAAATCAACACCTGGTTGAGTTGATATAAAGCTTATTTGTGATTCTTTATCATGCTCTGCAAATAAGGTCAAATGATGGTTATAATCTTCATCATCATAAGGTTCTTCAAGAAATTGAACTACAAGAGCACCAATTATCAAATCTAGACGAGGATATTTTTTTACATAGATTTTTCCTTCATGAAAGTATCGCATTGTGGTTCTCCAATCGATACCATCTTCTAACGAACTTTCAAATTCAAACGTACTTGCCTGTTCTTCCATTAGTATTTCTTTTATCCGTTTTCTTAAAAATTCAAAATACTGCTCTATAAATTCATCCTCTGGTGGATAACTAACTAAACTAAATTTACCATGTTTATCCCAAACTTCCTTCCATTCACCTGGATATTGTTCTTCTTTAATCGGATCAATATCAAATGGATCATCATTATTAAAATCAGATTTTTTAACTTTATATCTCTTGTATTTCCTTTTAAAAGCAAATTTAATAATCTCACCCTTTGTTTTATCAGGGAGAAACCTAAAGCTATTACCAAGTGCATTATCTTCTGTGGGTACAAATGGATAGCTAATAGCTGTTCGATACACTTCAAACGCAAAATCATCATCTACCATTCCCTTCGCAGCAAGTAACATATCATACAATGAAGGAATGGTTGAGTTTTTTATTCTATTTAAATTTCTTAGATATTGAAATAATCGCTTATAATTAGAAGTAGCAACATTATCGTCAAATTTCTCCTTATAATATTGTTCTGCAGTGAAAAAGATATTCCTAATAGAAGTCAATATTTCAAATTCACGTTCATTGATCATCTCACCAATGATAAATGGTATTGAGTTGATAATCAAATGATAATCATGTGGATGTACATCAACCAATGACCATACACCTTTTATTGATTCATTGTATCTTGTATAATTATTCAATTTTAATGCGATCATTTGTATGATTTCATTGGTAAAAGGATCTTCAACAGATATAGTATATCCATCTTGAATAAGTAAATAATGAATAATGGGAAAATGGGCTGCACCACAACTGAATAAAATATTGTTAGAATCTGTTTCTTTAATACGTTCACTCATATGAATTGACCGATAAAAATGTGGTGAATCTAAATGCATCTGTAAAAATGGAGATCCATGTTTCCAAAATTCTTTCCAGCCAATACTAGATAACTCAATATAATTAATGCCAATACCCCAATCACTAGTAGCACCTTCTATACGTGTATCTATATACAGTGTTCGATTTCCTTGATTTATCGATTTATATGCAAGCCAAAATAAAGGTTCACCAGGATGAATTATATAAGAATGTATTGGATCCATGGTATATCCTTTTCCTTCAACAAATTCCAAATTTCCATCGTGGAGTACAGATACCAAAGGCAATCGTAATACACCCTCTGTTAACTCTTGAGTTAATTCTACAGGTAGTTCAATTAAAATAATTTCAGGATTGATTGTATCAAGAACTTCATTCACTTTATAGCTAAAATGAACATCTTCATGAATAATTGGAAATATATGAATTGATTTTTCTCCTCTTGTATATTCAAAAGTAAGCAGTTCCAATTCAGGGATCTGAATAGAACTGTGAGTTAGACCAAATACAGATTCATAATAATTTTCCATATCCAACTTAAACACCTATAAGTATTCTAAGCCGTCATCACCAACAACTTGCTGTATTGCAGAATATAAACAAGACTGCATGTCATCACCAGAAATCTTCATTAGCTTCAACGTATATTGAACTATTTGTATACCTGATCTAACAGTATATGGCATCATATTATTATGAGCATTTTGAAGAAAATTAACCACGATTGTAACCAATTCATCAGAAGCAAAGGGTAATGTGTACTTTATTATTTCCCTTTCTTCATGTGCAGTGGGAAAATCCAATTCAATCACAGGTTGTAATCTACTAATTATGTATTCAGGTAATTCGAATGTAGAGGCATCTGTATTCATTGTAGTTGTCATTCTAAAATCGGGATGGGCATGAATTGTAATTCCAGCAATTTGTGATTCTACATATCTACGTTGATCCAACAATGGCGCTAGAGACGCCCATGATTTTTCTGCCATTCTATTTCCCTCATCTAATATTAAAATACCACCAACAATCATGGCACTAACGAGTGGGGACGCAACATAACGAATTTGTTGACCTTCTGCAATAACAGGACTAACGATAAGATCCTCAGGTCGAGTATCCATAGTTGCCTGCATAAAATAACAAGGTTTATCGAGTTCTAAGGCAGTTGCATAGGCTAAGGTAGTTTTTCCCACACCAGGAGGTCCAATTATTCTTGGTGTCAATGGAAGGTCAGTCTCTTCCAAAACTAACCAACTAGCCAACAATTGCTGTTTAACCCGATTTTGACCGATCCAAGAGGTTTTAAAGTGTGCAGGTGGAGATAATGTTAATTCAACACCATCAATCTTCTTTACTTCCATAATACTCTGATTTAACAATACTCTTATGCTTTAATTATGCAATGAATTTATCTTAAAAAATTGAAAATAAATTTGGGTGAACTTTAAATTAAATTAATTAAATTTTGACAATTTGAAATTGATTTGGATCTAGATTTACAATATCATTATTGAGTTTAGATAATGCACCAACATCATTTTCGTACTTCATTCTAGCAATTCTTTCAAATATATCTAAACTTGTAATTTCATTAAGTTCTACACCTTCATCATGTAAGAACTTCATTCGATCATACAAATCAAAGATATTTCTCAACATTTGGACTTGTTTCTCTGGAGAACAATATTGATCGATATCATGGAAAGCATTTTGCTGAAGATAATCTTCCTTGAGTACTCGAGCAGCTTCTAGTGTAATTCGTTCTGCAGGTGGTAGGGCATCAGGACCTACAAGTTGTACTATTTCTTGAAGATCGTTGTCTTCTTGTAAAAGTCTAAATGCTCTTGCTCTTAGTTCTGGAAAATCACTTGAAAATTTCTCAATAAATACTGGTTCTAATACATCCCAGTATAAAGTATAGCTCTCTAAATATGATATTGCAGGAAAATGTCTTTGTTCTGCTAATTTCTTTGTCAATGCCCAAAAAGCTTTTACTATTCTTAGGGTATTTTGAGTAACTGGTTCTGAAAAATCACCACCAGGTGGGCTAACGGCACCGATAATACTAACAGAACCAATTCTGCTATCACTACCGAGCAATTCTACTTTACCACCTCGTTCATAATATGCAGCTATTTTTGAACCTAAATATGCAGGATATCCACCTTCACCAGGCATTTCTTCCAAACGTCCAGATATTTCACGCATTGCTTCTGCCCATCTAGATGTAGAGTCTGCCATCATAGCCACACTATAACCCTGATCTCTTAAATATTCAGCCATTGTAACTCCAGTGTATACAGATGCTTCCCTTGCTGCAACAGGCATATTAGAAGTATTGGCAATCATAGTAGTACGATCAATTAATGGTCTACCTGTTTTTGGATCTTCTAAATGTGGGAATTCTTCCAGTACTTGAGTCATTTCATTTCCTCGTTCACCACAACCAACATATACAACTACCTCTGCATCACTAAATTTAGCTAAACTGTGCTGAGTTACTGTTTTACCCGTTCCAAAAGGACCAGGTACTGCAGCAACACCACCTTTTGCAATTGGAAAGAATGTATCGAAAATTCTTTGTCCAGTTATTAAAATTTCATCAGATGCAAGTCGTCTCTTAATAGGTCTGGCAATTCTTACTGGCCAAATCTGATGTCCCTTAACCTCGTGTTTATTTCCATTATCATCCTCAACCTCTGCTAGTACTTTTAATACATTATACTTACCAGAAGCTACAATTGAAGTTATCTTTCCATTAACTCCGGGTTGTACCATAATTCTATGAAGGTACGATTCGGTTTCTTGGACAGTGGCAATAACATCACCTTCTTCAACTGCATCACCTTTCTTTGCAGTTATTGTAAATTCCCATTCTTTTTCAAGATCCAATGCAGGTGTATCTACACCTCTTCTGATGTATGAACCTGTTTCTTTTAGAATACTAGGTAGAGGTCTTTGAATTCCATCATAAATTTGACCCATCATACCTGGACCTAACATAACAGATAAGGGCACACCGGTTCCAATAACACTCTCTCCGGGAAATATTCCATCAGTTATTTCATAACATTGAATGGATACAATATCACCATCGATCTTTATTATTTCACCAATAATACCTATTTTTCCGACACGAGCAACATCAAACAATCTGACACCAGTCATTCCTGTTGCTTGAACTAACGGTCCAGCAATTCTAATTATTTTTCCTTCTATTTTCTCACTCATGAAAGATACCTTCTTCGTTTATTAATAGATACTCGACAATGTCAATTTTGCTTCTAATTAAAAGAGGCTTATGATAACTCCGTATGAAATTAAAAAAAAAAATCAATAGTTTTCTGAATTTAGCTTAAATTTCCATTTCTATACCTAGAGCTCGTTTTACAAGTTCTTTTAGTGTGGAAGATTCTCGTACTTTTTTACCATCAGGTCCGGGTATTTCTACGATTACAGGCCATGGTTTTTGAGTTATTCGATTAATAATAACTCGATTTTTATCACCAATATCTTCAGTAATTATAAGAACCGCTATATCGGGGTCATTTGCATATGCTGTTAATTCTGCAGTTCCTGTTTCTCCATCCTTTATAGAGGAAACTTCACCAATACCTGCAAGTTTTAACCCCAATGCAGTGATTTCATCGGTTAAGGTGACAATCTTTGTTCTCTGTACGCTCAAGTATTAAACCTCTACTCAATTATACTATTCACTATTACATCAATTGCTGATTCGTGATTCTTTTTCTTTAATTCTCGAAGTTTCTCTTTTTTAGATACAGCTTCTTTCTCTAAAGTTGCAATTTCCTTCTCTGTAGCTTCTTCGTTCTTTCTCTTTAATTCTTCTGCTTCAGTTTCTGCAGATGCCTTTGCTTTTTCGATTACGGAAGCTGCATCAATTTTGGCTTTTGCAATTAATGAATCTGAATTTTTCTGCGCATCGTCAATAATCTTTTGACTTTCTTCTTCTGCGTCTCTTATTTGCTTTAACTTAGATACAGACATTTCTAATTTAAAATTATCATAATATCTTTTAACCTAATTGGAATTTACACAGCGAAAAATATCAACAGAAATCGATTTTTATGTCAAATTCTATCATTAAATTCAAAAATTTGTTTGTGTACAATGACTTATGAGTAAGAGAAGGCGCGATGCAAGAAGAGAGGGTAGAAGAAAATCGGTTTCATCACTTGATGGTTTAGAAGGATTGTCACCTAAAAAAATGCAAAAAGCATTAGGCCAAATTGATTCATCAGAAGTTGAAAATGTTGTCGAAGTTATTGTACGAACAACAACAGAGGAAATTGTACTCCTAAAACCGGAAGTAACAATTATGAATGTTGGTCAAGAAATTTGGAATATTGTTCCTCAAGGAAAATTAAAGAGACCTTTATCTTCACCATCCGATCAACCAATACAGGATATTGAAGTAAAAGAAGATGATGTCAAATTAGTTATGAGTACTGCTGGAGTAAGTGAAGATAAAGCAATCCAAGCGATAAAACAAAATTCAGGAGATATTGCTGCAGCAATTATGAGTTTGAAATGATATTATTGATAGTGTTTATTTTTAACTGCAACACCTAAATTAAGTTGTAATACGGCATAACTAGGTTGAATTGCGATTCCGGTTGCTAAGTAATTATTAGCATTATCCAAAATGAAAACCTCGGAATTAGGTACAATATTATCATCTATTTTAGTAACATGTTTGCAGTAAACACTTTTCCCTTTTTTGATAAATGGAATTGCTTCATCATCAATAAAAATTCTATTTTTATCATACCCAGTTTGAATTATTAATAGTCCACCAATAAAAGTAGGTAGCATTCTCCCATCACTGGTTCGTAAGGAAAAGAGAAGTACTTTTTTACCATCTATTTCACGATATATCTCCCTTATTCTCCCGGTTTTTCGTGATATATTTATAAAAATATCTTGCAAAAAATCAGTTGCAACGCCAGGAAATTGAAATTCAAGAATCTGTATTATACGATTTAGTTCAAATTTAGATGGTTGTATCAATTAGATCATCCTTAAAATAGTGTAAGACAAATTAATCAACCAATAATAAAGTAATAATGTTGTTATACTATCACTTAAGTTATTTTCTTTAATTTTTATAATTATATTAATGAAATTTAAAGATCAAATATATCAACTTAACAATAAATTGTCAAATATCCCCTCAGGATATAAAAGATTAGGAAATGTTGCTATATTTCGATCAACAATCAAATTGGGTGAAGAATTTGGAAAAGCGGTACTTGAAATATTACCGTGGTGTGAATCCGTGTTTCAACAAATTAACACAGTTGGAGAAGAAAGACAACCTATACTTATCCACATATATGGGTCCAATAACTATGAGGTTATACACAGTGAAAATAACGTAAAATACATACTTGATTTTAGTAAGATAACGTTTTCAGGGGGAAATAGAGGTCTTCGAGAAAGACTTGTTAATGATGTAAATGAAAATGAACAATTGGTAGATATGTTTGCAGCGATTGGTAATCTAAGCTTGCAGGTATTATATCATAAAAAAGTAAAAGGGATTTTAATAGAAAAGAACCCATATACATTCAAATATCTAAAAAAAACTTTGGAGTTTAATAAATTAAGCCATATCAATATAATTAATGATGATTGTAGAAATGTTGAACTAAATAATTGGGCAGATCGAATATTCATGGGTTATCATGAAGTTGATGAAAGTCATCTTGCTAAAGCATTATTAATGGCAAAAGAACACTGCACCATTCATCTCCATCCCATAGTACATGTAAAACAATATTCTGAGATCCAAGAAAAATATATATCGATTATTGAGGAAAATCGAGCACATGTTGAAAGTGTCAAAATAAATAGAATAAAAAATTATGCTCCTAAATTAGAGCAT
>Ga0224506_10001177_pt1 | contig 19031 bp, 18 predicted proteins | sample SF_Jan12_sed_USG_2_FD_169108 | JGI IMG/M metagenome (GOLD analysis project Ga0224506, IMG submission 169108) | Sediment microbial communities from San Francisco Bay, California, United States - SF_Jan12_sed_USGS_8_1 | ecosystem: Environmental > Aquatic > Marine > Sediment | place: USA... | reverse complement strand
CCAGGCCCTTATCCAGGCCAAGGAGCAGGGCCGTAATCGTGTGGTGGTGGCTGATTAAGAATATAAGGCGAAGAGCTAAAAAAAAGAGGCCTTGCGGCCCCTTCAGTTTTCTACATTATTATTATTTTATTATTGTTAACCGTGGAGGATGCGTTCAAGCCTGTCCATGTCATTGATAACGCGCCAGACACCGCCGCCCTCTTCAACACGTCGTTGCCAGTCTTCTAGTCTGTCCATGTATTCACGTGGATCGATATTGTCGCTTTTTAGTTTTGTGACATTCAAGGCCACTATTTCAAAACCTTCAAGCTGGAAAGGGATATCTCTGATATAACCCTCTGGCAGTTCTTCCTTGAGGTCGGAATAGATCAGGATGGTTTTTTTGCCGGTGCCTTTTTCATTGAGGTATTCGACCGCCTGTAATACGCCTCCGGTAATGTCGGTGTATCTCGATGGTTTTACATTTTTGACAAATTTATCCAGTGATGCGCGGAAGTGGCGTTTTTGCTGATTGGCCTGGCTGGGTCTGTCGTCGAAAGTCACTTTGGCAATAATATCCTTTTCATTAAAACTGCCGGTATCGATGCGCGCAACGGCAAATGAATCGCTGGGCTCGAGTTTGACCAGGATGACATTGACCAGCTTGACGGCGCTATCGAGCTCCTTGGTGTAGGTGCCCGAGGTATCCATCAGCAGGTAAACCCCCGTGTTTTGTGGTCCGCCTTCCGAGCAGCCATAAGTAAGGCTGATAAAAATCAGGCCAAGGACCGCTTTAGTAATGGGTGTAAGATATTTCATGATGCCTCCTGAAAATTTGAACCGATAGACTTGTGGTGTTTTTTGCCGTTCGCGGAGCCGTGTCTATCTGTAATAACGCCTTCAATCCACAGCGGTGCAAAAATAACCAGGTCATAGAAGTTGACCAGTAATTTGCCGATATAGTGAGAGAAATTGCCGAGCAGTCGCAGCGTGAATGCCAGTCCTCGCAATAGCCCTGTGCCTAAAATACCGAGTACCGTGCGCAGTGAATGCACGAAAGTTTCCAGCGGGATCGCGACAAAGACCAGTGCGAAAGGCAGGATGAAACCCATGCCCATCTGGGCAACAGTGGTAATCCACGCGAAGTCGGTGCTTTGAAAGCCGCCGTTGTCGCCGCGTAATATGGCACTGGTTGCCAGTTCGTCCTGCATCAGGATTTCACGCATAAAGGCGAGACCGGCTTCGACACAGGCAAGGGCAAACAGGAAACCAAAAGTAATCCAGATCATGCGGATTCTGAGCTTGTCGTTGAGTGCGCCAATCACCGGGAACAGGCGCGTGATGCGCAGGGATTCCATCATGAACAGGCCCATCGAGACTTCTACCAGGATGATAACAATGGCCGATATTTCAGAAACCCGGAAGCCGCCTATAAAGGCCTGGCCGCCGACCATTTCTGCCATGGGGCGAGCAATCAGTGTGAAGTTGACCATGGCACCGCCGACGGCAATGCCCAGTACAAAAGCGGAAACAAAAAACTGGCTGATGGCAGAAGAAGAAAGCAGGCGAGCTGCCTTGTCACTGCCACTGAGGATTTCTTCATAGGTATGCATATGACGTCCAATGGTCTTGGAACGCTCGATGATGCTGGAGATATTGTTATCTACTTCGCCAAGTACCTTTTTCAGAGAGCGCCAGTGAGGCATCATGCGCCCGAGTACTTTGTGACGTTCCATGCTAGAGCGGCGGTGTTCCTTGATGGCCCTGTCCTGTGCCTTGATCATTGATTTGTGGATGTCCTTGAGAATATGCGACACCATGGCGTCGCCGTGACTGTCGATATTGGCCACGGATTCAACCACCGCGCACCAGGCGGGTGGATCAGGCGGCACCTCGGTACTTTTTTGATAATCCTCATCGATCTCGGTGATTTCTTCGCTCAGTTTACGATGCAGCGCCGGGTACTGTGCCAGGTCACGACTCACGGTGTTTTCTACCCGTTCAAATTCGCGCTCGATAATTCTTTCGGTTGCTTCCCGGCCGGCTTCAAGCAGAACCGTCCGGTTGCGCTCCTGCAGGCGTCGCTCAGCCGCTAACACAGAGGCGGCGGCCAGTCGCATGGCATTGTGCAGGACATGGCTAAAAGCAAGGATGTACTTTCTGGCCGGCTGCCTCGCAAAATACAGCACGGCTGGGATCGCAATTAACCAGATCAGGCCCGATACAATCGGATTGGGCACGATCAGAAAAATATTTTCAAATGACATGAATGACCTCCTGTGCAAAACAGGTTGAGAGTAGCGATTAAGGGATGTGGCATCTCTACAGTGCCCGGTTTTTATATCATTTAGCTACCGTGATGGTATCCAGAGAGTGTAGACGAGTAGTGGAAAATATTCCGACATTATGGGGAAAAATCCCGACAGACCTGCATATGCAGGAAAATAACAATAAAAACAATTAGTTATTATGTTTTAGACTGGAAAAACAGCCCTGCCGGGCGAGTTTAGGCAGGTGCTGTAGCTAGATGGCGTCGGCCCTGGCCCCACCCTCATTTTGATAAAAAGTGGTCTGATTACGGCCGTTTTCTTTGGACTGGTAAACGGCATGGTCGGCATCCTTGTACAGGTTGTCAAAATTGGCACTGTGCCTGTCTTCGAGGCTGGCCAAGCCAATGCTTGCGGTAACGGTAATGCCTGTGGGTTTAAGCTGCTCTATGGAGGTGCGTATTTTTTCAGCCTTTATCAGCGAGTCCTCCGCTGTGCAATGTGGCAGGATGATGGTGAATTCTTCACCCCCGATTCGAGCGACAAAGTCACCCTCACGACAGGCGGTCATTAACAGCTTGCCAACACTGGCCAGTACCACATCCCCGGTGGTGTGCCCGTGCTGGTCATTGATCTGTTTAAAGTGGTCGAGATCCAGAATCAGCATACATAAAGGAAACTTGTAGCGAACCGAGTCAGCAATGTATTTGGGAGCAAGTGCTACCAGGCTGTGTCGGTTGTGGCAGGTAGTGAGCTGGTCTTTCATAGCGACGTCGTAGAGTGATTTCTGCTGTTCACGGACGCGGTCGATCAGTCGCTTGTTGGTGATCAGGTTATTGACGCGTGCCGCCAGTTCTTCTTCGATGGGGGGCTTGGTGACATAGTCGTTGATGCCTGCGCGAAACAGCTCGATTCTTCGTTTTGGATCATCGTGGCCGGTTAAAGCCAGGATGGGTATGTTGGCTTCATCTGAATTAAGGGCACGGATCATTCTGACCAGGGAAATGCCGCTCATACTGCCATCCAGAACGAGGTCTGTAATGACCAGGTCAAAATCGTTTTCGTTGAAGGCTTTGAGCGCTTCTTCGGCATTGGAGTAGTGACTGACATTCAGGTTCAGCTTTTCAAGATAGCGAATCATCACGTGTGCGACCGAGCGGCTGTCTTCTACATAAATGACTTTGCCGCCCTGCAGATCGTCGAACCGGGTTTCGCCTTCTATATAGTAGCTGATGCTTTCACGTAAATAGGTGAAATTCGTTTTGGGAAAGATATCTGTAATGCCAGCTGCCTCGGCATTTCTCATCAGGGCTTCGTTGGGCTCTGAAGTCAGCAGGATAATGGGACACTTGTCCTTGCGCGTGCTGCAGTACTTGGTAAATTCGGTGCTGGCACCGTCAAACATGGCCTGTCCGGCCAGAATCAGGTTGTAGCTATTTTCTTCCAGCTTGCTCAGGCCTTCATCCGCGCTGCGCACGTGGTCTACCTCGCAATGCAGCTCTTCCAGCAGATCGCCAAGCATCTTTTGAAATATACGACTGTTTTCCAGTACTAAAACTTTCATGTATTACGATTGAGTTAAGTGGCCTGATTGCGCGTAAGCCGTGTTATTTCGTGGCACGGGTTTGTATCCCGTGTCTACCCATTCCCTGTTTATATGGGAAGTATAGTAAATAGACGCAGAATCACTGTGGTTTGGTGATATTTGGTGTGATTCTGCTGATATGGGGGGACTATTTAACCCGCATGCCCGGTTTTGCGCCTTCATCCGGGCTCAGGATAAATAGATCTTTGCCGCCGGGGCCTGCTGCCAGCACCATGCCTTCGGATAGGCCAAAACGCATTTTACGCGGTGCCAGGTTTGCGACCATGACAGTGAGTTTGCCTTCAAGATCGGCCGGGTCGTAAGCGGATTTGATGCCGGCAAAGACATTGCGTGTCTCGCCGCCAATGTCGAGAGTCAGTTGTAATAATTTATCCGCGCCTTCCACGTGTTCGGCCTTAACGATTCTGGCAATACGTAAGTCGATTTTTGCAAAATCATCAAACTGGATTTCGCCACTGATGGGATCTTCTGTAAGCGGGCCTGTTGCCTTATCTGCTGCAGCGGGTTCCATTGTTTGTTTCGAATTTTCAGTCATGGCATCTATTTGCTCTTTTTCGATACGGGTCATCAGGGGTTTGAACTGATTGATTGTGTGGCTTAACAGTGGTTGATCCAGATTATTCCAGTGCAATTCACAGTTCAGAAAAATTTCTGAATTGGCGGCGGTCTCTGGCAGGACGGGTTTCAAATAAGTCATGATCACGCGGAACATATTGATGCCCTGCGTGCAGACGTCCTGTACCTGCTGTTCCTGCCCCGGTTCTTTGGCGAGTACCCAGGGTTTTTTTTCATCAATATAAATATTGGCGCGATCGGCTAATGCCATAATCTCGCGGATGGCCTTACTGTATTCACGGCCCTCAAAATGTTCTGCAATGGTTTTACCCTGTTCAATGAGTTCCTGGTACAGCCCGGGATCAGCGAGTTCGGCAGATAAACAGTTATCAAACTTCTTATTGATAAAACCCGAACAACGACTGGCAATATTGACGACCTTGCCAACCAGGTCAGAATTTACGCGTTGCATAAAGTCATCAAGATTCAGGTCAATATCATCAACGCCGGAAGATAATTTGGCGGCGTAGTAATAACGTAAGTACTCGGGTTTCAGATGCTCAAGATAGGTACGTGCTTTAATAAATGTGCCGCGTGATTTGGACATTTTCTTGCCATTAACGGTGAGAAACCCGTGACAGAAAACAGCAGTCGGTGTGCGATAACCTGCCCCGTATAAAACCGCAGGCCAGAACAGGGTATGGAAGCGAGCAATGTCTTTACCGATGAAGTGGTAGAGCTCGTGCCTGCTGTCACTTGCCCAGTAGTCATCGAATGACAGGCCGCTTTTCTTGTCGCATAAATTCTTGAAGCTGGCCATGTATCCCATCGGCGCATCCAGCCAGACGTAAAAATATTTACCCGGGGCATCCGGTATTTCAAAACCCCAGTAAGGCGCGTTGCGGGAAATATCCCAGTCCTGCAAACCTTCCTGCATCCATTCATCGAGCTTGTTGGCAATTTCTGACTGCACGTGACCGGACTTAAGCCACGCCTTTAACATCTCAGTGAAATCGCCGAGCTTGAAGAAATATTGTTCCGAATCTTTTTCAACAGGCGTGGCGCCGCTCACGGCAGAGATGGCATTTTTTAACTCGGTGGGGGAGTAGGTGGCGCCGCAGCTTTCGCAGTTGTCACCATATTGATCTTTGGCGCCGCATTTTGGGCACTCACCTTTTATAAAGCGATCAGGCAGAAACATTTCTGCCTCGGGGTCGTAGGCCTGCTTGATGGTTCGCGTTGTTATGTGGCCGGCATCACGTAGTTTCAGGTAGATGGCGCTGGCAAATGCCCTGTTCTCTTCAGAGTGGGTCGTGTAATAGTTGTCGAAATCAACCAGGAAATCGGCGAAATCGGCCTCGTGCTCTTTCTGTGTGGCGGCTATCAGTGCTTCCGGGGTGATACCGTCTTCGCGGGCTCGCAACATGATAGGTGTACCATGTGCGTCATCGGCACAGACATGAAAACAGCTATGGCCCCGCAGTCGTTGAAATCGACTCCAGATGTCTGTCTGGATATATTCGACCAGGTGGCCAAGATGGATTGGCCCATTGGCATAGGGCAGGGCGCTGGTGACCAGTATCTTGCGGTTATCTGTCATGACCCGGGGTCATCTGTAGAGGTGTTGAATCGGCCGCATAACTTAGCATGTCTTATGATCTGGATCACGTAAAACTATATAGGTCAGGTATTGTAAGGTTAAAATCGAGATTTGGTGGTGTAGAATGCGCCATCTTTCTAATATGCCATGTTTATTGGCGGACAATGTTTTCGAGGATTAAGGCAATGAGTGTTTCGCAGGAACAAATTGAATCAGCGATCAAGCAGTATATTGATCCCTATCTTGAAAAGGACCTGGTGACAGCCGGTGCCATCAAGGGTATCGATATCGATGGCGATACAGTGAATGTAAAGGTTGTGCTCGGTTTTCCGGCGTATGGTTACACCGACAAACTGATCAAAGAGCTCAGCACCAGGATCGAAGCGCTCGATGGCATTGCTAAGGCTAATGTCGATGCCAAATGCGAAGTTGCCAGCCATACCGTACAGGGCGGCATGAACCCGCTGGAAGGGATTAAGAACGTCATTGCTGTTGCCTCTGGTAAAGGCGGGGTGGGCAAATCGACGACGGCGGTAAACCTGGCGTTGGCGCTCCAGGTTGAAGGTGCCAAAGTCGGCATTCTGGATGCCGATATCTATGGGCCGAGTATTCCCCGTATGCTGGGTATAGAAGGTAAACCGGAATCGATCGATGGCAAATCGCTCGAACCAATGGGTGGTCACGGTATTCAGGCCATGTCCATTGGTTTTATGATCGACGAAGAGACCCCGATGATCTGGCGCGGCCCGATGGTAACGCAGGCACTGGAGCAGTTGTTGCGCGACACAAAATGGAAAAATCTGGATTACCTGGTCATTGACCTGCCCCCCGGCACCGGTGACGTGCAACTGACGCTGGCGCAGAAGGTGCCTGTCAGTGGTGCAGTGATTGTGACCACGCCCCAGGATATTGCCTTGCTGGATGCGCGTAAGGGTCTGAAGATGTTTGAAAAGGTGGAAGTGCCTGTGCTTGGCGTAGTCGAGAACATGAGTATTCACATTTGTTCCGAGTGCGGTCATGCCGAACATATCTTTGGCAGCGGCGGTGGTGAAAAAATGTGCGATCAATACAATGTTGATTTTCTTGGCGCACTGCCCCTGGATATAGATATTCGTATTAGTGTTGATGGTGGACAGCCGAGTGTTGCAAAAGATTCATCCAGCCCGACCAGTTTGATCTATCGTGAGATAGCACGTCGCACCGCGGCCAAATTGTCATTACGGGCCAAGGATTTTAGTAACAAGTTTCCGAATATTGTTATTCAGAATAATTAGCTGTTCTTTTGCTTATTTTTGTAGGGTGGGCATTGCCCACCGTGCTGTTATTCTCTTTATTCTGTCATCCCCGTACCCGCCTCTGCGGGCACAGGCTCCAGCGGGGATCCAGGTTTTGTTCTTCTTCTTATTTTTTTAATCCGAACCATTTGTTTCGCCCTTGATGGGCGAGTTACTTTCTTTGCTCGTGCAAAGAAAGGTAACCAAAGAAACACGCCCCGATCACTCGCCCCCTAAAAAACAGGGGGTACCCATTGGGTGGCATCGTGAATGGGGCCGCTGCGGAACTCACTCGCAAACAACGCTCGTTCAAACAGTCCTCGCGGAAAACTCCCCATTCACGACACCACCCAATGGCTCGCTCAAAGGGGTTGATTTGCGCGCAGCTCCGGGCGCGTAGACACATGGTTGCGCAGCAACTCAGCAGAGATTCCAGGGTTTGTTTCTCAGTCCCCCTTTTGAGCTCACTGAGGAGGGAGCGATATGAGAGGGGCTTTCCGCGAGGACTGTTTGAGCCTGTGCTGTTTACAGGCGAGTTCCGCAGCGGCCGAACAGATCGTGAGTGACGAGGGCATCCCCAGTGTTTTTCTGGGGATGAGCGATTTGGGGCGGCATTTTTCTGGTTACTCTTTTGTTGCTGTAGACAAAAGAGTAACTCGCCATCAAGGCGAAACAAATGGTTAAAAATATAAATCAAATAAAGAAAGGCTAAAACCTCGCCCATCAAGGGCGAAACAAATGTGCCCGACTAAGAAAATATTAAAAAAGAAAAAAACTTGAATCCCCGCTTTGCGGGGATAAACATAATACCAAACGCGCAACAAACCCATCAACCTGATACAATTCTGCGCCATCTAGAATCATAAAAGACCAATTTAACCATGAGTATAAAAGCTGACAAGTGGATACGCCGCCAGGCGGCTGAGGGGATGATCGAGCCTTTTGAGGCGGGCCAGGTAAAAACCAGTGACTCGAATGAACGGCTGATTTCTTACGGAACATCCAGTTATGGTTATGATGTGCGTTGTGCTGATCACTTTAAGATTTTTACTAATATTAATTCAGCAGTGGTTGATCCCAAGAATTTCTCTGAGCACAGTTTTGTTGATTTCGTAGGAGACGTCTGCATTATTCCGCCCAATTCCTTTGCGCTCGCGCATACGGTTGAGTACTTCCGTATCCCGAGGGATGTGCTGACGGTGTGTCTGGGTAAGTCTACTTACGCGCGCTGTGGCATTATTGTGAATGTCACACCGCTGGAGCCCGAGTGGGAGGGGCATGTCACCCTGGAATTTTCGAATACCTCGCCGCTGCCCGCAAAAATTTATGCCAATGAGGGTGTTGCGCAAATGTTGTTCTTCGGGGCTGATGAAGTTTGTGAAACATCCTATAGCGACCGCGGTGGCAAGTACCAGGGACAGAAGGGCGTTACCTTACCAAAGGCGTAGCGACAGCAGTGCCTGCTGTGACGAATCAAGATGGCTGGTCCATAGATGAACACAGATTAACGCAGATAAAAGCATTTATTGTTTTAACAAATCCGTGTTCATCTGCGTTTATCTGTGGATAAAAAGATTTTTTCTATCTTCTGTCTCAGGTCCATCATCTAAAACTAATGATTTCCCAGTTTCTGTTCTCGGCTACTTGTCGTAATGTGTCATCAGGATCAACAGCAACCGGATGCGTGACCTGTTCCAGTAACGGTAAATCGTTGTGCGAGTCACTATAGAAATAACTGCCTTCCAGGTTCATCTCAGAGTTTTTTAACCAGTCGTTCAATTTTGTAATTTTTCCCTGTTTAAAACACGGCGTGCCCGCCACTTTGCCCGTGTAGGAATCATTGATTATTTCTGGTTCGGTTGCAATCAGGTCGTCGATGCCAAAGGCGGCCGCAATCGGGCCGGTTACAAAACTGTTGGTAGCAGTAATAATGACCGGGTAGTCGCCTTTAGCGCGGTGCTCTTCAATTTTATTTTTGCCTGCCCGGTTCATAATGGGTTCAATGTAACCTGCCATAAACTCTGCATGCATGGCGCGTAAATCATCCGCCTTATTTTCAGCCAGTGGGGTTAAGGCGAAGGCCAGAAATTCGTGGATATCCAGATTGCCGTTTTTGTAATCTTCGTAAAAACGCTGATTGGCCTGTTCGTACAGGTTTTTATCAACCAGACCCTTTTTCACCAGGAAACTGCCCCAGAGATAATCGCTGTCACCAGCGAGCAAAGTGTTGTCGAGGTCAAAAAGAGCTAAGGGCATGGTTGATCTGGGCGTGCAAAGGTTATCGAAAACTGAATTCGTGCAATGGTAACGGCAACAGCATTTCCATGCCAGAAGAATGACCGAAAAATGCGATAGAAAAAATTATCTGATTCTTAAGCTAACGCTTTCCTTCCCGGCGTTGTCTGTTAGTATCATTGGTAACTGATTGAATTTTGCATGGTTCAATAATTATGCAAGTAACTGGTGTAGATAAGTGATTGATTCAGAAGGATACAGGCCGAATGTAGGGATTATCCTGAATAACTCGGAAGGCAAGGTGTTCTGGGCGAAACGTTGTGGACAGAATGCCTGGCAGTTCCCTCAGGGGGGTATTCGGCAGGATGAATCGCCGCTCGACGCCATGTACCGTGAGCTCTACGAGGAAACGGGTCTGGTGCCTGAGTTTGTAGAAGTAGTGGGCCAAACCAGTGACTGGTTGCGGTATCGTATTCCAGATCATTTGCTACGTAAAAGCTCGATACCTTTATGCATTGGTCAGAAGCAGATCTGGTATTGCCTGAAGCTGATAGGTAGTGAGTCTGATGTGAATTTATCCTGCACTGAAAACCCTGAATTTGATCAATGGCGATGGGTTGATTACTGGACGCCGGTTGAAGAAATTATTGCCTTTAAACGCAAGGTCTATAAAAAAGCGTTGCAGGAACTGGAGCAATATATATAAGGTACTTTCAGAAAGCAGGTTGCAGTTCGACCAGCAAGATTATGGCAATCAGGGCGAAGACGGGAATCTCATTGAAGACTCGATACCAGACATGAGAATGTTTGTTGTTGTCATGTTTGAAATCAACCAGCAACTTGCCACACCAGATATGATAAATAATAAGAAAGACGACGATGGCTAATTTGATTTGAAACCAGGCGGCAGACAGAACATGTAATCCCATCATGCTGGTGAGCCATATTCCAAACCCAATGGTGATAATGCCGCCGGGGGTGGCGATGCCCCAGAATAGTTTTCGCTCCATGATTTTAAAGCGATCCCGGCTGATGGAATCTTCGGCGTTGGCATGATAGACATAAAGCCTGGGCAGATAAAATAAACCGGCGAACCAGGTGACCATAAATATTATATGGAAGGCTTTAACCCATAACATTTTTATGCGCCTTTTTTATGTGTTTGTACAATCTTCATGGATCGCATGATACATTGGCCAAAATAAGAACACAAAATAAGCGTGGCAGGCTGCAGTGATAAATTATCGGGTTGAGTCCCGATACGGGAAAATGATGGTAGACATATATAATACAAATACTAAAACAGGGGAACAGGTGTGATTTCCGTTGGTGTTGTAGGGGGAACGGGCTATACGGGTGTGGAGCTTTTACGTCTGCTGGTTTCCCATCCACAGGTTGAGCTAAAACTGGTGACATCGCGCTCGGAAGCGGGTAGTACCGTGGCCGATATGTTTCCAAATTTGCGTGGTTTCACTGATATCTGTTTTACGGAACCTGATATCAAGACACTGGCAGGTTGTGATGTCGTATTCTTTGCGACGCCCAATGGCACGGCGATGGGCATGGCGTCTGAATTACTGGAGGCGGGGGTGCGTGTGATTGATCTCGCTGCCGACTTCAGGTTGAAAGATATCGCGGAGTGGGAGAAATGGTACGGGATGAAGCATGCCTGTGCGGATGTTGTCGCTGAAGCTGTTTATGGCTTACCCGAAATCAATCGTCATGCTATACGTGATGCCCGGATTGTCGCCAACCCGGGCTGTTATCCGACCGCCATCGCACTGGGTTTCCTTCCCCTGGTCGAAAGTGGACTGGTTGATGGCCAGCATTTGATCGCGGATGCTAAATCAGGCGTCAGTGGTGCGGGTCGTGGTGCCAGTACAGCGGCATTACTCTGTGAGGCTTCGGAAAATTTCAAGGCTTATGCGGTAGACGGTCACAGGCATTTGCCTGAGGTTTGCCAAACTTTAAGTGGAATTGCTGGTCACAACGTAGGCTTAACCTTTGTTCCGCATTTGACCCCGATGATTAGAGGTATTGAGGCCACACTTTATGCGGTATTGAAAAAATCCGAGATTGATCTACATGCTCTGTATGCGAAACGTTTTGAAGACGAACTTTTTGTCGATGTGTTACCGCAGGGGACGGTGCCTGAGACGCGTTCGGTACGCGGTTCTAATATGTGCCGGATATCTGTATTTCGTCCCCGGGATGGTGATACGGTAGTGGTGTCTTCGGTGATCGATAATCTGGTTAAAGGTGCTGCCGGGCAGGCCATTCAGAATATGAATATTATGTTTGAAATAGAGGAGGCGGCAGGGTTGAACCGGCCGGCATTATTACCCTGATGACTTACAGACGTTTAGATACAAAATTTTTGATAGCAGTTCAGCGCCCGGGTCTATGGTTCGCGAGTTTTGTTGGCATGCTTCTTCTGGTTGCCTTTATGTTATGGATATCCTACGAGTACGGATTGAAGGTGGCGGGCTACGATAAGGCCGAGGCGATGACGTATATTGATGATTTGCAGCAGCAGATAGAGGATTTACAGGGTCAATATACTGAAAAACAGCGACAAACTGCTATGCTTGAACGTAATAGCACGATTGATGATGGGGCGAGTGATCAGCTGAAGGCATCGCTGGACGAAGCCCAGGCGGAATCGCTGGAGCTTAAAAAGGAGCTGGCTTTTTACAAGAGCATTGTATCGCCGGAAGATACCAAGAGAAGCCTGACGATACAGACCATACAGATTAAACCGGATGTTAACGGGTTATATCGCTACAAGATTATGGTGAGTCAGCGGGGCAGGAATGATCAAATTGCCAGTGGCAGTATTGGTGTCACCATCGAAGGCTCACAGAATGGGCAGGCTAAAAATCTTGATTTAAGTTCGATCTCAAATGAGGCGAAGAAGCAAAAGAAATTCGGGTTCAAGTATTTTCAGGACTTTGAAGGTACGATGCAATTACCGGATGGATTTCAGCCGGAATATATAAGGGTCCAGGTTAAGCCCAGGTCTAGCCGGATTGATAAAATCGATGAACAATTTGCCTGGGCAGATTTAACAGCGGGAGGAGAGCAGAATGTGGGGCAGCAGTGACAAAATAAGTTCGTCCAAGATTGAGACCTTTATCGCAAAAACGGTAGAGATCAAGGGTGATGTGAAATTTAGTAGTGGATTGCAGCTGGATGGCAAGATCGTTGGCAATGTTACGACAGAGGAAGGCGCAAAAGCCGTGTTGATAGTTACCGACAAAGGCGGTGTTGAGGGCGACGTGTCTGTTCCTTATGCGGCCATAGATGGTGAAATCATTGGCAACGTTTATGCGAGTGAGAAGCTGGAATTGTCGGGCAGAGCACGCATTACCGGTAATGTGCATTACAATTTGCTGGAAATGGCCAGCGGTGCCGAGGTTAATGGCAAAATGCTGCATGATGCCAAGGACAAGAAGCGCCTGGAACATCAACAAAGCAAGGTGGAAGAAAAGGTGCGCAATCTTGATCAGCCCGCCGCTGCACAGGGCCATGTTAATAGTTGACTGTTTTACTCGGGAAATGATACATTAGTTCCCTCTAATGTATCGTTGGTGCCAGCATTACCTGGTGCAGAGGTTGTCGTTTTATGAGTATTGAAGTGTCATTTAGCCCTATTCCGATGAAACCCGCTGAGCAGGCGCGCGTTGTGTTTTCAGATGCCGCGGCTGCCAAGGTCAAAAAGCTGGTCGAGGAAGAGGGCAATCCCAATCTTAAATTGCGCGTCACGGTCAGCGGCGGCGGTTGTTCGGGTTTCCAGTATGGTTTTGAGTTTGATGAAAACGTCGCTGACGATGATGTTCAGATCGAAAACGGCGGCGTCATTATGCTGGTTGATACCATGAGTTTGCGCTACCTGGCAGGCGCCGAGGTGGATTACCAGGAAGGCCTGGAAGGTGCTCGATTCATTATCAGCAACCCCAATGCAAAATCGACCTGCGGCTGCGGTTCGTCCTTTTCAATGTAAATTTCTTATCGGTATTTGTGTATTTGGGGTCAGAGTAGAGTTTTTACTCTGATCCCAAATACACACGCAGATTGTTAAACCAATAGAATCTTTATCTGAGTTCATCTGCGTTTATCTGTGGATAAAAAATATCTTTTAGCATTGTTTGCGGCTAGTGATTGTTGTGTTGAGATTGGCGCTACATCCGTAACATTAGCGATAGATGTTTGTTAAGCTAGGCGCCCTAATATTGGAAGGAAAGCGTGATGAGTGAATATTTGCCAGGCCTGGCCGGTGTCCCGGCTACTAAATCCAATATCTCATCGATTGATGGCGAAAAGGGGATTCTGGCCTACCGCGGTTACGATATTCGTGAGCTGGCCGAGAAAAGCACCTTCGAAGAAACCTCTTTGCTTTTGCTGGATGGTGAATTGCCCACGCAGGATGAACTGGATGATTTCGATCAACAGTTACGTAGCGAACGCCGGGTCAAATACAATATCCGTGAAATCATGAAATACCTGCCCAGCAGTGGGCGACCGATGGATATGCTGCAAACAGCAGTTTCCAGCCTGGGTATGTTTTATGGTGGCGAAGATGTTCTCGCCGATGGTTATCAGCATGAAGATCTGTATTTCATACACACCATGTCAGTCAAGATCATTTCCCGCCTGGCGACCATCGTGGCGATGTGGGAACACGTACGTAATGGTTACGACCCTGTTGAACCACGTTTCGACCTGACGCACGCTGAGAATTTTCTTTATATGCTGCATGGTAATGAGCCTGATCCGCTGGAAGCGAGGATCATGGATGCCTGCCTGGTGTTACATGCAGAGCACACCATCAATGCTTCAACGTTTGCGGCCATGGTTTGTGGCTCCACCCTGGCAACACCGTTCCCGGTTATTGCGGCAGCGATAGGAACGCTGGCAGGTCCATTACATGGTGGTGCCAATCAACGTGTTGTAGACATGCTTGAGGAAATTGGCCGGCCCAGTAATGTGAAGGACTGGCTGGATATGAAATTGGGAGACAAGGAAGTGATCTGGGGGATGGGGCATCGTGAATATAAAACCAAGGACCCGCGCGCGATTTTCCTGCAAAAAATGATGGTTGAGTATGCCGAGAAAAAGGGAAACCTGAGTCCCTTATTTGAAACAGCAATGGCACTGGAAGAGGCCTGTGAGAAGGAACTCGGACCAAAAGGGGTTTATCCCAACGTGGATTATTATTCGGGAATTTTGTATACAGAAATGGGCATACCGCCCGATCAATTTACCCCTATCTTTGCAGTGTCACGTATTGCCGGCTGGATGGCGCACTGGCGTGAACAACTTTCAGATAACCGTATTTTCAGGCCAACCCAGATATATACTGGGCACGACTTTCGTGATTATGAGCCGATGGAGAATCGCTAGCCTGTTTGACGGATTTTATTGTTTGGGTTTTACCAGTTTTCCAAGTACCACTGCTTTTCTGGCGCCTGTCACCGAGGGCAGATTACCCGGTAGTCGCTTGATTGTCTGGCGTGCCAGCCAGGCAAAGGCAATGGCTTCAACAAAATCAGGATTAATACCCAGTTTGTCTGTGGATTCGACCACACCGCCCTTCATGTGATATTTTATTCGTTCCATCAGGTAAGTATTGTGTATGCCGCCGCCGCAGACGAGGATGCGGGCATTTGACAGGCCGCATCGATGGATGGCATCCGTGATGCTTACCGCGGTGAGTTCGCAGAGAGTGGCCTGCACATCTTCTGCCGGTAAATTATCTTTAAGGTGTGTATTAATCCAGTTGAGATTGAAGTCTTCGAAGCCGGTGCTTTTAGGCGGCTTTTTCTGAAAATAAGCGTCACTTAAAAAACTTGCAAGCAGGGCTTCGTTGATTTTGCCCTTGCGCGCGAAGCTGCCGCTAAGGTCATAGCTGGTGCTTTTGGTTTTTAAAATCCAGGCATCCATCAGCGTGTTGCCGGGACCTGAGTCAAAGCCTCTTACTAACTTGGTCTTGTCTTCAGGCAGGACGGTGATGTTGGCGATGCCGCCGATGTTTAAAATGGCTCGTTTCTCAGAGCTGGTCCTGAACGCGGCTGCGTGAAAGGCCGGGGCCAGTGGTGCGCCCTGTCCACCTGCTTCAATATCAGCCGTTCGAAAATCAGAAATTACTTTTATGCCTGTCAGGTTGGCGAGCACACTGGCTTTTCCCAACTGTAATGAGAATGGCTTTGTGGCATTGGGACGATGCCTGACAGTCTGGCCGTGACTGCCAATGGCAATAATGTTTGTTGCGGCGATGCCGGTTTTTTTCAACATCTCATTGCTCACATTAGCAAAGGCCTCACCGATTTCAGTATCGAGCACCTGTAGGTGTCCCAGCGCATCATCGGATAGTTTGCGGGTTGCCAGTAGATTGCTATGAAGATCTCTCGACCAGGGTTTGGAGCATGAATAAATAAGTTTGGGCGGGCTCGTGCTGAAGTCCATCAATGCCGCGTCGATACCATCCATGCTGGTACCTGACATCAAACCTATATAATACTCGGGCATTCTTCCAGTATGAGTAAGTCGGGGTTAGTTGTTGTTGAGCGCCAGGCTGGAGCGTGTCAACAAATTGAGTTGAGCTACTTTTGGAGCTGTCATTAATTCAAAATCCGCTTTGTAGCGCTCGGGTATGGGTTGAGCGTTTGGCAAGCGAACGGTGAGCGGGTTGCGATGCACACCATTGACGCGGAATTCGTAGTGAAGATGCGGTCCAGTCGCGAGGCCCGAGTTGCCAACATAGCCGATGGTCTGCCCCTGCCTGACTTTTGAGCCGACTCTGAGTTTTTTGTTGTAGCTGTTGAGATGGGCGTACAGGGTGCTGTATCGGCTGCCGTGTTGCACAATCAGGACGCGACCATAACCACCTTTTCTGCCTTTAAATATGATCTTGCCATCACCGGCTGCACGCACGGGTGAACCCTTTTTGGCTGCATAGTCAACGCCTTTGTGTGAGCGAAATTTATGCAGAATCGGGTGGTAACGATTGGTTGTGAAACCAGAGCTGATGCGGGCGAAATTGACCGGTGAGCGCAGGAAAGTTTTGCGCATGCTTTTGCCGTCAGGGGTGTAGTACTCGCTTCGGTTGGTCTGGGGGTTGGTATAACGCACGGCCTGGTAAGTTTTACCGTTATTGATGAACTCGGCAGAGAGAATATTGCCGTCGGCAATCTTTTCACCGTCGCGATAAATGCCTTCGTAAATAACGGTGAAGCGGTCGCCTTTGCGAATATCGAGAATAAAGTCGATATCCCAGCCGAAGATGCCGGCCAGTTCCATGATCAGGCTCTGTGAAATACCGGCGTCAGCGGCAGCCAGGAACAGTGATGAATCAATTTCACCGGTGGCGTGTGCAGTACGGGTTTCAATGTTGTGTTTTAGTTCTCTGGCTTCGAGAACGCCCTGTTTGCGCTCGACCATGAGATAGTTTTCGTGATCGATTTCGTAGCGCAGGGCCTGCAGGCTTCCATTATCGTCGGTAAGTATCCTGACAATATCCTTCGGATAAATTTTGGTGAGTTTTTGTGCGGCCTCTCCAGATTGCATTATTTCGTAGGTTTGCCTGGAATCAATGCCGGCGCGTTTGAATAAACGTGCCAGTGTGTCGCCGCTCTTGACGGTGAATTCCCGCCATTGTCGCGGAGATTCATTATTCAGTTCATCCATGATCTCCTGCCGCGCCTGTAGTTCAGGCAAAGTCAGGCGGAAACTCTGGCGTGCTATGAGTTCCTCGGTTAATTCTGTCGCGGTAAAGGAGGGCAGGCTATCCGGATCATCGACGCTGGCCGTGTTGGCAATCACTACGCCCAGCACGGCGCACCCCGCGGCGAACACAAACCACCGTAAACCGGGATGTCTTTTCTGCCTCACAGGGAAGCGAAAATCTCTGTTAATATATGTCATCTGAGCTGCCGAGATCGTTAACGGATATACATCTAAATGTAGTTGGCAAATTGAGGCAGGTCAATGCGAGATATCCAAAACATATCTGTTTTTATTGTTTATTTTTTCCGTGGTTTCTTAGCTAGTTACTATTAAAAGTTGAGAAAGCTTCGAACCAAGGGCATCATATACCGATTAACCCCTCTAAATCCAGTACAGGAAACAAGAGAATGACCCAACAATGGGCCCAGAAATGAGTAATGCAGTGACAATAGAAAAGCAGCTGGAGCTGATACGCAGAGGTGCAGATGAGATCCTGCTGGAGGAAGACCTGGTAGAAAAGCTCAAACTGGGACGCCCGCTTCGTATCAAAGCCGGGTTCGATCCGACGGCGCCTGATTTACACCTTGGTCATACCGTGTTGATCAATAAGCTGCGCCAGTTTCAGGATCTGGGTCATGAAATTATTTTCCTGATTGGCGATTTCACCGGCATGATCGGTGATCCTTCGGGAAAAAGTGCGACACGCCCACCGCTGACGGAGGCGGAGGTGAAAGAGAATGCCAGGACCTACCAGAAACAAATCTTCAAAATTCTTGATAAGGACAGGACCAGGGTCGTCTTCAATGCAGAGTGGATGAGCAAGGTAAGTAGCGCCGACATGATCAAATTGGCCTCGAGCAGTACCGTCGCACGCATGCTTGAACGTGATGATTTCAGTAAACGTTATAAAGCCGGCCAGCCCATTGGTATCCATGAATTTTTATATCCGTTGATTCAGGGCTTTGATTCAATGGTGCTGGAATCCGATGTTGAACTCGGTGGCACGGATCAGAAATTCAACCTGCTTATGGGTCGGCAGTTACAGCAGGCGTCCGGGCAAAAACCACAGGTTGTGCTCACCATGCCTATCCTGGAAGGGCTGGATGGCGTGCAGAAAATGTCCAAGTCACTGGATAACTATATTGGCATTGAAGACAGGCCGGCAGATATGTTTGGCAAAATTATGTCGATATCCGATGAGCTCATGTGGCGCTATTTCGAATTGTTGAGCTTCAGGCCAATGTCGGAGATAGAGAATTTCAAAAAAGAAGTCAACAAAGGCAAGAATCCCCGCGACATAAAATTCTTACTTGCCGAAGAAATCATCGCGCGTTTTCACTCGGAGGACGAAGCCATTAAAGCGCGCGAAGGTTTTATTGCGCAGTTTGCCAAAGGCTCGGTTCCCGATGATATCCCCGAGTTTGCATTTGAAGTGGGTGATGAAGGCATGCCGATTGCCAACCTGTTAAAAGATGCGGGCCTGACCGGCAGTACCTCGGATGCGATGCGTATGATCCAGCAGGGTGCAGTAAAAATTGATGGCAAGAAAGTCTCTGATAAAAGCTTAAAAGTGAAAACAGGGATGGATGGTGTCTACCAGGTCGGTAAGCGTAAGTTCGCGCGGGTATCGTTGAGTTAGTCTGCAGGGCGATCAACGCCCATCGTCTTGTTGTTTCTGCCAGCTTGTCATTCCCGCGCCTGCTTTTTTTGGATGCAGACCGGGCTCGCTCTCGCGAAAGGCCTGTCATGGCTCATTTATTCTTCAGTGAGCGGCAGGGGTGCGTGACATA
>Ga0224506_10001176_pt1 | contig 19038 bp, 21 predicted proteins | sample SF_Jan12_sed_USG_2_FD_169108 | JGI IMG/M metagenome (GOLD analysis project Ga0224506, IMG submission 169108) | Sediment microbial communities from San Francisco Bay, California, United States - SF_Jan12_sed_USGS_8_1 | ecosystem: Environmental > Aquatic > Marine > Sediment | place: USA... | reverse complement strand
GGCAACTTCAGGCACTGAATTCGCAAAAACCTTCACAGCAGCTTAGAAGGAAAAAAGTCTGTTAGAGAGTGGGGAGGGAACACTGACCCCTCTTTTATCATCTTGGGAGGTGTAAGAATGGTTGTTAATCTAAAAGAATTCGATTCCGCCGTCGACATATCTAGGGCCATAGACGAACAAATCTCGGAGACAAAGAGCCTACTAGGGGAGTATCTGCGTCGCCTCGACGATATTCGCACATTAGCTGAGAGATCTAAAAAGATACGAGAGGTCGTCTTCAAGTTAGCCGGCAAAAAAGCTGCTACTGAGACTCTAGGAGAGATCACTGTTGGCAACTTAAACGTAGTCTTAGATGCCAATCCGTTTCACGAACTAACGGCCATAGAAGAGGTTGTCCGAAGCCAGCAAGAAAGACTCTTGAGTTTACAAAAGATTCGCGAAGCATTAAATTGGGTAGACCAGATCGGAGAAACCGAAGGCGTCAAATACTTAGTCTTGGAAAGTGACGGGATACCAGAAAAAATCTTGCTCAAGATCTCATAATTTCGTTCTCAGGTGCACCAGGAAGTGAGAAAATGGACAAAGATGCCTATACAGTTGCGTTAAAGAACACTCTAACTGAAGTAAGAAAGATTTGTCCAGACATCAATTATTCTTTCATTTTTACTAAGGATGGCCCAGTTGTTGTTGCAGATGAGCACTCTGCCAACATTCCAGTAAGGAAGACTGTTGATTCTTTTCAAAGTTTAATGGAGAAGGCTACTACAATTGGGGGCCTACATAACATGATAGTTAAGGGAAGCAAAGGTAACGTCCACATTTCCAGTGTCAATGGCATGTATCTGGTCATAGCCACATCTGAAAATGCTAACATGACTTACATTCATTCAATTGCCAATGTGATTGTTCCAACGATACTAAAACTTCTTAAGAGCATTGTCCCTACCCCGCCTACGCCTCCCAAAACTGCTCATTCACAGCAACTTACTGTCGAAAACATTAGTGGATTCTTTCTTGGAGACACCGTCCAAGTGGATAAAGAGATTTTGAGTCAATGGTCGAAGGATTTCAAGGGAAAGGGGGTCAATGAGGTGGAGGTTGAGGCGTTCGGTGGCAAAGTTGTTCAGTGTAAAGTAAAAGCAATCAGTGAATCTAGATATGAAGGAAAGGGTCTGATTAGAGTGCCAGAAAAAGTTGCTAGAGATCTAGGGGTGGCAGAAGGAGAGTTGGTTAGGATTAAACCGGTGAAGTCTTGAGGTGAGTACCATGCGAGAGAAGAGTACGTCTCACGAAGCTGTTGAGAGTTTACGTCTGGATTTAGATAAGATCAAGCGTGAAGAAGGCATCATTGGGTACATTTTGAGAAGCGCCAAATCCGCATCCATTGACATAAAAGACCCTAGCAAGATTATTGATTATGCAACTTTGTCTTCTACTGCCTTGAAATCTGGAGAAAACATTTCTGAAGTGTTTGGACTTGGCGATGTTTCCTCTGTAGTTGTAGAGGGGAACGAAGCGAAGGTTCTGGCAATGTCCGTTGGTGGCTTTCGGGTGAGCATCTTTATGAGGCGTGATGTCGATCACAATAGGTTTTACGAGGATTTGCATTTGGAGTAACGTCTTTCTCTTGTTTTTCATTTTTGATTGGTATTCAGTGTTCTTATCCTTTTGATGAATCTATGTAGTGATAAAGTTAGTTTCGCTTTTTGTTGCGTTTTGTTTAGTCGTATAAAGTCATATTTTTCTAGGAAGCTTGTGACTAATTCGATTTTTGTTTGGTGGAGTTGTGTTTTTTCGGTGATTTCTGTTATCGAGTGCCATCGTCCGTCCTGGAGTAGTGTCAGGATTTCGTCGATTCTTTCTGTCAAGGGTTAGAAGCCTCAGATGCTGTTGCGTTATGAGTGTTTTGAGATAAAAGATTTCTGAGGGATTTCTTTAGAAAATTTTTCTATAGTTTTATGATTTGATGGTGCGAGATATATAAGACTAATACGTTTTCTGCTGATGCACAACTGTTTGTGGGTGTTGTGTTTGACTTTTTTGGCATCATCGAGAGGTCACTTATGATCGTGGTTTATCAAACATAGCAGTAGTCCACCAAAGTTAATGTTGGTGTGCGTAAAGAGATTCTTGTTTGATTCATAAAGTTACGAGATTAGGGATATTATTTATATAGTGCTTTGCTCATTCTTCAAAGTCTTGCTTGGTTGGTTGCTGGTATGGTCAGTGAAGCGAGAGGACGATTGTTCCGCAGGAAGGACGGAAAGTATCTACTGTATATTCCGAAGGATTTGGCTGAAGATAGTATGTTTCCGTTTGAGGTGAATCCTTCAGCTGTGGTTAAGGTTGGCTTCAGGATTGGGGATAAGAAACTACTTGTAGAGAGATGGGAAGAAAAAACTGAAGCTTAGCCTTATTCAATATATAGCATGTGCCCCCGCACTTAGCCACAACTCATGTACAAAACATCAAAATCCACCAAAACCCTTGAAAATTGGCTTTTGATCCCTATCAAAGCAGAGAATCTAAACAGACTCTCATGCAAATATCCATTCCAAAATCGGAAGGCCGCGATGCGCGCCGCCATTTTAGCTTTTTCAGCTTAAAGCCAACAGGGCTTATTGCCTGATTCTAACAATTTTCTCCTGGACCTATTCACACATGAATCTACGTTTTGTAATACTTCTAATTCAACAACTGCAACACAAATAACTCAAATCAATTAAACTTTAAATAGCCCCAGAAAGCGTTAACATACCAGCGCCGCCGTAGCTCAGTTAGGTAGAGCAGCTGACCTAAACTGGTGTAAGAACGCCATTTAGGGCTGAAGCTGTTAACCAGCTGGTCGTCGGTTCGAGTCCGAAGGCAGCGACAAAACGTCTTGTCTGACTAAACCGGCGGCGCCAAAAACTTATTCAGTCTTTACCAACAACAACAAAATACCCAAAATAACTAATATAAGCCCGCCAATGAGAAACGCAAAAGAATAGGATTCGACACGGCCACCGATCATAGGTGGATCAACAACGGTGAAGTAAACAATCGCACCGCCCAAAAAAATACTCAGCAATCCGCATAACTTCTCAGCAACAGTCAAACCAAGAGGTGCTTCTCCACTCACCATCATCACCAGACAACATCTAGTTTCCGAGGATTATTTTAAACTATTCGTTTAATCAAGCTACCTCTTTAAGTTTTTCTGGCAAATACTTATCCACAATGTACGTTAAGCCATACCGACTGAAGGCCTCTTGCTCTGCCTTCTTTCTAATCTTCAAAAATTTCTTAATCTCCTTCTGCCATAAATCACCCTTATAACGTGGGTCCTTCTGCAACTCATACAATCGCTTAATATCGACAGGTGTCAATTCATCACTAGGTAACCTATAATCCACTATGTCAGTAGCCCAAACGCCACTCCATCGAGCATCAGGGGTAGTCAAATCCCTTAAATGAGCCGCATTCGCTGAACCAGAAATGATAACCATGGCAATATGCATCCCCCAAGGATCACCATCAGTAAAAATATGTACGGGTAACTCTAACTCTTTATTCAATCTATAAATGAAATGCCTACTGGCACGTGGCGCCTGACCTCCCAGAAGGACGAGTAAGGCATTAAACTTCTTATGTACCTCCTCCTCAATGAATCTAGTGAATAAACCACCTTTTTCAATGGCGATCACCATATCTGTACTAGTCTTCACAAATTCAGCGGATGTAATAGCTGGCCCAATCATTACACCGTCAGGATGCGACATTAAATTGTATTGCCTTCCTTCATATCCACGGACAGTATATTCAATGGTTAAATCCCCAAAGATAGCACTACGTTCCTCTGGAAAAACATTGAAATCTTCTCTGGCAAAACCAACAACGGTTTCAAGGTCAGTTATGATACTATTGGATTCAGGCTGATCTTTAAAGGCGACATCAAAAGCCTGCGCCGAATAATAAACGTCACGGAGTGTAGACGTTTTCCGATTTTTCGCAAGTTCGTAAGCAAAATAGGCAGCCCAAACAAGTTGTGTAAATGGGCGAATATGGCGAATATTTCTGGAACTTCTACGCACTGCTTTATCGCCTAGAATGTACTGCCGGACTTCGGGGCTATAGAATATGTTTTGGATGGAACGACTGGGCATCTTAATCCATGGAAAAGCCCCTTCTTCCATTTGACCATAGAGTCTTGCACCGAAATTTCTCAGATTTTCTAAAACCTCTTTCTTTTTTTCGGAAACTGAAATTTTAGTCTTCAAATTTTCTTGCACTCCTTAACAACACTTTAATGTTAGGTTCCTTCTCTTTGCCAGCCAGATTTGTGGAAAATTTTGCGATCTTCGGCAAATACTTGGAAAAAACATCCAAACGTCTCCTCTCCCTCGCAACATACTCTTTTTTAGTCAGAAAGTGTTGTAGTTGTCGTGCCACTTCTCGAAGACCGTTTAAAACTTCTTTTTTAACTTCTGGTCTATCCGCGATAAATTCTTTACCAACAGTCTTGTACGGAACCTTTGTACTGCATATATGTACCAATATTACGATAGGCATGCTAGGTGAAACTTTGTATCTCCTCCAGTTCATGGATCGTATGACCTTTACACAAATATCACTAGCCTCATCATACAACAGTGGAATCCTATTTGCAAACCTGTAAATCAGGATGTCATCTTTCGCAGGAATGTCTCCTCCATAGGCTATCGCCGTCTCAACAATAAAGGGATGACCAGAATAGGTAGAAGGCTTACGCTGAGAGACCACAATGTACTCTGGCTTCAACTCCTTTAGGATTCCAACTTTCAGCAAATCTTCACCCAAAGGGGACAAGCAGCTCGCATCTGGAGGCAAGAAACCGTCAAATTTTTTCATCATGCGCACGAGTTTCACAATTTCATCGGATCTCAATTTTCTAGGAGCTTTGGTTCGGATAAACCCGGCTGCATGCAACAAACGAAGGATAACACTTTTCTCAACCCCTTTGAAGTGGGTTTTCATGAAGTCAACTAAGTTCCCAGATTGAGTGTTTCTAATAAAATGTTGCATTTCTTTGACGCTGAGGTTATGAGAGAACCCATTTTTTCCCTTCTTTTTATTCTTTTTAATAGCTTTTACAAGTCTAGAAATATCCTCTCCCTTCAGATTTTTGGGGTCACTTGTTCTTATGAACCCAGCAAAATCCAGAAAGCTAAGAGAAATGGTCTCGCCAACTCTATGGAAGTGTTTCTGCATAAAATCAGGCATGGTTTGGCAGTCTGTTATTCGTTGGAGGCGTTGCATTGTTTCCACATCCACCCCATAGGGATGGGGAAGTGTTTCTTTGGGAGGAGGAGGTGTTTTTGTAGTGACTCGGGTAAACTTGTATAGACGACCCTTCGGATCAACGAAAGTAATGTTAGCATAAGGAGTCACAAGTGCTGTTTGTTTAAGATATTCTAGAATCTTTGGCATCGCCCTAGAATAGTCTCCTTCAAGGCTAAATTCAATGAAAGTTCCGTGCCATTGTTCTTTGTTTATTTGGATTGTACGATCCAGAATTAAAGGCCGATTTCTCTGGATGTCTATCATAAGCGCATACTTGTAGATTCTCGATGTTCCAGTGCTTGAGACTATATTAACAGGTTTATGAGTGGTGATCTGTCCATAGAGAATGGCCATAGTTCCCCCTAGACCAAAAGTGCCTCTAGCTTGTTTCAATTTATACTTCGAACCAAACAAGACTTGCCCAAATGCTGATGGAATGTGACGGGCTGGAATACCACACCCATTATCTCCAATTCTCAGCCTGTAAACATCATCACCTAATTCCGTGTCATTATCATGAGATAATCTGATGTAGACCTCAGAAGGGACCCCCGAGAGATCAGTAGCGTCGAGGGCGTTTTCCACAAGTTCCCTCAAAGCCGAAAAAATTGCTCTCACTGGGTTCGTGAACCCAGCTATGTCTCGATTGCGGTAGAAAAAGTCGGCTGGACTTATCTCTTCAAAGGTCACCATTGTTCTGTCGCTTTCCTATATTTTCATGGTATGCTAAATGTTCTGCTTTTGGCTTTCTCTTAATTTATCATCCAATTTCTTGAGGATTTGCTGAAACTGGCGGCGCATAGGTTACATTGCTTGACACGTTTCCCTCAATTTAGGGTTTGCGGATCTCTATTTTTGAAGCTAATGATGCAAAATTGAATGTTCACCGATTCGCGGTTTTCCATACATAAAAAATGTTGTAACTAGGCATCAGTCTAAGAAGGCGGTTTGGTTTCCCAGAGCTCCATTTTCTTTTTCTTGAATTCTCTTCTCTTTCTGTGAAGGAACCGATAAACTGTACTATGTTGGCTGCCTCTAATGAGCATTCGAACTGCTTCTTTTGCTGCTTCTGCTTGATCTGTGTTACCAATAATGGAAATCGTATGCCCATACACAGAGAGGCCAACCTCTGTTAATTCCTCTATGAGCCCTCTGGTTTTCCCGCCCTTTCCAATCACGCGTCCTTTTAACCGTTTGATGTCAGATTGAGATCTTCCGACGATTTCTCTTAAATCTATAATTTCCAAGAAAGACTCATCATCATGGAGTAGTCTAAATGCTCGTTCGGGGGAGAAGCCTCTTCCAATTGCAATGACTATTTCCTTGGCTCTGAATAGAACGGTGGGATCAGAGGCTGTTGGAAGCAATGTTATTGTAATGCCACCTGTTTCGCTCTCTACTTCAAGTTCAACTGAAAGTTTCTTCTCAATAGTTGCTTTTACTTGACCCTCAGGACCTATGAGGGCTCCTATACGTTCCTGTGGAATCTTAACAAAGGTGCTACTTCTCTGCACTTATAACCCACCTATACATTTCTTCTTGAGAAGGCACAGCTACGTCGAGTCTTTTGAAGTGCCTATATAGATTCTCTAGGTCTCTCTGTAAAAATTTATTAGCCATTGGATGTTCAAGGAGCACAGATTGAGAAACATCAAAGAGGACAGGTTCATTGTGCCATATCATAATGTTGTATTCACTTAAATCAGCGTGTACTAATCTTGCTTCTTGATACAACTTTCTTACATAGATCAGTAACTTTTGAAGGGTCTCTTGAGGTTTTTGGAGAGCTATTTCTTTCATGAGAGGTGCACTAACTCCCTCTTCCCCGATAAACTCCATAATTAAAACGTTTTTGCTAGCTGCAACGGGTTGAGGAACTCTGACTCCTACGTCGTAGGCACGTTGTAGATTTTTGAATTCTTTCTGCGTCCAAGCATACACCAAGGAACGTGTGCCCCTTCGAACATGAGCAAACCGAGGATCACCTTCGATGTATGGAAGCATACCTCTCTTAAATTCTGCTGACACGGTTAGGTATATTTTAATTGCAAGTTCTTTTTGTTCAGAATCCTTTCCCCAGTATACCCGTGCCTCTTTTCCTGCTTTCACGACCCCAAAAATCTCGGATATTATTCCCCGATTTAAGAAATCGTAGACTGTCATAAGAGTTGAGCGGTCGAAAACTTCCTCCATAACCGCTCGTTCGGATGAACGGTCTTTAATCAACATCCTATCCCTTTTTTCTACTACCTTAAGCTTGTGTTCTATGCGTTTTCGCACGTCTTTGGACCGTCTTTTCTCAGTCATGGATGTATTCCATAGAACATGATGTGATTCACGCTTTAAAAACCCCAACTATGCGGCGATTGTTCAGATAAACAATAAGAATGTGGAGACACTCCCGCGAAACCCCATTTTTTTGGGCATTAAGAACACATTCGCTGAAACCTACTAGGTCAATGTCATGCCACACTCTGTTTTTGGGCTTAACCTCTCTTTTTTCTAAATTCATCTCCTTTTCGCGCGCGCGAGCACATCATTGGGTACGAGGAGTGCCATGTCCTTGATTTCTTCTTCACTGATGACTTTCTTTTTCTCCAAAGAGCCACCTTCTTGGAATTAAGGGTTATTTTGCTATTTATGTTTCCCTTTCTTTCGAAAAAACGCGATGCCGAATAAATACAGTTCATCAATTTGCTTCATCTTGATAACGCTAAGGTGCACATTAACTTATTTAGTGGTTGTGATGACTCTTTTTTGATTTAGATGTTTAAAGAGGTGGAAGCATCTTACGAGCGAATAAAGAAGATTGTCAATCTCACTCCAGTAATGACTTCTTCAACCCTCAATGAAATAGCTGATAGTGAATGTTTTTTGAAGTGTGAGAATTTTCAGAAAACTGGGACCTTCAAGTTCAGGGGGGCCTTCAATGCCTTGTCACAGTTGTCTCCAAAACAAAAGAAGAAAGGAGTGATAAGTCATTCCTCTGGAAATCATGCGCAAGCACTTGCTTTAGCCGCGAAACTTCTAGGAGTTAAAGCAGTAGTTGTTATGCCTGAAAATGCTTCTCCTGTAAAAGTGGCTGCAACAAGGGGTTACGGGGCGAAAATAGTTATGTGTGGTTCCCACCCAACTGACAGGGAAAAAGCTGTTGTACCACTCCTTGAAAGGTACGGCTATACTTTCATACATCCTTCCAATGATCTCAAGATTATCGCTGGCGCTGGGACCGCTGCCTATGAATTAATTGGTGAAATAGGTGAACTCGATTACGTTTTCAGCCCAGTAGGTGGTGGTGGATTACTTAGCGGAACAGCACTCGCAACGAAGGGACTACTTCTATCAGCCAAAGTGACCGGCGTCGAACCCAAGAATGCAGATGATGCCTATCAATCGTTAAAAGCTGGAAAGATTATACGAGTGAAGGATCCAAACACAATAGCTGATGGGTTGAGAACTTCTCTTGGAAGTAACACTTTCAGTATAATACGAGAGAAAGTAGATCAAATAATAACCGTTTCAGAAGAACAGATTGTTGACGCAATGCAGTTTCTTTGGGAGAGAATGAAACTCGTAGTTGAACCGTCAGGAGCCGTTTCACTGGCAGGAGTATTATCAAAACAGATAGATTTACGATCTAAAAGAGTAGGAATCATAATCAGTGGAGGAAACATTGACTTGATCGATTTCTTTACTACAATTCGACAAAGAATAAAGTCCTAGCTGAAGAGATTTATTACATTCTTACAATTTGCGCATGAGGAATGCCTGAAATTTTTAAGGTGGCTTCTGGATGAATTAGCCCTTTCTCTATGGCTTTTTCAACAATTTTTTTTCCAACCATATTCACGATTGTGGACTGTCGCATCAAAGTGATGGCTTCTTCCACGCTCACTTTTGATCCTTTGTAAAAATCTTCGCGTATTTCAAAAACGATTTCGCCTTCTCTGAGGTTTTTGCCTAGTAGTTCAGCGTCACAAGTTGCAAGAAGTATACATCGGCCCCACTTTCGTATGTTTATGTAGACGTCCAAGTGTCTGCACTTTATACGGGTCTTATAGATGATTTTGCACCACAGGCTTCACATTTGAGAAAATGGAAACGCTTCTCCTTGACCAATTTTGTGTCAGGAAGCCTGCAAACAGGACAGACAACAAAATCGTCGATATATCTTTTGACTAAACGATCTATGGTGTCACGAGAAAACTTTCCTTGAAAAATTGCACGGGAATCGTCTATGGTTCCAGCAGTTGCTAATTCCCCTGAGAGAAATTTCAGTAAGTGACTTAGGTCTCTGTTAAGGACATCAGATATCTCTTTGAAGTTGTAAAGGATTGTTCGAACTCCAATGGTAGAACTACGGGGTCTGGGAAATTCAAATCTTTTCTTTTCAAGAACCTCGTGGGGAAGTTTCGAACGAGCCCTCTTCAGCATCTCCTCATAACTCATACTCATTGGTCTTATACTCCATTATCTTTATGCTACCATCGGGTTCGATCTCTTCTAAGAACTTATTTGTCTGTTTAAATATTTTAACATACCCTTCACTTGAATGGCAAAGTTCATCTTTCAAAAGTTTTAAGAAATACATGCTTAGAAATTCAGTCGGTGAAATGATGGCTAAATCTTTCGTTCATCCCTACATTCCCAATTCTATCCCAAAAATCAAGAAGGATATGATGAAGCAAATTGGTATCCAAAATATAGAAGAACTCTATGCAGATGTCCCTAGAAAATTTCGACTAAAGAAGAAGCTCAATCTTCCCAACTTCATGTCAGAACATGAAGTGAAAAGATTCATCGAAACTCTCCTTTCTAAAAATGTAACAAGTCAAGAAATGCCTACGTTTTTAGGAGCTGGTTGCTGGCCTCATTATGTGCCTGCAGTCGTTGAGGAAATCATTCAGAGAACAGAATTGCTTACTTCATACACTCCATATCAGCCAGAAATTTCTCAAGGGATGTTACAGGTCCTTTTTGAGTATCAAAGTATGATCTGTGAAATCACTGGAATGGAAGTTGCCAACAGCTCCATGTATGATTGGGCTTCTGCTTTAGGCGAGGCAGTTCGCATGGCAGCACGATTAACAAAACGAACAGAAGCCCTTATTCCAACAATAATCCATCCGGAAAGAGCAAAAACGCTGCAAACATACAGTGATCCAGTTGGAATTCACATCCACTCAGTGGACTATGACTCCGAAACTGGACAACTTGACATCGAAGACTTGAAGACGAAAATTTCAAAGAACACGGCCGCCGTATACATTGAAAATCCCACTTATCTTGGCTTTGTCGAAGCACAAGTTAAAGAGATTGCAGAAGAAGCTAAAGATCATGAATCAAAATTCATCGTTGGAGTCGATCCTACATCCCTTGGCGTATTAAAGCCTCCCAGCGAATATGGTGCGGATATAGTGATTGGTGAAGGCCAGCCTTTAGGGATTCCTATGAATTATGGCGGGCCTTTCCTTGGCATATTTGCTTGCCGAGACGATATGCGTATGATTCGACAAATGCCTGGGAGCATAGTGGGTATGACCACCACTATGGATGAGACGAAAAGGGGCTTCTGTAACGCCCTTCAAACAAGACAACAACATATTAGAAGAGAGAAGGCAACATCCAACATCTGCACAAATGAAGCATTATGTGCAGTGGCAGCAGCAGTCTATTTAGCCTCACTCGGCCCAAAGGGCCTGAAAGAATTAGGAGAAACTATCATAAGCAAAACCCAATATGCTATGCGTCTTCTGTCAGAGATAAGAGGTATCAAAACTCCAGTTTTCAAGTCTCCACATTTCAAAGAATTCACCGTAAACTTTGATGACACTGGAAAGACCATAAAAGAAATCCATGAAAAACTTTTACAACGGCGAATTCATGGAGGGAAAAAAATCGTTGAAGAGTTTCCTGAACTTGGTGAAACGGCCCTTTACTGCACCACTGAAGTTCATTCAAAAGATGATATTGATTTCCTTTCTAATGCATTAGAGAAAATCATAGGAGAAGATGAATCATAAATGTTCAAACAAGCTCGCTGGAAAGAACCAGTCATTTTCGAGTTAGGCCATCTTGGACGCAGAGGGCATATCCTACCACCAGTGGAAAAAGAAATCCAACAAGTAGTAGGAGATCCTAAAAACCAAATTCCCGAAAAAATTCGAAGACAAACCTCTCCAAGGTTGCCAGAATTGTCAGAAGTCGAAGTAATGAGACACTACATTCGGCTATCTCAAATGAACTACTGCGTTGATCTAGGTCTTTATCCACTTGGAAGCTGCACCATGAAATACAACCCAAAGATCAACGAAAAAATTGCAAAACTGCCTCAAGTAACTTCCATCCATCCCTATCAAGACAGAAAGACAGTTCAAGGCATTTTAGAGATTCTTTATAAACTCTCTCATTGGCTGGCGGAAATCACCGGAACATACGAGGTTAATTTGCAACCAGCAGCGGGGGCCCATGGAGAATTTTTAGGCGCCCTTATTATGAGAACTCATCACAAGTTCAACAACGAAGACAAGATAAGAACAGAATTAATAGTGCCTGACTCCGCTCATGGCACAAATCCAGCAAGCGGAACCATGGCAGGATTCAATGTCGTGGTTGTTCCTTCTGACGAGGATGGATGTGTTGATTTGAGAGCATTGAAAGATGCGGTTTCAGAACGCACTGCGGGATTGATGCTAACAAACCCTAATACTTTGGGGATTTTTGAGAAAAACATAGAGGATATTACAGAGATTGTTCATGATGCTGGTGGGCTGCTGTATTATGACGGTGCAAATCTTAACGCAATTTTGGGAAAAGTTAGACCAGGGGATATGGGTTTTGACATAGTTCATATGAATATACACAAAACCTTTGGAACTCCACATGGCGGAGGCGGCCCTGGGGCAGGCCCTGTTGGAGTCTCAGAGGAACTTGCAAAATTTTTGCCAGTCCCCACTGTCGCATTTGACGGAGAATGGTATTATCTAGACTATAATAAACCCTACAGTATAGGAAATATCAGAGGATTCTATGGTAATGTAGGGGTTCTGGTGAAGGCTTTTACTTATATCCTGAGTTTGGGAGCGGAAGGCTTGGAGGAGATAGCTGAGATTTCTGTGTTAAACACCAATTATTTGATGAAAAAACTAGAAGAAATTGGTAGTTATGAACTTCCATATGCTAAGGGGCGCCCTAGAAAGCACGAATGTGTTTTCAGTGCGAAAAAACTGAATAAGGAAAAAAGGATACGTGCACTCCACATTTCTAAGAGGATATTAGACAATGGTTTGCATTCCCCTACCACTTACTTTCCTTTGATAGTTGAAGAGGCTCTAATGATTGAACCTACAGAATCTTTTGAGAGGGAAGAATTAGATAGATTCGTCGGTGTAATGAAAAAAATAGCTGAAGAAGCCAATGAGAATCCTAACGAAGTCTTGCAGGCTCCAAAAAACACTGCAGTAAACCGTTTAGATGAAGCTAAAGCTTCTCACCCGAAGACTATGGTTCTAAGTTGGAAGATGCATTTGAAAAAGACTACTTCCTCTTAACCACTCTTATAAACACACTTTTTCGTTTAACGTGAACTTCATGGCCCACCACAAACCGTTTTGCCTGCACAGCTGAATTAGGAGAATTGCAGCAGATGAGAGGGTTTTCAAGAGCTGAGCGAAATGTTTTAAGATAGAGATGCTATGGGAAATGACTATGCTCTTCAGAGAAAAGCATATCAAAAAGATTATGCGAGCTGAAAAAACCATGACTCGCCGAACGCATAAACGTACATTTAAGGTAGGCGGAGTCTATGGCATCCGCAGTTGGTATTTGGAGAGACCAAAGCATTATGTTAAGATAACCAGCAGGTTTCGGCAACGGCTAGGTGACATGACCTTCGAAGACGTTAGAAAAGAAGGTTATGAGACGTTTGAAGATTTCAAACGGGCATGGATTGAAATTAATGGCGAATGGGGTCCTGATCAGTTAGTTTGGGTCTATGAGTTTGAGGTGACAGACTCTAGATAGATGCTGACAGCAATTATTCAGAAGCTGACAGCATCACTACAATGCTTATTAAGACGAAGACACCGATGATGTCTTCTAGGAATCAACCCAAACATTGACAAAGAGGAAACCGTTAGATGGAAATTACTGTGAAGTTTTTTACTGTTTTGCGAGAAATCACGGGAAAGAAAGATGAGAAGGTCAAATTCTCGAATTCTCTTACAATAGATGGCCTGCTGGATTATTTGTCTCGAAAGCATGGTCGCCAATTCACAGATTATGTGTACAATGCGCGTGGGAAACCTAGAGGTTATCTCCAGTTTCTAATTAATGGAAAAGGCATAGCGACTTTAGAAGGTTTCAGAACAAGGTTAAAAGAAGGCGACAAGGTTGCTATAATACCACCTGTAGGCGGAGGATAGAACCTCCTCATGCGATTTCAGCTTCCAAGTAAGTCGCAAAGGCTTTCACAATACGGGTGTTCAAAAACCTTCCGAATAATGGTTCATTGCTTTTTATTACCGTCGGTTTGTAAGCAAAGTTTCTGCCAATCCAAGAAGCAGGGCGTTTTCCTTCTTCATCAATAAGAACCCTGACAGTCAAGTTTATCCATTTCTTATTCTTTTCAAAGGAAATCCTGTTGCACAATTCAGCCACCCTTTTGCTTCTTTTTTTCACTTCTTGAGGAGAAATCCTCGACTTTCCTGCTGTTGATCTTGGTCTTGGAAAGAACTTTGAAATATTGACTATATCTGGCCTGATGCCTTCAACGAGTTTCAGTGAGCGATTGAAGGCTTCGTCGTCTTCCCCTGGGAAACCACAAATAACATCAGTGGCTAATGTGATTTCTGGAATTTCCTTCCTAAACTGATAAACGATTTTTTCGAAATCTGCTACGGAATAAAAACGATTCATTAGCTTCAAAACTTGGTTGTCTCCACTTTGAACTGGGAGATGGATAAACTTGAAAATCCTATCATCCTTAAAGACTTGAATCAAATCGTCAAGCATACCCAATGCATAGTTAGGGTTCATCATTCCGACACGAACAAAAAATTCTTCATCAATTTTGCAGATCTCATCCAGCAAAGAGATCAAGTTGGTTCCGATATCTTTTCCATAGCATGCGGTGTCTTGTGAAGTGAGCCATACTTCTCTGACCCCTGAGTTCAGGTCGCAGTTTACTCTTTCAACTATCTCACGAATCGAATAGCTTCTCAACTGTCCTCGAGCAAACTGAACACAACAATAGGAGCACGCGCCTAAGCAACCGTAGTTGATTGGCACTATACTTACGACTTTGTTCATGCGAACTCTCGGAAGTTCAAGACTGGGCTTTGAATTGTTCCCTAAGATAACAACTTTCTCTCCACTACCTACCTTACGTGTAACCTCGATTATTCTGTCTCCTGACGAAGGACCTATCACTCCATTAAATTCAACCTCGGCTTTTAATCTCTCAAAGTTTATCAGAGGAAGGCAACCAGTGACTATCAGTTTTTTATTTCTTGGCACTTTTTTTAAGATGTTTATCATCCTATTTTCTGTGGGCGTTTTGACCGCACATGTATTGTAGATTATGACAGTTGCCTTCTCTGGGTTTTCAACGATTTCATAACCGACAGTTGAAAGACAGCCGACCATGAATTCTCCATCAGCCAGATTGGTTGGACAACCGAAACTTTTAAGGTAGATCTGCTTAGAACTCGTGGTCATCAGATTAGGTCACCATCAATGCGGTGATTATAGAACTAGTATACCTCCTTTATGGAATGCTACAGTTTTAATCATAGAAGCGAAACATAAGGCTTCCGAATATTGTTGTTTACATGAAAATGTAATGGCTGCAGAAACAACCAGAAAGCTTTATAAGGAGATGTTGGTAAACGTGTTTGAATCATATTTATTAAATAACATATAGCAATATAACTGAGAAGATAAATCTTATCTCCGCTGAAGATTTTAGGAGGAAATAGATGAAACTTATTACTTTGCATCTTCCCGAGCCTTACATCAAGGCCTTAGATCGGTTAGTGAAAGAGAAATACTATCCAAATAGAGCTGAAGCCATCCGCGTTGCTGTTCGAGATCTTCTCACTGTGGAGGCGTGGGGGAGAACGAACGTTGGTAAAACCAGTTGACAGGATCACTGAGAGCATTGAAGCGAATGGAGTTTGTGAAAGACTCCATGACCCTAGTCAATGTCGTATTGTTGTATTGGGTGTAGGTGGCGCTGGAAACAACACGATCACTCGACTAATGGAAATGAGCCTCACGGATACAGAATGCATAGCCATCAACACTGATAAGCAACATCTCAACGCAACAAATGCCGCTAAAAAAATTCTAATCGGCGAGAAGACCACTCATGGTATCGGTGCAGGAGGAGATCCAAAAATCGGCAAAGCCGCAATTGAAGAGTCAAGAAAGCGTATAGAGAAGCTATTGACTGACACCGACGCGGTGTTTATTGCTGTTGGTTTGGGGGGTGGTACCGGAACAGGAGCTGCCCCGATTATCGCTGAAATTGCTCGAGGCAAGGGAGCAACTGTTGTGGGAGTTGTTACCATGCCTTTCAGAATTGAGAAGGGCCGGATCCAATGCGCCACTGAAGGACTAAGAGAGATGCAGAGCAAATGTGATACCATTGTCATAATCGACAACGACAAACTCATGGGTTTAGCGCCTCATCTTCCGTTGAATGAGGCGTTCAGAATAGCTGATCAAGTTCTGGCTAATATGATCAAGGGAATTGTAGAAACCATTTCAGAGCCAAGTCTGATCAACTTGGATTTTGCAGATTTTAAGACTGTGGTTAAGAAAGGTGGAGTTGCAATAATTGGAATCGGCGAGTCAGATGCACCAAACCGAGCAGAGGAAGCAGTTCGAAATGCTTTACGAAGCCCTCTATTTAACATAGATTATGAAGGCGCAACAGGAGCTTTAGTCCATGTCTCTGGAGACGACGAGATGACCATTGAAGAAGCCAATAGAGTAGGCGAAATCGTTACAGAAATGATGAGCAGGAACGCAACAGTGGCTTGGGGAGCAAAGGTCAATCCAGATTCGGATGGTGCTTTAAAAGTTACACTTCTCATGACTGGGGTATCTTCACCACTTCAACCTAGCTGGTTAGGAATGATTATGTCAAAGATTCGTAATATAGATCCATATCCAGAACTAGAAGAACCTTTGGGGATTAATTTGGGCTTAGATCAGATTGAAAACTTTGAACAGCAATAACTACTATTGTTATCGAAACATAGACAAGCACTTTAGACAAAACACAGCACTCTTTAATGTACTCAATACCAATCCAGATAACAATCTTTGCTCTGTTGTTCATTTGATTTGAGAACACTGTCTACTTACTCGACATTTCTACTTGGTTTAACTAGAGATTCTCCCTATCTATCAGCAATTATATGTTGTAGTTTTGTAAGCGTACACTGTCATTGGCTCGGAAGGTTTATATATTACCGCTTGGTAATTTACCACGCGTTAAGTTACCATTCGGTAACAAACATCTGGCTGGATGCATTGAAGTTAAGACTATTACTCGTAAAAGATGATGAAGTTATCTCAGAGATACCACTATCCCTCGACCAGTGGCCCCGAGAACGTCTAGAAGACGAATTAGAATCCTTTGAAAAGGAGTTCGATCAATTCTCCAGACTTTTTCATGCTCTCGCGCATCAAAACCGACTGAGGATAATGAAAAGATTGTTTGAAGATGAAAACGTGACTTTAGGCTTCGTAGACCTGATGAAAGACCTTGATCTGAATCCTAAAATCGTTTGGGAGAGCACCAAGAAGCTGCGTGAAAGTGGTCTCCTAATGAAATCTGAAAGTGGGAAATATAGTTGCTCAAAACCTGGGCAAGCCGAGTTTCTCATGGTCAGCATCGCATTGAGGCATTTGCTCCAGATCTTAGAACGACTAGAAGAATAATAGGAGGTGAAAAATGAATGTCTTACATTGACGAGTTCTTCCGAGACACCGATTCTTATTTCAGGAAACTTGCAGAAAGAATGTTCAGAGAAATGAGTGAAATCGAAACGGCGATAAGAAGCGGTAAGCTGAAGGGCGAGTGGGACATCAAGCCAATCAAGGAGCCTGGGGTCAAAGGATACGTTGCCAAAGGACGCTTTCAACTTGGTGAACCCTTAAAATTCCCAAAACAAGCTATAGATGAAGTTCGTGAACCCTTGACAGACGTCTTCGAAGACAAAGATCACGTGAAGCTTTACATAGAGTTACCCGGCGTTGAAAAGGGAGACATACAACTAAACATCACAGAATCGCAAGTAGAGGTTAAGGCAAAAAACTTCTACAATAATGTTAAGTTGCCAACCAGAGACGTAGAGTTTGACAAAGCCTCTGCAAACTATAAGAACGGTGTCCTACAGGTAATCATACCAAAGATAAAGAAAGTGGCGAAAGAAGAGAAGAAGAAAACGATAAAGATCGATTGACAAACGTGATTCGCATGAAAAGCGAGATCTACAACGTAGATTACAACGAATTCGTGAAACTAGTGGGCACCGCCCACTTTACGAGGCGCAGTCTCTACGACGCTTATGAGGCAGTTAAGAGACTTCAACCCAAGGATCTTGCCATTGAATTAGATATGCGGCGTTTCAGGATTCTGAACAATGCTTGTGCGATGTGCTCCAAACATGGCACATGTACAGCAAAATGTGAGTTTGTCGGAGCCACTGATGCCTTGGGAAACGTCGACGCAAATATATGGCTCATAGACATGTCAGAACAAGAAATAAGGCAGAGAATACGACGCTTGCCAACTCCAACTTGGATTCACTTTGCACGTATTCCATTCATCAGTGAAGAAGATGAAGTCACCCGGTTGTGGGAGGAGGGCTTTAAAGATGAAGTTCTCAACTCGTACCAAAGAAGGCTACAGAATCTTCGCAGACATGAACCAGCAATTTGGCGGGTCTTGATTGATGAACGTAATACTTTGATGGCCGTGAGACTGGCGTGGATAGCCTCTGAAAAGTTGAGGGAAGAGGAACAACCTAACATACTTGCTCTTGTTGGAGCAGCTCATGTTGCGGGAATCAAGGATCTATTAAAACAACCCATCACCATACAGGAAAATCTTAGAAGGTTCAGCCTGACTTTCACGCCTCCGACCCTCATAAGAAGGATTAGCGTTAACACAGATAAAAGTACAGTTAACTGACAAAACGTTGAGTTAACAAATCATTCACATTTACCTTTACCCTAAATTGCTTAGTGGGTGGAGAAGGTTGTAAATAAGTAAAATTAAAACTATCTCTTATCTAGTTTTCACTCTAGAGCTGTATGCAGTATCTACCATTCCTCTGATGTATTAATTTGAAAGTTGAGTGTATCGCAGATCATCTTCATGAATTTCAGCGTAACCTTGGCATCGATGAACTTTTGATAGTCGGTTTTCAAGAATATGGAGAGCAGATCTTCAAAGACTCGATCTATTTTAGGAAAATCACTATTCAGAAGAATCAGTTTCTGTTTGTCTTCCTCGAAAGGGTTCTGTTAAGTCTTCGGGACTTTTAATGTGACTGATTTGGTTGTTAACTATCGGGACTTTCTGAAGATAGCCCAAGAGCTTGTCTGTGTTCCGAAGTACATGATTCGAGCATATGTGATAGGTCGTTCAAGTTTCTAACTGCAATGAGTCTATTATCTCTATGTGGACCTCTTCTCTTCAGAAAAAGTTCTTTTGACAGA
>Ga0224506_10001174_pt1 | contig 19057 bp, 18 predicted proteins | sample SF_Jan12_sed_USG_2_FD_169108 | JGI IMG/M metagenome (GOLD analysis project Ga0224506, IMG submission 169108) | Sediment microbial communities from San Francisco Bay, California, United States - SF_Jan12_sed_USGS_8_1 | ecosystem: Environmental > Aquatic > Marine > Sediment | place: USA... | reverse complement strand
CCTTGCGAGAATATCTCTCCTCAAAATTTTAGCCACTGCCACTTATCTATTATTGTTGCTTCGTATTCGATTCAGTATTGTTTCCACTGGCGTATCCAATCGTTTGTTCTTATTGCAGGACTTGCAGGCGGGAACTACGTTGCCGCGGGTGCTTTTGCCGCCTCGTGCCAGAGGCACAAGATGGTACATGGTGAGATTGTCTGCACCAACTGATTTCTGGCAGAAGTGACAGAGGCCCTTTTGTAACTGTGTTTCCCACCAGGATGATTTCCGAAGTTTTTTCGCTTTATCCCGCTCAATTTTGATGTGCCGTTGCGCGGCATCATGGTCGCCGAGATCGTAGAAATTTTCTTGCGTCATAAATGGTTTGTGGTGGTTAACGCAGCTTGTGAGATGGAAGGATTCTACCTCCCCGCACCCCTCCTTACAAAGGAGGGGGGGGTCTGGAATGCCTAATCAAAACTTGTTGAATATTAGTCGAGGGCAAGCGTGAGGCATTTTGCGGAGCCCCCGGCTTTGAGAAATTCGTCCAGTTCAACTGGATGAGGGGTGTATCCCTTTTGTGTCAACCATGCCATCGTTTCGGGACATCCCCTTGGCAGCAGGACATGGCGATCGACTCATCCGCCCCAGAGCGTGGGGAAATTTGAGACAGATTCAAAATCTTATTCCGTGGCATTGAGCCACAAATGACAGCATCGAATGAAACCGGAGGAAAGCTTCCTTGAAAACGAATGGCCCAACTGCCTTTCAAAAAAAGCCGATATCCTGAACTGATTCCCAGAGATGAAGACAGAAATTGCTACGGGATCAACCGCGAAAAAGTGAGTGTAGGGTGAGGTGTGCAAAAATGATTCTGGCATAACCGAGGGGATCTGTGGAGCACGGGCCGGCGTCCTTCTGAGTGACGGGGCCGTACTCAAATGCTCTGCTGTATCCTGGATGGAAATCGTGGCAAGACCACTTGGGTCTTTTCATCTACGGAGGCTTTCATCGAAACCTTTTACGATGGAATCCACAATTGGCTTAACCGAAGGTTTCGCCTCCCCAATTTACAATACTTGATAATGATATACTGTAGCCTCCTTGTTTTTGGTCTTAAGTGCACAGGATTCAATTTTGACCAATTTTTGACCGACGAAATATTTGATAATTTGAAATCCAAAATCGAAGACCTCATTGAGAAGACGGGCGTAAAGCTGGTTGTTTTCGTGAATGACATTGTTCGAGTGAGAGAAAAGCCTGATCCTCTACAGTGAGTCCAACTTGTGAAACATTTGGGGAAAATCAAAAAACAGTATAGGTGCTAAGTCCCGATCATATGGAGGTCAATGCGATAGTAAACCCGGATCGGCCTGACGATTTTTCATGTGTTGAAGAAATTGTCCAGGCCGGGATTTTTCGGCCTCCAGAAGGAAAGGAAGGGATAGATCAGTACCCCTCTTGCTCAAGCGACGATGACCCTGTTTCCGCCATAGCCAGACTGTTGCGCAATCTCGAGATTGATGAGAAGCGAATCGCAGATTTCGAGAAAACCTTCCCTGCCATCTACGCCTTTCAGTTGTCAACGCTGTTTCCCACGCTAGAATGTGCAAACCTTTACCTGGATGGTTTCTATCAAAATTTTCCTTCAATGAAGGACGAGGTTCATATTCAAGATTTCCTGATTCTGGAAGCCATCAGGATTATTTTCCCCAACGTATACGAAGATATATTTGAATATTCGTGGATGTACCTTCCATCATGGGGTGAGGCCGCATTCATCTCTTTTCCATATGAATTTAAGGCCAGAGATGACAGGACATACCTCCTCATCAAAGAGCATATCGAAACGCTCTGTGAAAAACAGGAGAAGCCGGAGGTTTTGCTCGAACTTCTTCAAATGTTATTCCCTGAGGTGCGTAAAGGGGTATCCAACACGCATGTAGGGAATAAAGATTTGCAGCCAGAGTTTTGCCGTCAGAACCGGCTGAGCCATCCGGAAGTTTTTTGGAAATACTTCACGCCCAGTGTTCCAGCCAATGACGGGCCGGATCAGGTTGTCGAATCCTTCATGGTTTCTTGGAATGAGTGTGGCCAAGAGAAGTTCAGAGAAGACCTTGATTCCCCTTTTTCAGATTTGAGTAATAGGAAGCAACCGACTGAACTGTGGCAGAAGAGGAACATCTTTTGGCCAAGTCTTACCCGTGAAAATTCGGCAGAACTCATAGAATGCCTGTATAAGAACATCCATTTCTTCAGAAGAGAAGGAACGAATATTTTTCAGGACCCAGAGTCCAACGCGGCAATACGCCTTCTATTTGACCTTATAGACAACAAGTTGCCCTCCGATGAGATTGATGTTGTGCTAGGTGACCTCGTCCAAAAAACCCCGTCCTTTGAGCTTGGCATACGATTAGTGGATAACGTTCGAAGTAGAATGAGAGATGAATTTAATATCCCCGAGAAAGGAAACTTTTATGGACTGAGCTCCAAATTGGATGAGAGGCTCACCGCACATTTCATAGAAGGAAAACGCAATATTTTCAATGAAGAAAAGAATTACGGCTACATATTGGCTCAATGGGGAACGTACAGGCCCCAAAATAATCTGAAGGTCAATGAGTATGTCTTTGAACTGGTTGAAGAAGATCATACGGTCATAGGAAAAGTGCTTAATGTGTACACGAGCAATCATGGGGACAAAACGGGAGTGCGGATTGGATGGGAAGACCTTGTCAAACTCTATGATGAAAAGAGGCTGTACGAATGTGCAAGCCAATACCTCGATTCCGCTTATTCAACTGAGGATGAAAGAAAGGCCGTAGAAATATTCATGAGTCAGTATGAAGAGCGCACGGGAGCTGCTGAGCGTGAAAGGAGCCAGCAATCAAATAAGCAGAAGTTCATGAAGGCAAACAATGAGGGTATTCAGTTGTTCAGAATAGGCCAATACGAATTGGCATTGGAAGCCTTCGATCTGGCGTCTGACATCACCGATTGGAACGACGAGTTCCAGTGGAGCATTTTTTTAAAGTTGCAACAATGGTACACGTTGCTCGAACTTGGACTGAAAAGTAGCGGTGATATTCGAACGCAATTTCTTTCGAGTGCTCGGAGGATTGCGTCAGATGATGCCGAGATTCGAGACTTAGTCCATGCAGCCTTTCCCTATGGTGCCGATCAGGCAACGCAAGAATTGTATTGCTGTATTTTTTATTATCTCCAATGGGACGCGGCGCCAGCGGAAGAAAAAGATACAATGAAAAATAATTTCGAATCGCACTTCAGCCTACTGACCGGCCAAGGAACTTCTGGGCACTCTCCAGAAATAACGGCTCGTTGTGAAGAGCTAGCGGCGAGGATAAGCCAGTGAATGGTGAAAAGGTGCCAAACAAACCTCTATCGAATATTGTCCTTGCACTCTAAGTGGACTCCGCATTTACCTCCGATAGTTTCCTTCGGCGCATTGCTATTTCTTGAAGGAGGTAACTAATTAGGGCCGAGGCATACGTCGGGCACCCGACACATTCTCAAATCCGCATCCTTGACCTATCTCGGCTCGTCCGTCCGTAATCTTTCCAAGATTTCTAGTGATAACTCCTTAAACAAAAGAGGTTGAAGGGATTTGGATTTTTAAGTTTTATGGTCTTAGGATGACCCTGTCCAAGCATTTCGTGGATGGAAAAATCATGATGTGTTGCTATAGGCGATTCTAGTCAGATTGGCTATACTGGCCACGCTGAAAAGGCTGGTAATCAGACCACAAGCAGGCTGAGTAAAGCATGACACCAGAACAACTGCAACACATCATGGAGTGCTGCGAAAATGAGCACTTGGAATTCAAGGAGGCAAAGTCTTCATTCGAATTTGAGGAGTTAGTGAATTACTCTGTCGCGCTGGCCAATGAGGGAGGCGGAAGAATGGTGTTTGGCGTAACCAACAAGCAACCTCGGAAGGTTGTTGGGAGTCAGGCTTTTCAGGATCTTGAGCGAACGAAACTTAGTTTAATGGAACGCCTCCATCTTCGGATTAACGTCGTGGCTCTCCAACACCCTGGAGGACGCGTCATTGTGTTTCAGGTGCCACCACGACCTATCGGCATGCCGATACAATACAAAGGGGCCTATTGGATGCGTAGCGGGGAAAGCCTCGTTCCAATGACGCCTGACCAACTCAAACGTATTTTCGAAGAATCCGGGCCAGACTTCTCGGCTGAAATTGTGAAGAACGCCACATTTGCGGATCTTAATCCTGTGGCGATCTCCCGGTTTCGTGCGATGTGGAAGAGGAAATCAGGGAATAGTGCATTAGACAGCTTAACGGATAGTCAGCTCTTAACGGACGCGGAACTACTGAACGATGGTGTTGTCACCTATGCAGCACTCATCCTCTTTGGGGCAGCGAAAGCACTGAGCCGGCACCTCGCACAATCAGAAATCGTGTTTGAATATCGGTCGAGCGAGGCGTCCATACAATTCCAACAGCGGAAGGAATTCAGGGAAGGGTTCTTTCTATTCGATGAAGAGCTGTGGAAGACAATCAACCTTCGCAACGAGGTTCAACATTATCAGGAAGGGTTGTTTGTCTGGGATATCCAGACCTTTAATGAAAAGGTAGTCCGGGAAGCCATACTCAATGCCGTGAGTCATCGGGATTATCGTTTCCATGGGTCGGTATTCATCCGTCAGTATCCCAAAAAGATCGAAATTGTCAGTCCCGGAGGATTCCCTCCTGGGATCACGCCGGAGAATATATTGTTGCGTCAGTCTCCCCGCAATCGGAGAATTGCCGAAGCGTTTGCACGGTGTGGATTAGTCGAACGGTCTGGCCAAGGGGCAGACCGAATGTTTGAAGAGTCCATTAAGGAAGGCAAGCCTCGCCCGGATTTCACAGGAACGGATGACTTCCAGGTGAGCCTCACGCTGAAAGGCGAAGTGCAAAACCCCCGCTTTTTGACGTTCCTCCAGCATGTGACCCAGGAAGGTTTGGGTCCATTCACCACCCAGGACTTCCTGGTGCTGGACTCTGTACAACGGGAAGAGCCGGTACCACAGGACCTCAAAGACCGTCTCGGGTTCCTCAAAGACCGTGGGATCGTCGAACAGACCGGACGTGGACGTGGAGCCAAACCGATTCTCTCAAGGCGTTTTTATGCGTTCCTTGGAAAGAAAGGTGTCTATACCCGCAAGCGGGGGCTTGACCGTGAGACGAATAAGGCCCTCCTTCTTCGACATATTGAAAATTTCAGTCAGGAAGGAAGTCGGCTACAGGATTTTTTGCAAGTGCTCCCTCAACTGACCCGTGATCAAGTTCAAAAGCTTTTGGGACAGTTAAAGAATGAAGGGCGAATCCACTTCAAAGGGAAGGCCATTTCCGTCAGATGGTATCCTGGGCCTTCTCATCATGAAGTTGCGCCGAATCTCAAAAATTAAGCAGAAATTGGCGCGATACATCAAGCAAAGTAGTTGGTTTTATTAAAGATTCTAGAAGATCTATTTGCAGCTTCGGCGCAATTCCTTACAGAGCAGTTAATTGGAGGAATTGCACGAGAAGAGATCTTTGCTTTTTTCATCTTTCGTAGAAGTCGCGGGGTTTAGTCTTTATCTGATCGAGTATGGCTTCCACAGGAGTGTCTAATTGTTTTTTCTTATTGCACGCTGGGCAGGCGGGCACGATATTTCCTCTGGTACTTTTTCCTCCTCGTGCTAGAGGCACGAGATGGTCCATGGTGAGGCTGTTTGCTTCCACTATTTGCTGACAGAAGTGGCATAAGCCCTTCTGTATTTGCGTTTTCCACCAGGGAGACTTGCGAAGGTTTTTCGCACGATCCCGTTCAATGTTAATGTGTCGCTGAACGGCATCGGGGTCGCCGAGATCATAGAAGTTTTCTTGGGTCATAAATGGTTTGTGGTGTTTAACGCAACTGTGAGATGGAAGGATTCTACCTCCCCGCACCCCTCCTTACAAAGGAGGGGGTTTCTGAAATGCCTAATCAAAATTTGTTGAATATTAGTCCAGTGCGAGCGTGAGGCATTTGGCGGAACCGCCGGCTTTGAGAAATTCGTCCAGTTCAACTGGATGAGGGGTGTATCCCTTTTGTGTCAACCATGCCATCGTTTCGGGACATCCCGTTGGCAGCACGACATGTCGATCGATACACACCGCATTACAGGCAAACCGCTCACCTTCTTGGGGTGGGACGGCAAATCGTTTGTCCTGTTCTATGCGAGACGTCAGTACGGTTTGGGCGTACGTATCGAAACACGAAGGAAAGTAAAGGAGCTCCCCCCCACTGAGGGGACAAAAGCAGGTATCCAGATGATAAAACCGTTGATCCACCAGTTCCACAGGCATGATTTCTTTTTGAAAAATTTCCGACAACTGGACATAGGCGCGGATATCACTCCGTTGCCGGTAGCCGCCAATCCAGAAATCTGGCAATCCCAGTAAGTCCCCGGCGCCTTCAAAATCTATTTCGGGGTCAAGGTTGATGACTTCATAGCCCTTCTTGGTGAACCAATCAATAAAATGCCGTTCCTCGCCCTGCCGTTCCGGGTGGCGGAATTGGCTGGGAACCGCCTTCCCATCATGGAGGACACCGGCATTGGCAGTAAACACCAAATCAGGCAGGCCCGGGACCGGTTCCATAAATTCGAGTTTGGCTCCAACCTCGTTCTCCAGCACTCGGGTCAGCGTTTTCCACTGGGTTTTAGCGTGATCTCCATTGGATTGATTGGACACTCTCATCCAAGGATTAATTTCATATTCGATTCCATAAAAATCTGGAGGGCACATCAATACACGGCTCATAATTGGCGCATCCTATTATCCTTTCCAGCCGAGTTCCCGTGCCAATTCTCCCAGAAAGGACGATGAATCCATGACGAGCCCAACGGCTTGAAAGCTTCCACGATCACTGAGTTTGGTCGGGACGGCGGGATTGATATCGACACAGACGGTTGGTGCTGATGCGGGCAATAAATTTCCCGTTGCTACGGCGTGGAGCGTGGACGCTACGAGCAACGCGAGCTCCACACCAGGAATGGCCGCACGCATGGCCTCTTGCGCCTTGGTGGAATCGGTGATGACGTCGGGTAAAGGGCCATCGTCGCGAATCGTGCCTGCTAAGACCATGTGTACCTGTTGATCCACGCAGGCTGCCATAATCCCTTCGGTGATGATGCCCTGCTCAACCGCCTTGTGAATGCTCCCTATAGCGCGGATTCGATTGATGGTTCGCAGATGATGTTCGTGGCCATGGGGAACAGATCGTCCGGCTCCCAAATTGTAGCCAAGGGAGGTTCCGTAGAGGTTGGCTTCCATGTCATGGGCTGCCAGCGCGTTTCCGCAGAACAACACATGAATGTAGCCTTCCTGGATGATCCAGGCCAACGCCTCCCGCCCACCGGCATGCACGATGGCCGGCCCTCCTGCCAATAGCACTTTAGGGGCTATTGGGTTGTGTGTCCGACGTTCTTTGATCGCTTGCATCCGTTTCGCCACATCTGCAATCACATGACGATAGGGTCGCTCGGACGAAACGAGTGCTTCCATGAAGCCGAAGACATCTCGTTCGGCTGGGCGTTCCAGTGGAAAAACCCGGATCCCTTTTCGTCCCGTGACGACGAGATCGCCTTTTATGACTGACGCCATGGGAACCATGTTTGCGGAAAGTGGGGAGGTCTTCACCCTGATGGCCAAATCCATTTCCGGTTGTGGGACATCGATCCAGTTTCCTTCCCATCGTATTTGGGTGGCGAGATGAGAGGTGGCGTAAAACTCCTCTGGCAAAATTCCATCGGCTGGGGCAGGCATCACCGTGCAATCTTGTTCGACTTCTACTACGGCTCCATGAGGCTGAATGGCAGTGAGAATCTCCTGTAATAATCCAGGGGTGGATGCTTCGATGCGGATCGTGGCATGGGAAAGGTCTTCCCGCTTGGTGCCTACCGTGAATTCTGTGAGGGTAAATGTCCCGCCTACCATGAGGATGGTATCCAAGACTTTTGCCAGGATGAGTGAATCGATAATATGCCCTTGGAGGGTCACGGTTTGATTGACCATGTTGATATTGTACCACTGCACGGTGGTGGGGCTATGCGATAGGGGAAGATTTGCTTCGAAAGGGATGGTTTTCGATGATATACTAGGGGAACTTATTGGGGATAGTGGCGTAATGAGCGTTCAAAATCGTTTTTTCTGTTGGTCATCAATTGGTGGTCTTGTGGCTACACTTCTACTTTTTCAAGCGGTCGTGCCTGTCCAGGCTTCCCCGGGTACGGAAGTCTTTCAGAGCTTTACTCAATACATCAGTGTGCAGATTGGCAAAGATAAGCAGGTGTTCGCTGAGGCTGACAGGTGTACGGCCTGGTTTTATAAGCAAATGGGCAAGAAGCCTCCACCAGCGGCTCAGGCCGAGAAGATCCATTTTGTGCCCATTTCCCAACCTGACGTTGCTGCCGATTGTGCAACACGCTACCCCACGGGGTTGGTGGGTGCTCGGGAAGCGTTTGGCCAGGCCCAGCAGCGATTATCGTTTAGTCTGACGTTTTTTCAAATGGCGCTGATTAGCGATGGCGACGATGATCACGCCTACAGCACCCAAGAAATGCAAGATGTGGTGGAGTCCTTTGATCGGACGTACCTCAGTGGGCAATCCGTTGATCAATATGTGAGCCAACTGGTGGGATTGTTTGAACGCCATCGGCCGGAGCTGCAGTTCCCCGTGTTGATGGCCAGCATGCAGACTCTGATGGACAAAGGCTATCGATTAACGAAGGCCGATCAGACGGCCTTGAATCGTGAGCTAGAATAACGCTAGAAGTAAAAAAGTAAGTTGTGAGAAGTTAGAAATAAAAAAGAAGAGACAGTTTGGGGTTTCTAGCAGATTACTTCTCACTTTTTACGTTTCACGCCTCACTTAATTCGTTCGAGCGCTTCACGGGAACGACTGCGGACCGTTTGATCCCAATCTTCCTTCATTTTCACTTCCAATTTGGCTTTCGCTTCTTGGGCTCGCATGCGACCTAAGGCCAACGCTGCACAGGCGCGGACATGCGCGTGATCATCTTCCAGGAATCGAATGAGTAACGGGATCGATTCAGTGTGCTTGAGAATCCCTAAGTAGCTGGCGGCCATTCCTCGTTCGCGATGTTGCTTGTCGCCCAAGGCGGTGTTCAGGGTCCAGATAAAGAGTTTGGCCATGGGCTCCGCGATCGATTCCAACCCTTCGGCTTCGAATAAATTGACTTCAATCAGGGTAAACGCGAGATCCCGTTGTTTGTGTGGAGACGGTTCTTTTTGAAATCGCTGGATGAGCCGGTCGCGGAGTTGCAGCCGGTCCTGGCGGGTGCGCCATTTTCTCCATAGGACCCAGAAGCCGATACCGAAGACCACGATGACACCAATGATCGGAATGATTTCGTCGATGATGTAATCTTGGGTATCAAAATGGAGATGATTCCAAACCCAAATGCTTGCTACGATCAGGCCCAACCCCAATAATCCGACAAACGGATTAATGGCCCGGCTGGTCTCTTCAGGTTGTGTTTGGGTAGGAGTTGGCATCAAATCAATTGGCTATAGTATGTAACCTTTTAACGCATAGATTCAGAACTCCCTCGCCCTTTCAGGGAGAGGGTTGGGGTGAGGGTGAAAACCTCATTCGCATGTAAAACATAGTGACCATTGCGGTTTTTAGTAATCTGAGTCGATCCATGCAAGTCACCATCTTAGGGTCCGGGACGAATCTCCATCCTACTCGGGCAGCCGCTGGCTATCTTATCCAGACGGACGCTCCTATTCTACTGGATTTTGGTCCACGAACGCTCTCTAATTTACTGAAAACAGGCGTGGACCGCCATACAATTAAACACCTACTTTTTACCCATTATCATACCGATCACTTCTCGGATTTTCTGACGTTTTTCTTCGATGCCGTCTGCCATTCCATGTTTGCAGACGTTCGACCCGACCTCACGATTTATGGTCCTCCCGGGACTAAACGACTCTTTGGGATGATGTTCCGAACATTCCCCAATTGGTCGGATCCACCCTTTCAGGTAATTCTCAAGGAAGTGAAAGATCGGCCATTTGCAATTGGCAATACCCAGGTGACGCCGTTACCGATGACCCATTCTGATCAACAAGTCTGTCTCGGCTACCGTGTGGAGTATCAGGGTCGGTCGGCAGCCTTTTCGGGAGATGCCATGGCCTCACCGAATTTGGTGAAGTTATGCCAGGATGTTGATCTGGCCATCTTGGATTGCTCCTTTTCGTCCCATGCGCCGGGTGGCTCGCATATGCATGCCGAAGATTGTGGAAAAGTGGCAAAAAAGGCCAAGTTAAAAAAACTCGTTCTATCACATTTTTACGAGACGGCAGATCGGTCCAACGTCGTCGCCCAGGCCCGCCGACATTTTTCAGGACCAGTAATCAAAGGAAAAGATCTCCTGACTTTAAAAACTGGGTAAGCATCTCAGATGGTCTAGGCTTGAAGGAGATCTATGCTAGCCCACGCCTGCAGTTTGGCTGACGGGGCTGACGCTCAAATTATGGAGTGGACCTTGTTTTTAGCCAGGCGAATTGGTCGGTCTCTCCCATGCTTATGTCAAGACGATTCGATGTGTCGACTTGGGAGGAAATGGTTTTGGGCCCTTGTGCCGAATCATCAACGGTTGTCCCCTTCGGGACGCACCAGATAACAAGCTCGGCTGCTGGGCCGAACCCCTGCTTTTCAAAATGGCTAATCCCGAACATCTAGCGAAACTCAAGGAAGGCGTCGAGGCCTGAAATGCGTGGAGGAAAGATCATCCTATACGCTGGCCCGCAAACTCAGACGAACCCGCTTGGACAGACGGCGGACGCCTACACTTTATCGAAACAGACTCCACCATTCCTGATCTAACCGAAGTGAATTTATCTCAACAAAATCTTCGTAAATACAATCTTTCTGTAGTGCGTTTTTGTAAGGCAAATCTTACTGGGGCTGACCTGTTGGAAACAGATATTGCTGGGTCCCTCCTACGAAACGCCAACCTTGCCGGGGATTTTCTGCCTGGCGCAAATTTTAATCATGCGGAGCTGCAGGGAGCAAACTTAACAAAAGCAGATCTGAGGCGAACTGTTCTGCAAGATGCGAATCTGTCTCGATCAATACTGTGTGGAGCAACAGGACATCTAGGACGTTTTCGTGGAGCCAATTTTTTCGAAGCGGATCTTTCTGGAGCCTCGTTTAACACTGCAGACTTTTCTGGAGGAAACCTTTCTTGGGCTAACTTAGGGAAAGCAACACTTGAAGATGTGAACCTCTCCGGTGTCAATCTGAGCGAAGCAAATCTTGAACAAGCCTCTTTAGAAAGGACAATTTTTGGAGATACCAATTTAAAGAATGCTCAACTCTCAAATTGTAGGTTTGCAGGCCCCTGTACCCTTGATCACCGGACACTCCAACAATCCGGACCACTCCCACTCGCCTTTCTACGGGGCTGTGGTCTCTCTGACAAACTCATCGAATTTGTTCCCTCTCTTTTTAACGATCAAGCCATACATTTCTATTCGTGTTTCATCAGCTACTCTTCGAAGGATGAAGACTTTGCTAAACGTCTCCATGTCGACCTCCAAGATGCCGGAGTGCGTTGTTGGTTTGCTCCAGAAGATATGAAAACCGGTGACAGAATCCTTCAACGCATTGATGAGTCTATTAAGGTCTACGATAAACTCATGATCATTCTCTCTAAACAATCGCTATTCAGTGATTGGGTGGAAGATGAAGTTGAAACAGCCCTCGAAAAGGAAAGGAAAAAACGCTCTACTGTTCTGTTTCCTATTCGCGTTGACCAAGCCATTGAAGAAACAGATATAGCCTGGGCCGCAAAAATTCGAAGAACCTGTCACATTGGTGACTTTTCCCAATGGAAAGACCATGATGCTTATCAGGTAGCCTTTAAGAGGTTGTTGAAAGACCTGAAAGAGGACACACTAACCTTAGAGCTTGAGAGGGGATGACACTCCAACATGGGCTGGCTATACAGATGTCAGAAAAGGGGCGAAGTCTTTTGCTGAGAGTTTTCGTTGTTGATGCAGGAGAACTCTGTAAAGAAACAGAGTTAGTGCGGTAATTCAACGTCGGGTGGTTCGTTTTCCAGCAACTCAAGGAAGGCGCGGACTCGGCGGGCCAGCGGTTCTTCCGATTCCTGTTCATAAATGCTCAACAAATTTCTGAGCATGCGCGCCAAGACGGTTGGGGTTGAAATTTTTTCCAACATCTGCTTGTCAAAGGCCAATCCTGAAGCGGCAATAAACTGTTCGCAGTCTTCCTCTCGCAGAATCGTTCCGCCATTGAAGCAATCGACGAATTGGGCCGGTGTCTCACCTTCAACTTTGACCAGAAAATGTCCTGGCATCCCCACGCCTGCTAAAGGCAGGTCCAATCGCTTTCCCACAAAGACATAGAGGGCTGATAAGCTAATCGGAATGCCTTGGCGGGTATCAATGACCCGATTGAGATAGCTGTTATCCGGCTCGTAATACTCCTCGCGGTTCCCAGAAAAACCTTTATCTTTAAACAGGAAGTTGCTGAGTAGCCGTGCGGCTTTTCCCGATGGAGATTCCGTGGCCAGCCACTTGGTGCGAAACTCCTCAGCCAGATTATCCAGACATTCCACGTAGTGCGGAATGTCGAGATTAGGGTAGGCCAGTTTGGCAATCAGGAATGCTCCCTGTTCCCAATCCTCTTGGCGCGCACTTTTCGCGACAAATTGTTGGAACTCTTCTTTGAGTTGCCCAAAGCGGATTTCCTCTTTGATAGCGGCCACACGTGGTTGCAACGTCGCGTCATCGTTCCCTGCTTGTTCAAGAAAGGGGAGGACATGTGAACCCAGGCGTGCGAGTTGGTCTTGGATGGTGCGGGCGACCTGTTCGTTTGGGTCCGAAAGTAAACGAAGGAGTGCGTGAATAGTGCTCTCTGGCGGAAGACTCACAATGGTGGTATCGGATGCCAAAAACTGGTCTTTAGGAAATATCTGAGAGTCTTTTGAAATGATCGTCTTGTTTGAAACAGGGATTTAGCCGACTGATCGTTTAAAGGCTTTGGCTCCTCCATAGAGGCACAAGGCATCAAAGGCGATCAAGACAACGAGTGCCATGCCTACTTGTGGAAGTGCTTGGCTCCAACCCGCGATAATAAGGGGACGAACCGCATCAATCACCCAGGTCATGGGATTAAAAAATGCCAAGGCCTGCATCCAGCCAGGCATGGCTGCCATTGGCACTAACGCGGAACTCAGAAAAATCATGGGTAGTGAAAGGAAGCCTAACATGGAAAAGAAATCTCCATGACTTTTGACGGTAAAGGCCATGGCCATAGAAATGGCGGTTAATCCCACCCCAAACAGCATACCGATGAGGAGAATGACGGTAATTCCCAAAATGCCAGTTTCTGGGACAACCCCAAAGAGGAACGCCACGGCTAAGATGACCAGAATTTGCATGCCAGTAATGGCCATGACAAAGAGAAAACGACTAAGAATGATCGAAGAGCGTTTGATGGGTGTGGACATGAGGCGTTCGAGAAATCCGTTCTCTTTATCGAAGAGTAAGTCGATTCCTCCGGCTAATCCATTGTTGAGCACGGTCATCACCACGACTCCAGCAGCCAGAAAGCTCATGTAGTTTGGGGCTTGTAACACTTGGATGTCAGCGGCTCGTTGGAATAAGTTGCCAAAGAAAATGAGCCAGAAAATCATTGGCTGAGCCAGGGTAAAGAGCATGCTGAACTTTTCTCGGCTGAGTCTCTTGCCCCAACGATTTGTGAGCGCGAGCACTTCTTGTATTTGTTCATTCATAGCTGGATTGTTCCAAGGAGATAAAGTAATTGAGAGAATTAGACTTCAGCGGGGGCAGGAGGTTCGTCTTTGAGGGAACGTCCAGTATGTGCCACAAACACGTCGTCCAGACGAGGGCGATGATATTCTATGCCATCCAACCGACATCCAGCGACGGTGTTGGTTTTTTCCATGATGGCTGGCAGGGCTTTTTCTGGACCATCCACACGAATATCCAATCCATTTTCCCTAGGCTTGATGGCTCGAACGAAGGGTAACGACTGAAGGGCCGTGGTCAATTGATTAAGCGCTTCCGGGGTCGCCTCGCTGAGGGTCAACCAGATGCCATCACCCCCCAGACTCGCTTTGAGGTCCTTGGGTGAGCCCAGGGCGCGGATTTCTCCGCGATCAATGATCGCGATCCGATCACAGAGCTGGTCAGCTTCATCTAAATAATTGGTGGTGATGACAATGGTCATACCCTGCTGTTGTAATTTTCGAATATGCTCCCAAATATTGAGCCGACTTTGGACATCTAAGCCCAGCGTTGGTTCATCAAGAAAAAGTATTTTCGGATTCGGGAGTAAGCCGCAGGCAATGTCGAGTTTTCGCTTCATGCCACCTGAATAACCTTTTGCGACTCGGTCGGCATCGTCCTCAAGATTCACGAGCTTCAAGAGAGCGGCGATTCGGCTCAGCGCTTCTTGTTTGGGTATATGATAGAGTTCGGCAAAGAGCAGTAGGTGTTCTCGTCCTGTCAGAAATCGATCAATGGCGCGTTCTTGTGCCACATAGCCAATCAGTCGTCGAACGGTATCAGCTTCTTTGACGACATCGTGCCCGAGAATGGTTGCGGTCCCAGTTGTGGGGCTGAGCGTGGTAATCAGGATTCGTAGGGTGGTGCTTTTCCCTGCTCCGTTGGGCCCTAAGAGCCCGAAGATTTCTCCGTGTTGCACGGTCAACGAAAGATTTTTAACGGCCTCGACGGCATCATAGGCTTTGCCGAGATTGGAGACTTCAATGGCAGCAGCAGTGGACATAGTCTGTTAGCCCTGTGTTTGGAGATCAGCGAGTTTGAATCGAATGAGGTCAATCAGGCGGCGCGCTTGCTGAGAGAGGTCGTCAGCTTCTAACAAGAACTGCTTTTCAAGAGGTGACAAATCTAGTCCAGCCGACAGATTGTGTACGAGAATGGGATCTGTGAGTGTGGCCGAACCAATGACCTCGCAGAGTTCATTGGCTTTCTTGGATGTGAGATACTCCTGCGCGGTTTGTTCGAGATGGCGACGGATCGTTGAAGTCAATGACGTGGACCCCTGTGGGATATGCGGAGCAATCCGGGCTTGTCGATACTTGGTTAAGACTGGCTGTTCTTGGTAGGTGCACCGCTGTAATCCTTGTAGCACAATGTTATATCGACCATCCGACAATTTATGTGAACTGATAATTCGCCCTACGCATCCGATCGTATATATCGGCGGTTCTTCTTCGTAGTGGTCTTCCCACCCATCTTTCAGTAACGCCATGCCAATGCATTGCCCGTGCGTTGAGGCTGCTTGAATCATTTCCCGGTAACGGGGCTCAAAGATGTGAAGCGGTAAATATGTTTGTGGGAAAAATACGACGGTGGGCAACGGAAAAATCGGGACGATATCCGGTAAGGGAAACGCCTCGGGTTCCTCCGATGAAAAGTGCAAAGACATGCGGTACGATAGCCGAGGATTTTCTTGAAAGTCAACGTGGAGACCGAACGAAATACTGATTGACAATATGAGAAAATGCTTGTGGGGCAAGGGATTTGTGCGCTTTCTGGCATCATGCTATAAACGTCCCCATGCTCAAAGTCATCCTGGTTTTGATGATGTGTGGCATCTGTCCGAACATCGTCGTGGCGGACTCCACGCCTGGCACTTCCAGATTTTCACTTGCCAAGCCCGGGTATACGTATGTTTTCCCTCGTGATCATGGGAGCCATGATCAGTTTCAAACCGAGTGGTGGTATTTTACCGGGCATGTCTCAGGTTCAGATGGGCGCCGGTTTGGGTATGAGTTAACCTTTTTCCGTCGTGGGATTGACTCACCCCATGTTTGGAACAATCCTTCTGAATGGGCCATGCGCCATCTCTATCTTGCGCATTTCGCGTTGACTGATGAAGACGCCGATCAATTTCGGGTTGCCGAAAAAATGAGTCGGGCTGGCATTCATAAAGCCGGAGCCCAGTCCGATGTTTTGGATGTTTGGATCGACCAGTGGCATGTCAAGGCGGTGAGCCCTGATCATCGACGATTTCATCTTCAGGCTGAGGCCGAGGACTTTTCTATTGATTTTACGGTTGAATCACAGAAGCCTCCGGTCATGCATGGGGCTCATGGGGTTAGTGCCAAGGGCCAGGAACCTGGGCAGGCTTCGCATTACTATTCCCTGACACGTCTTCGTACCACAGGGTCCGTCCGGGTAGGTAGGACGACCATGGCGGTTAACGGGATGAGTTGGATGGATCATGAATTTGGTTCAGGAGAGTTGGCCGATCATCTGGTCGGTTGGGATTGGTTTAGCCTCCAACTCGATAATGATCATGAAATCATGGCGTATGGTCTTCGTCGAGTTGACGGAACATTTGATCCGGCCTCGAGTGGAACGTTTGTGTTGCCCGATGGCACTTCAAGGGCTTTGGCTCTCTCTGATTTCCAGATCTCCGTTGATCGCCATTGGATGAGTCCTCTGAGCGGGGCTCGCTACCCACATCATTGGACCCTTGTTCTTCCAAGTGAAGGCATTAAACTTTCGTTATCTCCACGTATGGCGAACCAAGAACTTGTCACAACACGCAGTACGAACGTGACATATTGGGAAGGGGCCATTGATGTCACGGGACAATGGAAAGGACAGGATATTCAGGGCCAAGGCTACGTGGAATTGACGGGCTATGCTAAGCCGTATGACGTGAAGGGTGAGGCGTTAGGCGTAAGGAGCAAAAAGTGAGAAGCCAAACTAAAACGCTAAAACATCGGCCACTAGGGGTCAGACGGTCCAGGGATATGACTCTTTACCCTTCACGCCTCACGCTTTACGATTCTTCATTTCCCACCTTTCTCTTGTTGGCGGCTGTTGCGCTGCTGGCATTTGTCGGATGCGGGCAGCGGAGTGACACGGTTGTGTCGATTGCCCTTCATCCGACCAAGTCCAACATCATTTATCTGGCCACTGATGAGGCGGTCTATAAATCTAGTGATACCGGCGAGACATGGACGCGGTTTGAGGGGGAATTGACGAGGACTCGAGTGATCAGTTTAGCCATTGATCCGACATTGTCGGCGACGGTGTTTGCTGGAACGATGGGCGACGGGACCTATAAAAGTCCGGATGGTGGGAGAACCTGGCATCAATTTAATGCCGGCATTCAGAAAGGGACCATTTCCGCCATTGTCAATCAAATCGTCTTTAATCCTCGGGGCACGGAGATGGTCTATGCCGCGACGACGGTTGGTGTGTTTCGTAGTATGAATGGTGGCCGTAATTGGGTGGAACGGATGAATGGGATGAATGAGGTGAATTTTGTGGTGTCCTTGGCCATCGATCCTCAACGTCCCAATGTGATCTATGCCGGAACGACTGGGGGGGTGTACCGGACCATCAATGGAGCCGAGAGTTGGGAAAAGAAATCGGGAGGGATGGTCGCGGCCGATGCCAAAATGGCCTCAATGGCCTTGGGGGTGAATGGCTTGGCGGTCGATCCTACTAATAGTGATGTGGTGTATGCTGGAACCACTAAAGGGTTATATAAATCGACGGATCAAGGGGAGCATTGGGCGAAGATCGAAGGCAGTATTCAAAATTCGTATGTCAGTGCCATTCAAATGGACCCGTCCCAACCGTCTACGCTCTATTTAGCCACGAGTGACCGGGTTCAAAAAAGTGAGGATTCAGGCGCAACCTGGATCCCCAAAATTAATGGTTTAGCGGCCACGAGTATCCGAAGTTTGCAGATCAGCCCTGGGGATCCTCATGTGCTGTATGTCGGTACCAATGGCGGAGGTCTCTACCGGAGTACTGATGCTGGCGAATCTTGGAAACGCTTACCGCTTACCGTTGTTCCGATTTCCTAAGGTCTTGAGATACATATCTCACACACACTTATGGAGGTTTGCGGGATGCGATGGTTCATGGGTTTTTCCATGAATCGGGCAAGAAGGAGTAGAGGTCCATTGTGAGGCGCGCCCCATAGGTTGGGCCATAGTCTTTGCTATTGAGCTGATCGTTCCAGGTTTCAAACGTAAATGGATAGGCACGAATGGCGGCTGTCCAAAACCGTTCTTCCAAAGAATCCCCGAGTTCTCCGTTAAAAATTCCTGAATCAATGGTGGCGCCAATTTCGACTTCAAACCAAGGGTGAAGGGTTTGCTCGTCATACCATCCGTAACTGATGGAGCCTTGCGCCGTGTATGCGGTGTTCGCCAAATCATGGAAGGCGGCTCCTGTTTCGATGCGAGCGGCTCTGACCATGCCTGAAAATCGTAGGGGCCGAAAGAGCTTGGCCACAATCCCGTCTTGTTTCCCATTGAGAAATTCAAGGGTGTGAACAGGGGACCAGCGTCGAAACCCGGTTCTTGCAAACACTTCATGAAATAAACTTCCCGACTGACCTCCTCCGCCTAGATACAGAATCCGCTTTTGCCCGGCGATTGCCCACCAACGCGTGAGGGAAGCGGAAATGGAAAAATCTGTCTGTTTTCGTTTGTTTCCTACAGGGACCGGCTCAATGCCCCAGAGCCCGTCATGGATGAGATCGTTTTGTAGCCACTCTGTCGGTTGGTTGCGGGTGGGCCCGATGCCTAATGTGAAGTTGGTGCTCCAGTTTTCAAATGTGTTGGTTAAATGTTCCGTCCACGTGAGGGTGACAAAGTTAATGCCAATTGTTTCATTGATGCCATTGAATCGCTCCCCTTCACCATTAAACTCCGTGAATCGAAAGAGCGAGAGCCCCAGTTCGAGAGAAGGTTCTTGATCAGGATAGGATAGGGCGCCCCAATGAATAAATGGCGCAGGGGTTTCGGCCCTGATGGTGGGAGGAATGATCGTCCAGATTCCCACCAGGGTGCCTATTAGAATGATGGTAGAGGAGATCTGTGAGAAATGAGTCTTTTGGTTCATACCGAATGAAGAAGGAAAGACCGTTTTGATAAAAAAGGAGGGTCTCCTTTTCATAACGGGCAACCGCCAAACCCTAATAGAAATGAAAAAACACCATTTT
>Ga0224506_10001173_pt1 | contig 19086 bp, 37 predicted proteins | sample SF_Jan12_sed_USG_2_FD_169108 | JGI IMG/M metagenome (GOLD analysis project Ga0224506, IMG submission 169108) | Sediment microbial communities from San Francisco Bay, California, United States - SF_Jan12_sed_USGS_8_1 | ecosystem: Environmental > Aquatic > Marine > Sediment | place: USA... | reverse complement strand
CAGTAAGAGAGCAAAGAAGAGAAGGGTTTGCAGCTTAAGGAATAATATGACTATAAGATTTTTAGCTAATAACTTAATAGACGCTGCGGTTTTAACTGCTAGTACTGAAAATGCACAATACCCATTAAGCAATATCAAAGATGCTAGACGTACTAAAAACTTCAGATCAACTACCAACTCAGATAATATCGTTTTTGATTTAGGCGCGATTAGTGACGTTGATCATTTTGGGATTGTGGCAAATTGGCAAAATGGTTTCGGTGTATCAACACTTACTCTAGAGGCAAATGCAACGGACGTATGGACTGCGCCAGCATTTAGTACAACTGTTACACTAGATACAACATACGATGTAGGCATTAAGTCATTCACACAAGAATCTTATAGATATTGGCGCTTAGTTATGACATCAACACTTGGTTATTGTGAAATTGCTAATGTGTTTATAGGGAAAGCGGATCAGGTGACTACTAATGGGCTTGGTTACAACTGGGGCTTTGTAAATAAAGACATAAAAAAAGTTTCTACCAATAGGTTTGGGCAAGAATTTATTGATGATATTACTACTCGAAAAGAACTCACTGCCTTGACTTTTCAAATAATGGACAAAGACGAGGTAGATTTAATATTTAATGCATATGACAATGTGAGAACTGTTAAACCTTTGTTTGTTTATTTTCCACTTGAAACTGATTCACTTTTTAATAACGACGACAGATTTAACGGCATGTATAGATTTGGTGCCGAGCCGGCCATGAGTAATATTAATAGCGGTTTTTATAACTTCACTCTAGCATTAAAAGAGGTCAAATGAGTGCCCTTGTTGTTGATGAATTAATTACTACTTTAAGCCAAACAATTACATTTAAGGCATATAGAAAGTATATCATTGAAGCAATCACGCCTAAATTATTAATGTACAATGCGCCTAGTGGAACTTTTACATTATCTGTTAAGGATGGCGCGACAACGCTAGCATCGAAGTCATTTACAAGCGCAGACATAAAGACCGACTTAAGCACTGCGAGTAACTATGCGTGGCTATGGAAAGTGTTAAACTTTACTGAAAACGTTGCATTAAAAGCAAAGACATATACATTAGAACTATCAAGCTCTGGATATACTTATAATTCATCTAGCTGGCTTGGATGGGTAAAAGATCACGAAAGTATTTTCAATGATAGAGAAGATGCATTTGTCACTGCACATGAAAATCCGTTATCATTTAGAATATATGAAAAACAAAGACCGGAGTTAGTGAGATGACAACAAGAGTTTTAGATTTCGCAGATGGTTTTACATCAAGTAATGCACCCTCAAGTTTAGGCGCAGTTAATATTGTAGCAACACAGTCAATAGCCAACGGCGGTACAATTGCTTTAGGTGTTGGGCCACAACAAATTACAAAAGTAGCTGGAAGTGGTGGCGCTGTTATATTGTCAGGTACACCTTTTGGAGCAACGCCGCCCGCAGATGGTGAAGTTATTACTGTTTGTGGCACTGATAATATAAACACAGTTGAGGTCATCCATAACGATGCAATTAACGGGTGCATACTTAACGGCAACGCAATACTCGGTAAATTCGACAAGGTTACTCTTGTATATGATTCAACTGAGCAAAGATATATAGAATTAGTAGGAAGGAACTTCTAAATGAAAAATACAGCGCGATTAATATTATTTTTACTTGTTATTCCCACACTTACATTTGCTATTGGCAACACGCTAAGAACTATTAACACAGAGATAATTACATCTAAAAATGCAAATCAAAGTATTACGATAACACCCACAGGTACGGGAAATGTAATTCTAAAAGACTACACGGGCTTTATTAATTGGGCATCAGGTGTGCCTACTGTGCAGTCAAAAATTGGCTTAACAACTGACATTTCTGGCATCTTACCAATAGCCAACGGCGGTACAGGATCGGCTACACAAAACTTTGTTGATTTAACAACTGCCCAATCTATTGCAGGATTAAAAAGTTTCAGTGGTCAACTTTTGGCAACATCAACAACTCAAGGTTCAAGACCATGCCCACCAATGACACAAGCTGAAATAGACGCAATTACAGGTGAGACGTTAGGCGATTGTGTTTATAATGAAACAACCTTTGCGCCTAACTATTGGGACGGCATTGAATGGATTGAAATATCGGGCGGTGGCGCAGGAGGTTCAAGAACCAACTTACCATCATTTCCAAGCTTTGAAGATGATACGGAAGGCACTTGTGTAAATTGTACGACAGCTCAAGAAACAACTATCGTAATGGAAACGCCTAATAATTTAAACTCTCTTAAAATTACAACTTCTGCAATAAACGCAACATATACTTTAGACGTTGCGACTAGTACGCAATGGCATGAAGGTATGCAATTAATAAAATGGTTTTGGATTAAAACAGCAGAACAAGGTGTTCGAATTGTTTCAAGATCGAATTCAACAAACTCAACAACTGTAATAGCCGATGTAATTGGTGACAGTAAGTGGCGACCGTACAGACTTTATGACGTTGCAGGACTTACCAACAATGGTTATCAAATAACAATGCCAGAAAGTGGCGATATTGTTTACTTAGATGAAATTGAAATACGTCCTAGCAATTCAAGTGATATGTCTAGCGTTGCATCTTCTGATACTGATTGGAAAACTTATTCTTTAACAATAGATGGTGCAACAACTGCACCTACTAAATCATCTACAGTTGATTCAGATTCAGCACAGTGGCGGCGAGTCGGTGATTCAATGCAAGTTAGATACGCTTACAAGCATTCAACTAATACGGGTGCGGCAAGTGGTACAGGTGCTTACATATTTAAACTACCAAGTGGCTACTCTATAGACACAACAAAATTTGAAGATATTACAGGTACGGGCGGTATTTCTAGTGTGGGTTCTGCTACAGGTTTTGGTAGTGCCACTGGAACGGTCATAGGTAGTGTGTCCGTATCCCCAAGTGCTGATGGTTTTTATTTAACAGTAGGGGATGAAACGTCATCGCCTGCTGCTGTTTCAGCTACATTTGTGCAATTAAATCAAGCCTTTGTTCAATACAGTTTTATGGCAACGGTTCCGATTGTTGGTTGGGGTAGCAGCATATCAACAATTGTTTCACAAGAAACTGAAGTGCAAATGCCAGTAGTGGAGGGTTATCAGACCTTTTCAACTACGGGTATTTTTTCAGGGTTTAGCCCAAATGTAGCATCAGCGACAGGTCAATATGCTAGGGTAGGAAATCGAGTAAGGGGATGGATAGAGGCGCAATTTGGAGCTACTCAGACATCAGGTGCTTCAATGTCCATAACTCTCCCATGGGGCGTGGATGCATCGGCTTTCGTTTCAGCACAAACGAAAAGAATAAATTTTGGTAAAGTAAAAGTAGCAATATCTGGTTCTCGATTTAATGGTACACTTGTAAGGGATACCACAGTAGATGGAGATAACTCCTTTGTAATTGCAATGGGAGGAACAGCTGCTACCGTAAGTGCAGACACGACTTGGACTTATAACAGCGTTGCTACTATAAATTCTGGAGATGGGTTTAGGGTAGATTTTGACTATCCTGTAAAAGGATGGACGGCAACCGAATCAATCCCAAAAACAATAATCGGAAATTTTGAGAATATAAATTCAACTCCGTTGGCAGTAGTAAAGGCAAACTCGAACAGCGGTCAAACAATCACCGCGCTAACAGATGATATGATATGGAGCACTGAAACAGAAGATGATCAAAATTTATGGAACGGTTCACAGTTTACAGCTCCAAGAACAGCGGACTATACCGCAACAATTGGGGCCAGAACCACCACATCCTTGCAGGGTCAGTTACGGGTTTATATTAACGGGATATCTGCAAACATACATATATCTCCAAATTCAGCAGCAATTATTCAAACTTATAAATTTGCTAGAATAGCATTAAATGAAGGTGATGTTTTATCATTCAGAAGAGACGGCACAGCAACACTTGAAATAGATTCATCTTATCATCATATAGTAATTGAAGAAATGCCCGACACCGAATCAATAGTCAAAAACCTTTTAGCAGAAGCAAGTCAGACTAAATGCCAAACAAAATACTTAAGTGCGAATGTAGGGACAAACGGAGCAATGGCAGATTTAACATTTAACAATTTGGAGATTGGCAAAAAATACAGCGTCTATTCGCACACCAGATACTATATCCCTACTGCTGTTGATACTATAGATATTTCAGTAAGTGACGGAACGCTCAGATGTTATCAGATACAATCATTGACAACCGTCGGAAATATCGCAGTCAATTCTTGTCTGGGGGAATTTTGGGCAGCGGGTACGGCTATAACTACTAGTGTGGGGGACTTAACAGCAGGGAATCTCATACAGGGTACAAATAATGTTGCAGGGACTCACGTTAGATTATGCCAACTTCCAGACACCCACGTAAACACAACGGAGCTTTAAATATGAAATATTTAATATTATTTTTAATCAGTTTTAATGTTTTTGGTATGCACACATATAAGATTATTCCAAATGACTCTAAACTTGCAGGATACGGATTAAAAAAACCAACACTGACAGAACTAAACAATGAACTTGTCGATGTAATCAATAGAGCCAAATGGCTTAAGGGTTCATGGAATGGCATAGAAGAAAATTCAATTGCATCAAGATCGGTTTTAGATTTCGATACTCAACTCTTTGTAACCGAGTATTATCATCCTGAAAACTTTACGCTAAGTTATGAAGATATAACTATTCAAGAACAAGAAAGAAGTAATAAAGCAAATGCTAAACAAGCATTAAGGGCAAAGCTTAAAACGCAAGACTTGTCTGTACCTGAATTAAATGAACTGTTGAGGTGACAACATGGAAGTTGATCAAATTTTACTAGACGAAATTAGAGAAAACCGCAAAGAGATAAGAGAAGTCAAAAAAGAGCTAAACGTGTTTAAGGTTAGAGGTTATAGCTTTATGGCAGTTATAAGTTTTATAATTAATGTAGCAATGCACTTTATAGGCAAGGTCGACAAGTGACAACATACTCAGATTTTGCATCAAAAACACGCTCAGATAAATTAGTCTTATGCCACATAGAACCTCAACAAAGATTGATATTATTTACACTCGATACTGGCACAGTTTACAAAAGAGCAACGCCTCACTTTGTTGTTGGTGTATTTGAAGATGGCAACGCACTCACTCAAGCATCAAGCACTGCCTTAAATCAATCTGAATTTTATTACGATATTAATACTTCTGTTTTATACATAAGAACTAGCGATGACTCTGACCCAAAAACAAAAACAATAGTTGTTACCTATAGATTGTTTTATGCAAATAAGCCTGTAGATTTACCATGGGATCTGGCCACGGGCGATGAGGTTAACTATGAGGGTAGGCTAAAATCAAACTCTCCAATATCTAAAGAGCTAGACGATGAACAAGTAGGTATGACATTAGAGGCAACGACTAGTGTCACCTTTGAAAACAACGACGGTCATTTTGATGAGTTTTACGATATATTATTCTTTGAAAATAAGGATATAAAACTATGGTCATGGTCGGACACGCTCGCGCTAAGTGAGAAACAAAAGCTATTTGATGGTGAGATTCAGCATAAATCATTTTCAGATACAAGAGTATCTTTTAGGTGTAAGGACTTTGTGTACAGGCTAAGACAACCAGTAGCAGGTGAGAATTTCACAGCTTCAGATGGAAATATACCTGAAAGATTTTTATTTACTCCAAAAAGAAGATTGTTTGGCCAGTTTAAGCAATTACAGACAGTGCCTACCGACTCTGTACTAGATGGTTTTCAGTTAACGGGTACAGTTTCAGGTAACAGTTTGACCGCAATCGTAACTGGCATGGGTACTTTATTTCTAGATGAGTGCTCACCTAAAGATTCTTTGTTTTATAAAACAGAGCTCGAAACTATAAAGCTATATATAAAAACAGTTGATTCAGATACGCAAATTACACTCACAGAAGATATCGAAAACTCTTTTAATGGTATCACTGTTCAAAACGAAACAAAAAGACCATGGCGCAAGAAAAATAGAACGTGGCACATGGCCGGACATAAGCTACGGTCGCCATCAACTACCATAATAGAGGCCAACCAAGAAAACAGATTCAGAGTCGCAGATTCTAGTGACCTATTCGCAAATGACATTATAAAAGTAGGCAGCGAGGACGTTTTTATATTAAGAGTGAGTGATGATGAAGTAGTGCTTACCTCAAATCTGCAAGGTGGCTTACCACTAGTGGGTACAAGTGTAACAAAAAGCCCTGTGTCTAAAGCATACATAAATGGAAGCGAGATATTCATAAATAGAGATTGGCTAATTACCAACACCGCTACAAATGCATATATCACGCTTGACGACAACGCCGAAAGAAATGTTGCGCCCATTGCAAGCATTGCGCATAATTTAACTTTCACAAATGGATCTAGAAATGTAACCACGTCAACCGTAGACCTAAGGGCAGAGCTTGAACCTAGGGATTGGGTAAGAAGTGATGATATAACCCATACAACATGGTATGAAGTGCTGGAAGTAAATGAAAATGACTTAAAATTAAGAGTTGTTTATGGCGGTGGCACCACGACAACAAATGCTCAAAAGAAAAATGTAGACTTATTGGATGATACTGCGATTGTAACGGTTGATTGTATGGGCCAAGAAAGGTCAGGAAATTGGATAAGAACCGCCAGCGATGCGGTCAAGGACTTACTGGAAAACGATGCAGGGTTTACCGCTATAAATAGTGAATCTTTTAATACCGCAGATGGCGAAACTCCTTTTATTTTATCTTATGCTATACCCGAGAGACTGGGCGCAAACAGGCCACAAATTAAACAGGTAATTAATAAAATAAATGCATCTGTATTTGGCTCACTCGTGCAAGATTCAAACTTTGATCTTAAGTACCAAGTGCTGTCACCAGACAGGGATAATACCATCACACAATTAAAAGATGATGATTTATCAAGTAGAAATATCAGAATATCTAGCAAAAACGAGACAAAAAGAAAAATCAATGCAAAGTTTAACCCGTTTACTGATAAATATACAGGTGATGCTTCGTTTGAGCTTTATGAATTTACAAATGAGTTTGTAGATAATTATATAGGAAACACAGAAGAGTTAGACATTACCCTATACTTATTTAAAGAAGATGACGCCAAAACAATTGCCCAAAGGTATGCATTTTACAACTCGCTGAGTCAGTCAGTTATCACCATAAGTGGAAAGCTGAATCTAGCGTTAAAGGTTCTAAACGATAAAATAATGATAAATTTCGAGCGGCTATATAAGCGATTTGGAAACAAAGACAAGCGAAAAGTAGGCATTGTTAACAAGGTTGTAAATAACGGCACAGATGTCACACTGGAAATTAATGATATGGGCAACGCTTTTAATAGATCGGGCGTTGTGTCAAATGATCTAGTTGTAGATTTTGCAAGTTCGGATAATGATGATAAACTTTTTTCAAGCTATGTATTAGATACTAGTCTGGAAGTACCAGATATAAACTCAGATGATGAAATATTTAGCGGGCTAATAGGATAATTATGGCATTTACAAGTATACCAGATTCAATAATCCAAGTTGGTAAAGCAATCACTAGAACTTTGTGGAAAACGTACGTTAAGGATAGTCTTGACGATTTAAACACGAGAACGCTAGGACTAGAATCAACCGCTGGAAAGATTTTTGTATATGATGAAATAGTAAAAAACACATCGAGCATGTCAAGTTATGCGGGTCTAGATATATGGCGAGCGCCTGCGGGATTTAGCCTTACCGATGCAAAAATATATATATTTACAGTGGGTGCACTAACGGGCACGCTCGAAATGGATATAAAAAAGTCGTCTTCACCGGACTTCACTGCGGCAGTGAGTGTTTTTACAACAAAGCCAAGTATTGATTTTTCGACGGCCAGTGATTATGATGTATCTACTAATGCAGTTTTTGATTCAACAAACAAGATAATAAGCACAGGTGACTATCTAAAACTAGACATGACAAGTATGCCCAGCAACGGAATTGTCGGCCAGTTTGGTGTTTATTTAATTGGAGAGGCCTCATAATGATTAATTTACCTTTTAATTTTCAACCTGAATCGGTAGCAGTAAAAACTGGCTCATACACAATACCGGCGGGAAAATATGCATTTGTCACTGCCAATGTTGTTGGCAATAGCACGTTTACAATAAATGGATCAACGGCACTACAGGCGACGTTAACGACACAAACGACGCACACATCTTCTAATATGAAAGTCGAAACTGGAAGTAATTATTTATTTACTAGCGGAACAGCGCCATCCTCGCCAATAGCTGCAAACGGCTATGGCAATGCGTCGTTTAGCGAAACAGTTAGTGCTAGTTTTTGGCTACCAACTGGCGCAGTAGTCAACGGCTCTGGCACATGGCGGGCAACAGTAACTCTTTACAACGAACCAACATAGGAGATAATCATGGTAGCAGTAATGGCATTTTTAGCATTGTTTGGAAATATGTATCAGTATCAAACTAGCTTTGATCAATGCAAATTGTACAATTTTAATATCAAAGGGTGTGAGTGGCACAAAAAAGTTGTGTTAAAATATCCTGAGTCGTTAACAAGTGAAGAGTTTTCTAGAATAGATAAATAATGTTTAAATATTCAAAAGATATAGCTAACACTTTTTTTTTGCATCCCATCGCACTAATGATCATGGCAAAAATGTATTTATACACTGCCGAAAATGATTTGCCTTTTGTTGTTACTGATACGGTTAGCACATATGAGGACGATGTCAGGCTCAACAGGTCTAGCCCTAGCCACCGAACCGCAAGGGCATTTGATATAAGCGTTAGGGGTTGGAGTAGCGAGGATATAATGTCGTTTACTGAATTTTTCAATCGCAAATTTAATCAATACGGCGCAGTTCCTTACAACGAAACAAAGCCAGAACTAGTTGTTTATCATAATACTGGCAGAGGTTATCACTTTCACGTACAAATACATCGCCGCTATGAAAACACAAAAGTAGATTTAAGCAAGGCGCTCGCTTTCGATCAAAACTAATTGATCCCTTAAATGATAATGCATGCTAGACTTGCGCAAAACTTCACTATATTTGTCTTTTAAGCAGTCATTTTCTACGCTTAAATAAAAGTTACGCATTTCCGCTTGTAGTTTATAGAATATTTCATCCTGATCTTTAGATGGTATATATTTATAGGGGAAAAAGAGAATTTGCCCGCTAGTGGTACAGTTCATAAATAGCACTTGCCCCTGTCTCTGCCATAATTTCTAATATTTCGCTTGATATTCCGGTAAATGATATACCAGACCTATATTGTATTGCATGAATAAACTCATGATAAAATGCTCGCCATTGCATTTCTTCACTCATTGCATCGTTAATATAAATTAAATGTTTATCGCCAATAAATAACCCATCACTGCCATTATACTGGGCGTGCTCTTTGGGTATTTTGTTAGTTACTTTGTATTTCATGCCAAGAATGCTCACACTGTACGGCAGTATTCTTTCTTTTTTAGATTTTCCCATTAAAGCGCCCCTTTTTATCTAATCGCATTTGCAGTAAATGAGGTATTCCCTCTTTATCTATTCTTAAGCACCCTAGTATAGGTTTAGGTAGGTTGTTTTTTGCGTATGCCATTGCCATTGAGTCACCATTAACTAAGCACCCAGTAAAAGCATTAAAGCGCATGCCCATAGGCGACTTATGCCAAGTAATCTCAAACTTGCCATGAAAATGGCCTTGTATTGCTGACATCATATTTTCGCGTGCACACTTTCCATATGCTCCGCTTTTTCCATGACATAAATATACTGGCCCTATTTTTGTATCCAGGACAATTTCGTGATGCCATGACCATAAAGGGGTTTCGTATAATTCATGTAGCGGTTTGATTGTTCTTATTGGAACGCCCATGTGTTTTATTTTGCGATAAATTAAAGATCCGTGGTTGCTTTCTAATAAATACATTTTAGGGAACAGCTGGTGTAGTCCTGAGTGTATTTCATCAATTGCAGTATCTAGTTCGGTATCGGCACTAAATAGCGAGCTATCAAAATCATGGAAAGAAATTGCGTGATAGTCTAGTTCATCTCCAATATGTAATATAATACTTGGTTTGTACTTATTTTTGATTGCACGTAAGAATTTAACATAATCAACATGAGAGTAAGGAATATGAGTGTCTGAGATGACTAAAACTTCCTTGTTCTTGCCGTTTAATTTCTTCATCAACGTCCCTTTTTTAATTCTAAAGGGAATACCTTGCTTGTTAAACTATTTTAAGTTTGAGCGATTTTCTTTTTTTACATGATGTTTGTCAGTTTTTTGACGGTTAATAAACTCTTCAATTAGCTCACGTATAACTGCCGACCTTGACTGACTTGGTAATAATGCAGAATCAAAACGTGTAAGTAGTTCTTTTGAAATGGAAAAAACTGTTCTAATCATTTTCATTATCCCCCCTATTCGTTTCATATGCCATATGGGCATTTAGTAGCGCCCTGTACACGCGAGTAATTTCGCCGCCCTCTTTTAGCTTAAAATGCTTATAGTATTCACTTAAAACCTTGTGAATTACGTCCATTTCCTTAGCGGTTACTTTTAGCGTGTAGTCGCCCTTGTTATTATCGCGTGATATTATTTTCATTTTTTACACCTTGTCATTTTACAGCTATCTCGTTTGCAGCTTTTGGCATTACGGTTATTGAGCTTTCTTTTTCCGTATCGCTTTCGATTTTATTTATAATCAAGCTGCCGTCGCGGCTTTCGTCTATTCTGTATTTTCTAGACCTGACCTCTAATTCAATTGTATCGACTGGGATATCTTGGTTTCTATCTTTTCCAATTCTGGTAATTTTCATTTTCTATTCTCCTTGTAGAGCTGTATTGCTCGATTATAAACGTCGTTGGTCATGTTCATTAAATCGCAAAACTCAAGTGTTAATTGCGCCCTTACGTCTTGACTATCAAATGCTGAAATTCTAACTTCGCCTAGCGTGGGGTAGGGACTATCAAACTCGCCACGCTCTAAAAACTCGCCTATTTCGATTGTTGCTTTTATAAATGTCATGTCAAATTTGTCATTCATTTTTGCCCCTTGTTATTCCATTTCATTAAAATATTCTATGACTGTTAGCGCAAAGCTTGCCGTTTCCAAGTATCCGCTCTCCCATTCTTTAAACTCTTTGTTTAGCTCAGGGATTTTACTGATTGGCTTCCCAGTTTTCTCTTTAATCCTATTTAACATTGCGTTAATTCTAACCTTGTGAAACTCATCACGTTCTTTCTTATTAGTTTTCATTTTACACCCCTTCGTTTCGTTCTAAAGCCAGTATAGCACAAAGCGTCACATAATGATATCACTATATGACGCGTGACATAACTTTAGTTAAGCTTAAGGTTAATGGGTTGTGGTTTCAATTACTTGCGAGTCGTTTGGCTTTTTATTCTCGATATCAAAGCCAGCATTGTAACTAATTAATGTTTCATATATAGACCGGACATACCTTTGTAACGTTTCTACTTGGTTTTTATCTAGCATGGACAAAACCGCCTTGTGGCATATGAAAAACTCCATATCTTTTAGCTGACTTACATATTTATCAAGTTTTAAGTCTTCGGGCGTTTTCTGTTTTTCCTCATGGTAAATTTGCGCAGCTTCGTTTTTGTCGGTGTCTTTCTTGATGCGTTTTTTAGTCCTGTTAAGTGCAGGCTTATCAAGCTTGGCACCCTCTTTTTTGGCAATCTCTTTAACTGGCTTTTCAACGTCATCAATCCAACCCATTAGCGTGGTGTATTGCACGTTTAAGTCCTTTGCGAATACAGTCAGTTTAGCGAATTTTCTAACCGCTATTGCTTCGGTCGCTATCTCGATTCTGATAGACTCTGCTTCGCTCATTTTTGAATTGTAGCGCTCCAGTAGCTTTCTACATCTTTTAACCGTTTTGTTGTACTTGATTTGTGTAATCATGGCGTTTTCTCCTTGTTTGGTGCAGAATTTGTCTAAATTTGCACTTTTTTGTATTTGTTGGAGTTTTTTACATAAAATTTACTATGTTTTGTGAAAATATATAAACATTACGCAGTTAATCAAAATGTATTACAACTTGCGTCAATTTGTGCTATAATGCTTTAGTATTAATTAAGCTTTGATAACATCTACGCGACTTGACATGGTACGTTGTACCAATGAAAGGTAAAAAAATAGTAAAATCTTGTCGTGTTTATGAATCAGACTTAATAGAGCTTGAGTACTGGCACTATGGTCAATCGTTTCAAAAGATAATTGATTCATTGATCATTTTCTGGCGTGCAAATAGAAAGGTGGTGAGTGATGAAACATTTAGACGACGAGATACGGCTAAGTATTACGCTTACAAGAGAGCAATTGGAGCGTGTAGAGGCACTAACTGTAAAAATACATGGTTCCGAAAAAGAAAGATTGGCACTTGTGCGTCAAGCAATAATGCTAGGGCTAATGGTAGTTGAGAAAATGCACGACGATGCTATTGATAAAATCATGAATCGTAATTAAATACATAAAACGGATAAAATTACCTTAATAACTCAAGTCTGCACTTTCTTCTTTCTCATATTTGTACTCATAATGGTATACGCATGACTTATAACTTGCTCTCTCGGTACACCACTTCATTTCGTCTATGCACGATTGAATGTCAGGCTCGGTTGACATAAGTTTTGCGCAAAATAAAAAAATTAATTTAATCATTACTTCCCCTTAATCAATTTTAAAGCCTAAATCCTTCATGCTCGCAGCAAGTTTTATCTCGTGCGGCTTTTCTGGTTTGAATGTTGTCCTGTTAAAATATTCTTGCACAGATTCTAATGTTTCATACATTTTAATCGGACTAGTTAGCACGCGAGCTTTTTCTATGTTCTCGTTGTCCGTGTATTTTTTAATAAATTGTTTAATCATATTTTCTCCATAGTTGTTTGAATTTTATAATCATGAAATTATTCCTTTTGTATTCTACTAATATTTATGCCCATTTTTATTAGTAAGACCCATGTCCACTAACGCCAACGGAATCAACTATTTTATCTGTTCATAATAAAAAATGGTAACTATCCCTTGACAACAAGTAACTCATCATGTTAAAATGTCTATATGAGATACACAATTAAACAATTCAAAATTCAATTCCCTACCGATGAAGCGTGTCTGGCACATATCTTTAAGCAAAGATTTCCAGAAGGTTGCAAATGCCCTAAATGTGATAAAGACGCTTTTCATCCTGTTAAAAATAGACGCTCTTATGCTTGTTCTTGTGGTTTTCAAGTATATCCTACCGAAGGGACTATTTTTCATAAAAGTAGCACTTCTTTGGTTTTGTGGTTTTATGCTATTTTTCTTATGGCCCAATCTAAAAATGGCGTATCTGCCAAGGAATTGGAAAGGCATCTTGGCGTAACCTATAAAACAGCTTGGCGTATGACTAAACAAATTCGTAAACTTATGTCTGATAATGATGAACCTTTCGATGGTGAAGTTGAGGCCGATGAAACTTATGTTGGTGGTAAAAGGCGTGGAAAGCGTGGTCGTGGGGCCGAGGGTAAAACACCTGTTTTTGGTGTTGTAAAACGTCAAGGCGGTGTAAAAACTTCGATTGTTAAAGACGTTAAACAGAAAACGCTTATGCCACTTATTAAGAAAATGGTTAGAACAGGAAGTCTTATCTTTACTGATGAATCTAACAGTTACAACAAAGTAGAATCTATGGGTTATGGCCATGACAAAATTAAGCACGGCAAAGGCGAGTACGTTCGTGGCAATACTCACACAAACACTATTGAAGGCTTTTGGAGTCAATTCAAGCGTTCTGCTCATGGGACTTTCCATTGTGTTTCACCGAAGCATCTACAGGCTTATCTGAATGAGTTTTCTTTTCGCTACAATCATCGTAATGCTTCTTTACCCTGTTTAATGTTTTCAAGGGTTTCGATGCTTTTTCCAGTATCTTAAAGAAACGTAACTTATTGGTTTTAAGCATCTTTAATCCTTTGTTTAGCAATTCTGAAATATTCACGGTCTTTTTCTATGCCTATAAAATTACGTTTAAGGTTTTTACAGGCCACGCCTGTAGTGCCAGAACCCATAAAGGGATCCATCACTGTTTGACCTGGGTTAGTCCATGTTTTTATGTGGTCTTGTGCTATCTGGACTGGAAAAACAGCAGGATGCCCAGTTTTGTTGTTTTTGTCGGGTGGTATATCCCAAATGTTGTATCTTGCTCCAAATTCTTTAACTTTTTTTGATTTTTGAATTTTTGATAGATTTTTAGTTTGGCCATTTTTCTGTCTTTCAGTACCGTGTATTTGTGTACCGGCCCACTTGTTTTTACGGTCTTTAATAAGATTGGCTTCACGCCTAAAACCTTTCGAAAAAACAAACATATACTCAAAACACTGGATATACCTGTTTTTATGTTGAAATGGGCTTATTTTTTGCCATATCATAGTGTCATGAATGTTAAACCCAATCTCTTTAAAAAATAAGGCTTGCTGAAAACTACTACCTGACTCGCTACCCTTTATGGTTGAATCATTTACTATCCAAACCACACAAGCGTTTTGTGCCATTACACGGTATATCTCATTGGCAATACTTTTAAATACTTCAAAGCCCCATTCGGAAGTATTGTTATAGTCTCTTAAATTATCGTAAGGTGGTGAAGTTACTATTAAATCTATCGAATTATCAGGTATTTCCTTCATTCGTTCTAAACAATCTCCAAACATCAATTTTCTTTTCATATACTATCCTTGTAACTATTTAATTATATTAAGCCTTGACTTTTACTTGTTGTCAAGGGATAGTTACCTAAAATTATTTATTTTATAAATTTCATTAATCTCAGTGCAACATCGAAAACTCTACCGTCTTCTGTTTCAACAATTGCTACATTTTCAGACATATACCCGCCAGAGAATTTATGAAAATAGCAAACCTCTTTCTCGTGTCTAATATCTACACCGGGATGATTACTTGCTTGCGACTCTATTACGTGCGTAACTTCGACCTTTCTTAAATTATTCATAATTAATATCCTTTAACTATTTTATAAAAAGTTTTAAAAACCAGTTCTTCTTTATAAGAACATAATCTTTTTTTTGACAACCCCAACAAGGTTGTAATATACCCGAGCTTATTACCGCAGACTTTTCTCTACATACAGGGCAGTAATAATTATGCTCCATTACTGGACCAATAACTCTGTACTTAAATGTTGCCATTTCTGGTCTATGATCTACTTCTTTAATCATTTTTCCTCACTTGTGTTCTTGTCACTTTTATTAACTTGTCTCAATGCATCTTTAACGGTGTCTATTATGCTGCAAAGATATTTATATTTTGGGTTTTGCATTGTAGGTACATCATAAAACCAATCACAACCAAGAACCTCGTTCATAACCTTGTGATTGGTTTGAGTCCAGTTGTATCCATCATTCTGATCGCCACTAAGTTCGCTCAACTCTTCAAGTACAAAGTAATCAATATCATCGCCATAAAACGCTTTAATCTTTTCACTCAATGCTTCATAATCATTAATACTTGATTTAATAGAGGATAAGTTCTTTGCTATGTAGTGATTGTCGCAAGACAAAAAGAACTCTGAAATAGTTCTATCACCCATGCCGCCCCAGTAAGAGTGCCAAGATTTATCCCAACAACTTATTGTGATTTTACCTTTTCTCGGTTCAAAGTCTTCAAGGTAAACAGATACAGGATCAAGGCCATACACATCGGTTATCTGAATTTTAGTTGCTATGGTTTTTTCAATTTTCATTAATATTCTCTGTACTTTTATTTGTGTGCATTCCGTGAAGATTCATCCACCTCCAAGACTTGCCATGTTTAATACAGCTTATATTTGCCTGTCTTAATTTGTAATGAGTCGCTATCTCGCGCTGACTCCAGTGCCGCAAAATAGTATGTATCGTCAACGCTTTAAACTCGTTGATTTTTGTAAAGTTACAGGCCTCACCGCGCTTACCTGTCCTTATCCCAGATTCATGGCCATGTCTTAAGTTGTCACCATTTCGCATCCATTCCAAATTCTCAATAGTGTTGTTGCCTTTGTCGCCATCGATATGATTTACCGTCTCAAGGTTTTGGGGGTTAGGGATAAACGACTCTGCTACCAATCGGTGTCTCAGTTTGCTCATTGTCTTGCCGTTTACACTTATCGCGACTTGATGGTAGCCGCGGTTATTTTTTCCACCCTTCAGGACTTTCCAAGAACCACATTTATTACTCCTAAGTCTCCCCGTATTGCTTACTTGGTAATCGCTAGACCAAATAGTGCTCTTCCATACTTCTTTCAATTCTTATCCTTTGCAATCTCATCACTACCATTGGCAATTAGGCTTAAAATCCTTTGGGCATTCACGCTCAACGATATAAAGTCAAAAATGGCAAACCCAAAACTAAGCATTGCCACACCCTTCCAACCCCAATAAAAATACTCCCACTCACCCAGGGCAACCCAAAACATCATCGTCGCAGTTCTTTTGTATAATATTTCCATAAATAAAATTCCCTAGCTTTATACATATATATTAAAAAATTGATCGACTGTTTCTACATCGCCACTATCCCAAGCGGCCCTTGCTTGCTCGTAATGATCGCAAAAATCATTCATAGGCATTGCATAATGCTTTCTCAGTTGAGCCAACGTAAATCCACTAGGTTTATCGTATACACGCCAAATAATTTCCGTAATCGATTGCCTTAACCCAATAGTTCTGGATTTTTTATTTTTGGAAATTTCAACAAGCTCTCTTTTTAGCTTCTTGATTTCCTGCTTTATATCAACTTCTCTTTGAGTTAAATTCTTTTCATTTTTAGTGCTTTCGTAATCCATAAATAGTATTCCTAATTTTAATTAGTTTTATAATTCGCCTAAATATTCATAATTAAAAAGTCTATGCCAACTAACATTTCTACCAAGCTGGATAGGCGTAGTCATTTCCCAATGAACAACATGGCTTTTAAACAATATAAAATATCTCCCACATGGTGACAGGTAGACTCCACTTTTCAACTTGTTGACATCTTTCTTCATAATAGTTCCCTTAATTTTCTTTGTTCTCATTTAAAAACGCATCTATAGTTCCACGCATTTCCTCTATCCAAGTTTCTCGACATTCTATTGTTGTTAGAAAACCTCGCAGTATGTTTTCGGCTTCATTAAAACGTTCATCCTTTTCTCTCAAGGCATCCTCAAGTTCTTTTCTGGTGTAGAATAAATATCTGTCATCGTTCATATTTACACCCTTATGAGATTGTTACTTTTCTAATCAATCTCAAATCCTAACTCTTTTAATTTCTCAGCAAGCTTGTACTCGTGGTCATGTTTGGGCACAAATCCTGTTCTATTAAAATGTTCTTGCACTAGCTCAAGTGTTTTGTATAACTCAATTTTACTTGTAGATATCATTGACGCTAATCGCTTTGCGCTTTCTATGTTTTTTAAAATCGTTGTTTGGTTAATCATAGTATTTCCTCTTTTATACCTTCGCCGGCACGGTGGTTTTAAATAATTCGCCTCTGTATAGATAACCTATCTCAATTACCTGATATTTGTTATGGGACTTGCACCTAAAGCCGCTCTCTTTCACGCTTTGTAATATCGCACCATTTGGCAATAGCTCATCAATCTTGTCGATAAAATTACCCTCTAAATCTTTAAGCTTAAGCATAGCAAATGCATAATTAGTGCGTTGCTTTTCATCCTTTAACTTTTCAGCATAAAATTCTGGCATAGACCTCGCGCACTTTTCGCAAACGCAGTGACTCTTATAAATGAAGTATTTTCTACCATCAAAGATAGGTTCACTGCACCCGCGACAAGCTGCTATATAGTCATTACTAAAATGGGATGTCATCGCCTGTAAACTTTGCATTAACAACTGGCGCTGCTTTATGCTCTATAGTTGATTCACCATAACCCCAAATTACGTTTTTATCTTCACCTTTGTAATCGTCAAACTTAACACCAACTTGAACACCTACAGGCTTATTGATCCAATTATCTGATTCGGCAGTTCCGAGTAAGAGCTTAATTTTTGCAAGTCTTTTGCGCCCTATTTCGTTTGCCTCTTCACTTGAGCTAGCGATTGTTATTTGATCAAATAATACTGCATTTTTTCTTGTCTCGCTTATTACTCTTAGCTGTAAGTTTAAAGCCTTCCAACCAGTATCGTTTTTACGTTGTGTAATCTTTTCGATTGCCACATCATAGCGACCTTTTGGCAATGGCCCGTATTCTTTGTTTTCTTCTGGCGAAATGCCATCTAATAATTTGCTTAAATCCATTTTAATTTTCTCCCAGTATTTTTTTAGTTATTAAACCCAAGTCAGGTCTTTCAAATTTATCTAATTTACCACTTCTATCTTTAGCAAATTCTACCAGTGTATTATCAGTAGATATTGCTCGCTTGGTTGTGCCATCATCATTTTGTGCATTAACTAAGTAAAATACCTCATCAAAAAATGCGGGTATCTTTTTAGCAAGTGATTTTTGAACAAGATCAATTGATACAATTTCCGTTAAATCCTTGGCCTGCATTTTATCCAGTGCGGTTATAAAAACATTATAGTCAGTTAAATCTCTAAACGCTTTTAGTATGCTAGTTATTTTCTCTGAGTATTTGTCATATAAACCAAATGATTGCGATTTAGAAAACTCAGGCTTTAATTCTGAAAATAAAACTTCTCCAATTTCCGTAAGCGAATCAATGAATATATTTTTATACTTAGTACCCGCTTTAAGTGTCTTATATGTATCTACAAGCGCTGCCATATTGTTAACCTCAACATAATCAATGGCCACGTCTTTTATAGATAGCAATCCCGACTCTGCGCTTAATATCAAGGTACCCTCATTATCAAGTGTTTTAGCAAGTGTTGTTTTCCCACTGCCAGATCCACCTACTATTAATGCAAATATGTGGTGATTCTCAATATCAGAAGTTGACTTAATTTCCATTTTCATTCCTTTGTAATTATTTGTTTACATTACTTAC
>Ga0224506_10001172_pt1 | contig 19090 bp, 16 predicted proteins | sample SF_Jan12_sed_USG_2_FD_169108 | JGI IMG/M metagenome (GOLD analysis project Ga0224506, IMG submission 169108) | Sediment microbial communities from San Francisco Bay, California, United States - SF_Jan12_sed_USGS_8_1 | ecosystem: Environmental > Aquatic > Marine > Sediment | place: USA... | reverse complement strand
CGGCTCCACCCCAGGTCTGAACCGCTGTACTACGAACCTCTTGGACCCGGCGAGGGTCTGGGCGATCTCCTCGAGGTCGTCGCCGTCAAGGAGCCCCGGCACGACCGTTGTGCGGAACTCGTGGTCCACGTTTCCCCGCCTGAGGAGGCTCATGCTCTCGATGATCGCGTCCAGGTCGACCCTGCTCCTCACGACCTCGGGGTATCTCCTCAGCGGGGCCATCACGTCCAGTGAGACGTAGTCCACGACCCGCTCCTCCATGAGCTTCCTCAGCCTCTTCGGCTTAGTGCCGTTAGTGTCGAGCTTCACCAGGTAGCCGATGGACTTGACCCTGTAGGCGAAGGACAGCAGCCCGTTGTGGAGCGTCGGCTCCCCGCCGCCCAGGCACAGTCCGTCGAGGAAGCCCCTCACCCTGTAGAGGTGATCGAGGGCCTCCCTCTCAGGCACTAGTTCGGAGTCCCGGTGGTGGCGCAAGAGATCCAAGTCAGCGCAGAAGGGGCATCGGAAGTTGCACCCCGGGATCACCGCCTTCGCGCACAGCTTGCCCGGGTAGTCCCGCAGGCTGAGCTTCTGAAGCCTAAGGATCGGCAGCTGTCGCCTGACTCTTCCGCCCCCCCTTCTCATGCGGGATATTGGCCTGCACTCCCCCTCTCAGATTCGAGCTTCGCGTCTAAACCGAACGACGCCTAGGATTCTCACCGAACCCGACCTCAATCCACCAGGCCTTGCGTTGGTCCTCCCAGGGCGCCGTCATGAGTTCGGACATGGGCACTTAAACGTGTTGAGGTTATAAGCCTCCATGTGTCTGGGCTACTGGAGGTTCAGGAATTTGGTAAGAGGCATCGGAAAAGAGTTCATGACGAAAACCAGGTACAAGTTCTTGGAGCAGTCGGACCAGAACAAGGGGCTGCCGCAGCCCCCACTCGAGCTGGCCTACGATGAGTCCAAGGGAGTCGTCGACCTCCCCGCGCCCTCGGAGATGGGGGTCCCCCCCTTCGACCTGAGGGAGGCCATCGAGGGCCGGAGGAGTGTCAGGGAGTACTCGGATGCGCCCCTCACCCTCGGGGAGCTTTCGTGGCTGCTCTGGTGCACCCAGGGGGTGAGGGAGGTCGCGGGGACGACAGCCACCCTCAGGAACGTTCCATCGGCGGGAGCCCGCCACGCCTTCGAGACCTACATCCTCGTCAACTGCGTAGAAGGGCTCAGACCCGGCCTGTACAGGTTCTTGGCAATCGAGCACAAGCTCATGGAGATCGATCTGGAGGAGGGCCTTGCGGACAAGATCACAGAGGCCTGCTATAGGCAGAGCATAGTGAAGAGGAGCGCCGTCACCTTCATCTGGGTCGCGGTCACCTACAGAATGTGCTGGAGGTACGGCGAGAGGGGATACAGATACCTACACCTCGACGCCGGCCACGTCTGCCAGAACCTATACCTCGCCGCGGAGGCCGTTGGGAGCGGCGCCTGCGCCATAGGCGCATACTACGATGATAAGATCAACGGGGTCCTCAGGCTGGACGGCGAGGAGCAGTTCGTAATATACGTCGCCACAGTAGGAAAGAAAAAATAGAGAACTTGAACCCCTTCGCAAAATGCGATGATATACCCCTTTTTATCCATGAAGCTTTTCAAGAAAAATTAGGTTGAGAAGTGCCGGGGATTTCGGGCAGGCTACTTGATGGACTCGGCGAAATCTTTTCCGAAGGCCTTACACTTTTCGAGGTACACGTCGGCGTGGTACTTTATGTTCGAGCCGGTCTCGACGCAGACGTCGTCCGAGACCCTGTAGCCTATTTCCTGTACCATCGCCTTGAGCTTCTCCTCCATGACCCAGGCGCCGTCCCAGCCGTAGCTGCCGAAGATGGCCGCGCGCTTGCCCTTCACGTCCATCTTCCCGGCCTTAACATACGCCTTCATGTTCTCCAAGAAGCTCCTCATCCCCTCGGTCACATTGGCGTATATGCACGGCGAGCCGAACGCCACGCCGTCCGCCTTCGCAAGCATCGACAGTGAGAATGGCTCGCCTATCTTCTTGACCTCAACGACGGTCCCGACGACGGAGCCCGCGCCCTCGGCTATCGCCTTGGCCATCTTCTCCGTGCTCCCGCCGAGGCTGTCGTAGACGATCATTATCTTCATGTCACTCCCATCCTTCACAACGCCAGAAGACCATAGTCCTCCGAGATGTTCGGCTTATCTCTCTGTAACGGCTTATTTATACGTTGCTTAGAGGCCCCGAAGAACGTAATTACGAGCTGAGCAAGGGTGTTCATGAAAGTTCGGGTGCCGACACCTGTAAATATCGGCCTGAACATTGAAACCAGAAGGTCCGGAGTTGCTCTCAGGGGATGAGAGTTTGGTCAGGGTAGGGGAGAGGCTATGCAAGACGATCATGGGCCGGAGCGGCATCAGCAGCGTCGACTACGCCATCAACCCCTACCTTGGGTGCCAGCACGGGTGCGTCTACTGCTACGCAAGGTTCATGTCCAGGATGGGCCACGCCGGCGAGCCGTGGGGCTCCTTCGTCGACATCAAGGTGAACGCGCTGGAGAGGCTCAGGCTCGAGGCCCCCAGAAAGAGGAGGGGCATCGTCCTCCTCTCGAGTGTCACCGACCCATACCAGCAGCTGGAGCGGAAATACCAGCTGACCAGGGGGGCCCTAGAGATCCTCCTGGAGCACCAGTTCCCCATCTCTATCCTGACGAAGTCGGACCTCGTCCTCAGGGACTTGCGCTTGCTGGGCGGGTTCGACGCCTGCGAGGTCGGCTTCACCATCACGGCCCTGGACGACGACGTGCGGAAGGCCTTCGAGCCCTACGCATCGCCGGTCGAGGCGAGGCTAAGCGCAATCAAGGAGCTGAGCGGGGCGGGCATACCGACGTACACCTTCCTGGGCCCCATCCTACCCTACCTCTCGGAAGAGGGTTTGGAGCCCCTCCTCGATGAGCTTGCCGGGAGCGTCACCCACATCCTAGTTGACAGGCTGAACATAAAGTGCGGGAACATCACGACGATCCGCAGCGCACTCTCTACTCACTACCCTGATCTGCAGCCGATCTTCGAGTCCGCGCTGGGCCCCGAATCGAGATATTATGACATGTTCAAGAGAAGGGTGGAGGAGTTGTGCCACGTGCGCGGCATACCCTGCGACGTTGTCTACTGATTGAAGCTCTTCTCTGTGATCTCGATGTCGTGGCCGTCGGGGTCCTTGAAGAAGGCGATTCTGGAGCCGTCGTCCAGAGTCCTTTTCCTCAGCTCAAGGCCCATGGCCTCAAGTTTAGAAACTAGGCTGTCGTAGTCGTCGATGTGGATTGCGATGTGGCTCCAGCTCCCCTCCGGAGCCTCGCACGGCGCCCCGGGGCGCTGTATGAGCTCGAGCAGGCACCCGCCGATGTCCAGGAAGGCGATTTTCGAGGCGCCGGCTTCCATCCTGTGGTGCACGGGGAAGCCGAATACCTCGTCGTAGAAGCCCAGGGATCTCTCCAAGTCTTTGACGTAGATTCCGATGTGGTCCACTTCTGGCATTGTTGTCAGCCCTAGCCGTACTTTATCTTCGCCTGCGCTGCGGCCAGCCTCGCGATGGGCACCCTGTAGGGGCTGCATGAGACATAGTCGAGGCCGATGATGTGGCAGAAGTCGATGCTGTGGGGGTCACCGCCGTGCTCGCCGCAGATGCCGATCTCCAGCTTGGGGTTCGTCTTCCTCCCCTTCTCCACGCAGATCTTCATGAGCTGGCCGACGCCGTCCCAGTCGAGCTGCTGGAAGGGGTTGGCGGGCAGAAGCCCGCGGTCCACGAAGTTTAGGAGGAATTTGCCCTCCGCGTCGTCCCGGGAGATGCCGTAGGTCATCTGGGTGAGGTCGTTTGTGCCGAAGCTGAAGAAGTCAGAGGCCGTAGCTATCTCGTCGGCTGTGAGAGCTGCTCTAGGAACCTCGATCATCGTTCCGAACATGTAGTGGAGGTCGACGCCCTTCTCGGCCATCACCTGCTTTGCCACCCTCTCGAGCTTCATCCTCTCGGCGTGGAGCTCGTTGATGTGGCTCGTCAGAGGGATCATGACCTCCGGGTGGACGTCGTAGCCCCTCTTCGCCACGTTGCAGGCCGCCTCGAATATGGCCTTGACCTGCATCTCCGTGAGGCCCGGGTACATGAGCCCCGCGCGGCAACCCCTGAGGCCGAGCATCGGGTTCGTCTCCCAGAGGCTCTCCACGACCCTCATGATCTTCTCCTTCTCCGCTAGCTGCTCCGGGTCCTTTCCAGTGAGCCGGAGGGTGATCACATCCTCGAGGAGCTGCTCGCGGGGCGGGAGGAACTCGTGCATCGGCGGGTCTATGAGCCGGATGATGACGGGCAGCCCGTCCATGGCCTCGAAGATCCCCTCAAAGTCCTTCCTCTGGAAGGGCAGCAGGGCGTCCAAGGCCTTCCTGTACTCCCCGACCGCCGGGTCGGCCTCGGCCTCCCTCTTGAGCCTCTCGATCTCCTGCTTGAGCTCCTCGTTTCCAGGCTCGCCCTCGAGCCTGTTCTCCAGGTCTGCGATCCTCCTCAGTAAGGGCGCCACCGCGTCGGACTGGAGGATCATCTTGACGATGTTCTCCCTGCGGCTGATCTCCTCGCCCTCCTGGTCGAAAAACATGTGCTCGGTCCGGGTGAGCCCTATGCCCTCTGCGCCGAACATCCTCGCCCTCCGGGAGTCCTCGGGGTTGTCAGCGTTCGTCCTCACGCCGAGGCTGCGGACCTCGTCGGCCCAGGCCAGGGCTATCACGAGCTCCTTCTCCTCCTCGAACTTGGGGGCCATGGTGTCTATGACCCCGGCGAACACCTCGCCCGTGGCGCCGTCTATCGAGATGAAGTCGCCCTCCTTGAACACCCTGTCGCGGACCGTAAAAATGCGGTCCTGCAGGTTGATCCTTATCTCCTCTGCGCCCGCGACGCACGGCTTGCCCCAACCCCTCGCGACGACGGCCGCGTGGGAGGTCCCCCCGCCGTGCTGGGTCAGGAAGCCCTTGGAGACGATCATGCCGTTCACGTCGTCGGGGGTCGTCTCTGGCCTGACCAGAATGACACTCTCGCCGGCCTTGCCCATCTCCTCGGCCCTGTTGGCGTCGAAGATGACGATCCCCGTGGCGGCGCCTGGCGACGCGTTCAGCCCGACCGTTAGGAGGTCGCCCCTCCCTCTCGCCCTCTCCTTGGCCTCGGGGTCGAACTGGGGGTGGAGCAGCTGGTCGACCTGGTTCGGGGTCACCCTCATCAGGGCCGTCTCCCTGTCTATCAGCCCCTCGTTGCACATGTCGACGGCGATCTTCACGGCGGACTTAGCGGTCCTCTTCCCCGTCCTCGTCTGGAGGATGTAGAGGACGCCGTTCTCTATGGTGAACTCCATGTCCTGCATGTCCCTGTAGTGGGCCTCCACGCTCTCTGCGATCTCCTCTAGCTGCTCGTAGAGGTCAGGCTGCTCCTTCTGGAGTTCAGCGATCTTGATGGGTGTTCTGATGCCGGCGACGACATCCTCCCCCTGGGCGTTGAAAAGGAGCTCGCCGAAGAGGCCCCTGTCTCCGTTCGCCGGGTCGCGGGTGAACAGGACCCCGCTCCCCGAGTCCCAGCCCATGTTCCCGAAGACCATGATCTGGACGTTGCAGGCGGTCCCCATGTCGTCGGGGATCCCCTCGGCCCTCCTGTAGGTGACCGCCCTCGGGATGTTCCAGGAGTTGAACACCGCTGCGATCGACAGCTCCAGCTGCTCGTAGGGGTCGGTCGGGAAGGGATCGCCCACCTCCTTCTCGTAGACCCTCTTCTGGCCCTCGACCGTGCGCTTGAGGCCCTCGACGCTGATCTCGGTGTCGCCCTTCGCCCCCTCCCGCTTCTTCTCCTCCCTGTGGACCTCGTCGAACTTCTCCCTCTCGGCGTCCATGACGACGTCGCCGAACATGGTGATGAGCCTGCGGTAGGCGTCGTAGACGAACCACTCTTCACCGGTGAGCTTCACGAGGCTGGCCGCCACCTCGTCGTTGAGCCCGAGGTTGAGGACGGTGTCCATCATCCCGGGCATCGAGACCGGGGCCCCGCTCCTCACCGAGACCAGCAGCGGGTTCTCCGGGTCCCCGAAGCTCTTACCTGTCCTCTTCTCGAGGCTCCTGACGTGCTCCAAGACCTCCTCCCAGAGGCCCTCCGGGAACTCCCCGCCGGCCTCGAAGAAGTCCTTGCAAGTCTTGGTCGTTATGATGAAACCCGGTGGAACCCTGAGCCCGAGGTTCGTCATCTCGGCGAGGTTCGCCCCCTTCCCCCCGAGGAGGTCCCTCATGTCCTTGTTGCCCTCCTCGAAGTCGTACACCCGCTTGACCACTATCCGCCTCTCCCTATCTCACATTTCTACAAAGGGGGTTGCTCATAAGTTTACCTTCTACGTCACCTGTTGCTACGACCAGAAAACGATATCTTTAGAATCGATACAGATTGTACGATTCGAGTTGTCCGATCTGGAGGGTTTGAAGGAGAGAGTCAAAGAGGCCGTCGAGGAGCAGAGGGAAAGCCTATTCGAGATGAGCAACTGGCTCTACGAGAACCCGGAGCTGGGGAGCGAGGAGTTCAAGGCTACCAAGCTGTTGACGTCCGATCTTGAGGAGCACGGCTTCCGCGTGGAGCGGGGGCTCCTCGGAATGCCCACGGCATTCTGCGCCGGTTTCAGGGGTAAGGGGGATGGTCCGAGGGTCGCCGTCCTCGCCGAGTACGACGCCCTCCCAGGCGTCGGCCACGGGTGTGGCCACAACCTCATAGCCGCCTCCGCGATCGGCGCAGGGATAGCCGCGAGCAGGGTCGTCGACGAGCTGGACGGCGAGGTCCTGGTCGTCGGGACGCCCGCGGAGGAGGGCAGGGGCCCGAGCGGCGGCAGCAAGGTCATCATGGCCAACAACGGGTTCTGGGACGACATCGACGCCGCCGTCATGCTCCACCCGTCGACGAGGTACAGCGTTGGGGGCAGGTCCCTCGGGATCTGGACCGTGAAGATGGAGTTCGAGGGCCAGACCTCCCACGCCGCCGCCAGCCCCCACGAGGGGATCAACGCCCTCAACGCTGCGGCCCTCGCCTACATGGCGACCCACATGCTCAGGCAGGAGGCGAGGAGGGACGCCAATTTGGTGATCCACGGCATCATCTCCGAGGGCGGCCTCGCGTCCAACGTGATCCCCGACAGGGCCGTCTGCGACTTCGGCGTGAGGAGCAGCGACGACGCGTACCTCGAGGAGATGGTCGGAAAGGTGGCCCGCTGCGCCGAGGGGGCGGCGCTTGCGACTGGTGCCGGGGTTAAGGTCACTAAGAGGAAGCTGTACAGCGGGAAGAAGATCAACGAGCCCCTCGTCGAGGTGCTCTGGAACAACTACGCATCCCTCGGCGTCGAGATGAGCCACTGGAAGGAGACCATCAACGGGATGCCGATGGCCTCCACCGACTTTGGCGACGTCTCCCAGAGGATACCCACCGCAGGCTCCAACATCAAGATCGCGGAGCCTGGAACCCCTGGCCACAGCAGGCAGATGGCCGATGCGTCGGTGACTGCCGAGGGGCTGGAAGCGATGATCGTCGGCACCAAGGCGCTGGCGATGACCCTTGTAGAGCTCCTAGCCGAGCCGGAAAAGATCAGACAGGCCAAGGAGTATTTCAACAACCCTTCCCGTAATGGGATTTGAGGAAAGAATCCTTAGACGAAGAAGATCGAAAAAAGAAACGCGTTAATACCCCTCGTACCGTATATCCGCCCTGACTCTTTTTCTCCCTGATCCGAACTTATAGTGGGATATACTTACAGCTCAAAGAAATTTTTGGAATATTTAGGGTGGGTTAATTTTCTCAAGCAGGGGCGTCATGTCGGATCTCCTTATGTCCAGGCCCAGCTCCTTCGGCTCCAGTCCCATGGAGAGGCCCAGGAGATCGACATAGTGCATCACAGGCATCCTGTAATCCACTCCTTTCTCCGATTTCAGCCGGATCTGCCCCATCTCGAGCTGCATTATGCAGAATGGGCAAGAGGTTATCACGCAGTCGGTACCCTGCTTGCTCGCGCTGTCCAGTATCATCTCAGCCAATATAGCGGCCGCCTTCTCCGATATCTCGCCGAAGAAAGAGCCGCAGCCGATGCAGCAGCTGGTCTTTTCGTGGTAATCCACGCTCTCCGCCCCGGTGACCTTTATGAGGCTGTCGAGCTTCTGGGGGAACTCCGAGTCGTCGAACTTCGTGTACCTGCTGGGGAGGAAGATGTGGCATCCGTAGAACGGTGCCGCCTTTATGCCCTCTAGCGGGTTGCGGATCCTATCCTTGAGCCTCTTGATGGTGTAGTCGTTGTAGAGGGCCGTGATGACCTGCTCGATCTTTACTCCGCTCCTGTACTCCTTGCCCACCTGCCTCAGGATGCCGTTCACGTCCCTCCTTAGGTCATCGTTAGTGTCGAGGAGGTACTTCGCCCTCGAGAGGTTGCCGAAGCAGCTCGAACAAAGGGTCAGCATGGGCATGTCAAACTCGTCAGCGATACAGAGGTTCCTCGATGTAAGGGCAAGCCCTCTCGTGTAGTCGAAGCTATGGACCAGGCAAGCGGGCATGCAGCAGTTGAAGTCGTTCGACTGTTCAAGCCCGATGTCGAGGGCCTCGAAGACCTTCCTCATGGAGACTTCGTAGCCGAGCTCTCTCACCGAGGCGACGCACCCTGGGTAGAGGAGGTACTCTAGGCTCATGTCCGCAGCCTCCTAAGGAACTCCTCTCCCATGATCTTCCTCTGCTCCTCCAAGGCCTCCTCCGAGATGGTGGGCCCTATCGGCGGCAGGCCGTAGTCCTCCCGCCAGTCGTCGAAGTCCTCAAAAACGGGTATCGACCTGCCCGACCTCACGATCTCCTGCATTATCGCCCTGGGGTTAGCTGGTATGTACCCCCTCTCAACGGCCAAGTTCCTAGTGAGGAGGAATATTTCCGTAGGCTGGATGCCCTGGGGGCACCTCTCGGTGCATTTGTAACACCAGGCACATAGCCAGAACTCCTCGCTCTTGATGAGCTCGTCGAGGTCGAAGATCACCCTCTGGAGCAGGATCCTCGGGTTGTAAGTCTCGGGGATCGCCCTCGCCAGGGGGCAGCTCGCGGTGCACATGCCGCAGTTTTCGCAGTAGGTGAGCTTCTTCTCGTCTATCAACCTGCCCAATAGCTCCCTTGATGTCACCATGCCGCTGCATCCACCAAAGAATCCACTTGTTTCTTTACTCTAAATACCATAAGAAAAATATTCCTTTTAAGTTTATAAATTGTTGAATTTGTGCCATTTAATTTTTACTTTGTAATAAAATAATCAGTATAAATGTAACATTTAGTCCTTTCTGTTATCAGATAAAATTTAAATTCACCCGATAAGGAGGTTAGAGGAGTCGTGGGAAGTGCCTGAAAATTGTGTAATCCTTTCATTTTTACTGATTTAATGAAAACTCCTTTTAAACAAAGGGAAAAAGGGACCTAGCTTGAGCGACATAAGGGATCAGCAGGAAGAGTTCATCGCCATACTGCTGCAGAGGGCCGTGAGTGAGACCGCCGAGGTTTGCGACCAGTGCGGCAAGTGCTCCTCGTCGTGCCCGGTCTCCAAGTACATAGAGGGTTTCAACCCCCGCCAGCTCATCGCGAAGGTGTCCCTCGGGAAGCTGGAGGAGCTCCTCAGGTCGGAACTGCTCTGGACCTGCACCTCCTGCCTGAAGTGCAAGGAGAGGTGCCCCGAGCAGATCTCGCCCTACGACGTGATACTGGTGCTCAGGACCCTGGCGTACCGGGCGGGCTACGAGCACCCGTCAGGCTACGACGACTTCATCAAGGCCGTCGTGGAGAAGGGGCTTTCCAGCGAGCCCCAGCAGGTCCGGGCCAGGAAGGGCGGCAGGCGCGACAGGGAGTCCCTCGGGCTGCCCCCAGTGGAGAAGCCCAAGGACATGGAAGCGTTCCACGAGAACCTGAAGAAGCTTTCATAGGAGGAGCGGATCTTGAAGTACGCATTTTACCCGGGTTGCACAGTTCAGGCTGAGCAGTTCGGATACGAGGCATCGGTCAGGGAGGTGCTGCCTAGGATCGGCGTCGAGCTCGTCGACATGGAGGGGACCAGCTGCTGCGGGTTCCCGGCCTTCAGCAGCGTGTACCCGTCGGCCTGGTACTACCTCTCCGCGCGGAACATGGCGATCGCGGAGCGCATCGGGCTGGATCTCTTCCCCCTCTGCAACGGTTGCTACATGTCCTTCGCGGAGACCAAGCACCACCTCGAGGTCAACCCGAGAACCAGGGATTCCATCAACGAGGATCTGAAGAAGGAAGGGCTGACGTACACGGGGAATGTGAGGATAGTCCACATACTCGAGATCCTCCATGACATCATAGGAGTCGACACGATAGGGGCCAACGTGATCAGGCCTATAAAGGGCCTGAAGTTCGCGACTCATCCGGGCTGCCACGCAATAAGGGGCGGGGAGCTGAACCACACGGACGATCCGGAGAACCCCCAGGAGCTCGAGGACCTGATGAGGGCCCTCGGTGCCGACGTGATGGACTACCCCGAGAAGACCGACTGCTGCGGCTCTTCCCTGGCGATCGCCTCTGGCAGGACTACACTCCTGATCGCGGGGGAAAAGCTCCAGTCCGTCAAGAAGTTCGGGTTCGACGGCCTAGTCACCGTCTGCCCCTTCTGCTTTAAGGTATTCGACAACAGGCAGAGGGCCATCCAGGGGGCTATGGGGGACAGGTCCCTGGAGGTGCCGGTCTTCTACTACACCCAGCTTCTGGGCCTCGCCATGGGGCTTGGGCCCGAAAAGCTCGGGCTCGACCTGAACCTGAGCCCGATAGACCCCGTGCTCGAGAGGATTCTGGAGGAATAACGTTGGAAGGGAGCGTCTTGGTGATAGGCGGGGGCGTGGCCGGCCTGCAGGCCTCCCTCGGCCTCGCGAACCAGGGGATTCATGTCCACCTCGTAGAGAAGGCCCCCTACATCGGGGGCGTCATGGCGCAGCTGGACAAGACCTTCCCCACCCTGAACTGCTGCATCTGCATCCTGGAGCCCAAGATGATCGAGTGCTACAGGCACCCCAACATAGAGGTTCACACCCTCTCGGAGGTCGTCGATGTCGACGGCTCGAAGGGGCACTTCGCCGTGAGGGTTGTCCAGAGGCCGAGGCACGTGGACCCATCCAGATGCACCAGGTGCGGGGCCTGCATCGAGAGCTGCCCTGCTACCGTCTCGGACGATTTCCAGACGGGGTTCGAGCCCCGGAAGGCCGTCTATATCCCGTTCCCACAGGCGGTGCCCTACGCGCCCTCCATAGACGAGGGGGCCTGCCTCCACTTCAAGGGTGGCGGCTGCAGGGCCTGCGAGGAGGTCTGCCCTGTTGGTGCCATCAGGCTGGGGGAGGGCGTGAGGGTGAGCAAGCTGAACGCCTCCTCGATAATCGTCGCGACCGGGTTCCAGCAGTACGACCCGACTGAGATGGGGGAGTACGGGTACAACAGGTACGAGAACGTGATCACTTCCCTCGAGTTCGAGAGGCTAATTTCACCCTACGGGCCTACAGGCGGCGAGCTGGAGCGTCCATCGGACGGAAAGCTCGCCAAGAGGGTCGCCTTCGTCCAGTGCGTCGGCTCGAGGAGCCACAGGGACGGCGTTGGCGTCCCCTACTGCTCGGGCATATGCTGCATGTACACGGCCAAGGAGGCCGTCACTGTCAAGGAGAAGTACCCCGACTCTCAGATCAACGTCTTCTACATCGACATCAAGGCTTTCGGCAGGGACTACCAGGACCTCGTCAACAGGGCCCGGGATGAGCTCGGCGTCGAGTACATCAGGGGCAAGCCCGGAGAGATCAGGGAGAACCCCCTCACAAAGGACCTGTACGTCTGGTACGAGAACACCGACACCGGTGAGATAGGGAGGAAGGAGGTAGACCTGGCCGTCCTCTCGGCCGCGGTTCTCCCCAGGTTCGAGAACGTCAGGCTCGCCGGAGCCCTGGGCGTCGAGCTGGACGAGTTCGGCTTCTTCAGGGTCGAGGACCACTTCCTCAGCCCCCTGGAGACCACGAGGGAGGGGATCTACGTCTGCGGCTGCAGCCACGGGCCCCGGGACATCTCCGACTCGGTGACCGAGGCGAGCGCGGTGGCACTGAAGGCAGCCGGGGACATTCGACTCGCGGCGGGAGACTCGGGGGGCTGAGAATGTCGGGGAATGTTTCAAGTCCACGGGTCGGCGTGTTCGTATGCCGGTGCGGCAAAGATATCGGCGGAGTAGTCGACGTACCCGCCATGGTAGAGTACGCCAAGGGCATCCCGGGCGTGGCCCACGCGGAGGAGGACGCCTTCGCCTGCTCGACCACAGGGCTCGAGAGGATTGAGGACGCCATCAGGAGTAACAACCTTGAGAGGGTCGTCGTCGCGGCCTGCACGCCGAGGACCCACGAGGCCGTCTTCCAGTCGGCCCTGGAGAGGGCCGGCCTGAACAAGTACCTCGTCGAGATGGCAAACATCCGGGAGCAGTGCAGCTGGGTCCACAGGGAAGAGCCCGGGGAAGCGACGGATAAGGCGAAGGACCTCATGAGGATGGCTGTGGCGAAGGCCCGCCTGCTGAGCCCTTGGGAGGACCCGGAGGTGAAGCAGAACCCCAACGTCCTCGTGATAGGCGGCGGGATATCGGGAATGTCGTCATCGCTCTCCCTGGCGGACCTCGGGTTCCACGTTCACCTAGTCGAGAAGGAGGCGGTACTCGGCGGGATGCTCAGGAGCCTCCACAAGCTTTCGCCCACGATGAGGGACAGCTCCGAGGTCCTGGAGCACATGCTCATGTCGGTGGAGGACAACCCGAACATCGAGGTCCACAGGTCATCAAGGGTTAAATCCGTAACAGGGGCCATCGGCAGCTTCGACGTCGAGGTCGAGTCGGAGGGGGCCGAAAAGGAGGCCTTCAACGTGGGCAGGGTGATCGTGGCCATAGGGTCCGACATACTCAGGCCCCAGGGCCTTTACGGCTACGGCCAGGATGAGAGGATAATAACTCAGCTCGACCTCGAGGGGATGCTCAGGAAAGGCGGCGTGAGGGGCGTCAGCACGGTCGTCATGATCCAGTGCGCCGGCTCCCGCTGCGAGGAGCGTCCCTATTGCTCGAGGATCTGCTGCAACACGGCCCTCAAGAACGCACAGATCCTGAGGGAGCTCAGCCCTGATATAGACGTCTACGTCATCTACAAGGACCTCCAGACCTACGGCATCGAGTCATCGGCGCTGGAGCTGAACACCAAGAGGAAGGGTGTGAAGCTGATCAAGTACCAGGACAACAAGCCCCCCGTGGTAACGCCGGGCGAGGACAGCATCTCGGTCAGGGTGTTCAGCCCCACGATAAACGAGGAGATGGAATTCAACGCGGACCTCGTGGTCCTGTCCACACCCCTCATTCCGGTGGAAGGAGCGCCGGAGATCTCCGAGATGCTCAGGCTCCCCTTGGATGACTTCGGATTCTTCAGGGAGGTCCACCAGCTGAGCCCCCTCGAATTCGCGACGGAGGGGGTCTACGTCTGCGGAACGGCCCGGGCGCCAAAGGACGCCGTTGAGAGCATATCCGAGGGGCTCGGCGTCGGCTCGAAGGCGGCGGAGAACAGGTTCAGCCGCAGACGGGGTAGAGGGGCGGCTTTCGCCGAGATCGACGAGAAGAAGTGCAGCGGGTGCGGGATCTGCATAGAGCTCTGCCCCTACAACGCAATCCGCAAGGACGAGCTCGGGATCTCGAGGGCCGATAGCTCCCTCTGCGGCGGCTGCGGCGTCTGCGCCGCCAGCTGCCCCGAGCGGGCAATAACGATACACCACTTCACCGACGACCAGCTCGAGGCGCAGATCCTCGCCGCCGTCGGTAGGAGGTCCGGAAAATGACCGAGTACGAGCCCCGCCTGATAGGTTTCCTGTGCAACTGCTGCGGCTACGCCGTAGCCGACCTAGCCGGGATCAGCAGGATTCAGTACCCCCCCAACATCCGCTTCCTCCGGGTCATGTGCTGCAGGAGGGTTGACCCCTCCATGCTGCTCGGGGTCTTCTCGGAGGGGATCGACGGCGTCATGATCACGACCTGCACACTCGGCGGCTGCAACTACATCAGGAACCACGAGCAGGTCGAGACGAAGTACCACTTCACGAGGAAGCTGCTGGAGAAGGCCGGCTTCGAGCCCGAGAGGCTGGCCCTCGAGTACATATTCGCCTCGGAGGGTCAGAAGTTCGCGGACCAAGTGGACGCTTTCATAGACAAGGTCAGGGGGCTGGGCCCGTCGCCCGTCTCAGGCGACTCGCCGGACCCCGGGCTGCTGCTCAACCTCAGGGCGGCGAAGGCCGCTGCTGAGAACTACAGGCTAAGAGCCCTCGTTGGGAAGGAGGAGAAGCTCATCAAGGAGGGGAACATCTACGGGGAGCCCGTCGCGCAGGAGGAGTTCGACGAGGTGATGGACGAAGCCGTCGAGAGCGAGTACGTCCACCAGAAGATCCGCCTCTCCCTGCTCCGGGAGCCCTCGTCAGTCAAGGGGCTCTCCGAGAGGCTGGGCATCGACCCCAGGAAGGTCCTGGAGCACATCGTCGCGATGCGCCAGCTGGGCTGGGTCGACGTCCAGGAGATACGCGGCAGCTCACCCATCTACTCGGCGGTGGAGGTGTCGGAATGAGGAAAGTCGGGGCGGTGATGGTCGTCGGCGGTGGCATAGCCGGCATACAGGCGAGCCTGGACCTAGCTGATTCGGGGTTCAAGGTCTACATGGTGGAGAAGGAGCCGAGCATCGGCGGCGTCATGACCCAGCTGGACAAGACCTTCCCGACGAACGACTGCGCAATGTGCATCCTCGCCCCGAAGCTCGTAGGAGCCGGGAGGCACCCGAACATCCAGATCGTGCCCTACTCAGAGCTGAAGAGGGTGGAGGGGGAGGAGGGCGACTTCAGGGTAACCCTCAACAAGAAGGCGATGAGGGTCGACCCCGAGAAGTGCACGGGCTGCGCCATCTGCGCCCAGAAGTGCCCCGCCTCGGCCATCGACGAGTACAACGAGGGCCTCAGCAAGCGGAGGGGGATCTTCATCCGATACTCCCAGGCCGTGCCACTCATCTTCGCCATCGACAAGGAGAAGTGCATCGGCTGCGGCATCTGCAAGGAGGTCTGCAAGGCCGAGGCCATCCACTACGACGAGAAGGACACGGAGGTCGAGTTCGAGGTCGGGTCCATCATCCTCGCCCCGGGCTTCGAGGAGTTCGACCCAAGGATAGTCACCGAGTACGGCTACGGTCGGTACCCCAACGTCGTGACTAGCATCGAGTTCGAGCGCATCCTGAGCGCTACGGGCCCCTACCGGGGCGTCGTGCTCAGGCCCTCCGACGGCGAGCTCCCTGGGAAGGTGGCCTTCGTCCAGTGCGTCGGCAGCAGGGACGAGAGGGTCGGCAACCCCTACTGCAGCGGCGTCTGCTGCATGTACACCATAAAGGAGGCGGTCATAGCCGAGGAGCACAACCCCGGGCTGAAGCCCTCCATCTTCTTCATGGACGTCCGCGCCTTCGGCAAGGAGTTTGACGACTACTACGCCAGGGCAGAGGAGGAGCACGGGGTCAAGTTCATCAGGAGCAGGGTCTCCCATACCGATCAGGACCCCGAGACCAAGGACCTCTTCGTCACCTACGTCGAGGACGGCGAGGTCAAGAGGGAGAGGTTCAACATGGTGGTCCTCTCCGTCGGTATGAACCCCCCGGCGGACGCCGGGAGGCTCGCCGAGGTCATCGGCTTCGAGCTCAACGAGCACGGATTCGCAAAGACCGGGCTCTTCACCCCGCTGGAGACGACCCGCCCGGGCGTCTACGTGTGCGGGGCCTTCGCATCGCCTAAGGACATCCCCGACAGCGTCGCCCAGGCGAGCGGGGCCGCCGCGAAGGCAGAGAGGGCGATCGCATTCGAGAGGGGCACCCTCGTAACAAGCGAGGAGTACCCCGCCGAGAGGGACATCTCGGGAGAGGAGCCCCGGATCGGCGTCTTCATCTGCCACTGCGGCATCAACATCGGAGGCGTCGTGAACGTCCCGGAGGTAATGGAGTACGCGGGCACCCTACCGGGCGTCGCATACGCCGAGAGGAACCTGTATACCTGCTCCCAGGACACCCAGGAGAAGATCAAGGAGAAGATACTGGAGCACAACCTGAACCGGGTGATAGTCGCCTCGTGCACTCCGAGGACCCACGAGCCCCTCTTCAGGGCGACCCTCCAGGAGTCCGGGCTGAACCCGTACCTCTTCGAGATGGCGAACATCAGGGACCAGTGCAGCTGGGTCCACATGCGGGAGCCGGAGGAGGCCACCCAGAAGGCGAAGGACCTGGTCAGGATGGCCGTCGCCAAGGCCAGGCTCATCCAGCCCCTGAAGAAGCCCCAGGTAAAGGTGACACCAGCGGCCCTCGTCATAGGCGGGGGCCTCTCGGGCATGACCGCGGCCCTCGAACTCGCCGACCAGGGAATCGAAACCCACCTCGTCGAGAAGGAGGGCGAGCTGGGCGGCAACCTCAGGAGGATAAGGTTCGCGCTTGGGGGGGTCGACCCCCAGGAGAAGCTGGGGGAGCTCGTGAAGAGGGTGAGGGGCCACAAGAAGATCCGCGTCCACCTAGACACGAAGGTGGAGGACGTGGGCGGCTACATCGGCAACTTCGAGACCACACTGCTCAGCAAGAAGGGGGAGGAGGTGGTTAAGCACGGTGCCGTCATCATCGCCACCGGCGGCGTCGAGTACGAGCCAACGGAGTACCTCTACGGAGCAGACGAGGGGGTGATGACCCAGCTCGAGCTAGAGGAGAAGCTCGTAGACGGGTTCAAGCCGGGCTCCGTGGTGATGATCCAGTGCGTCGGCTCCAGGTGCGATGAGCGCCCCTACTGCTCCAGGATCTGCTGCACAGACGCAGTGAAGAACGCCCTCCAGATCAAGGAGGCGAACCCGGCCGCCGACGTCTACGTCCTCTACAAGGACATGCGCACCTACGGGTTCAAGGAGGACTACTACAGGGACGCCGCGAAGAAGGGCGTCATCTTCATCCGGTACGACGACGAGCACAAGCCCCTGGTCACCAAGGAGAGCGGGCTCAGGGTCGAGGTCTTGGACCCCGTGCTGAATGAGAATATAGTTATTGAGCCGGAGGCCCTCGTCCTGAGCGCCGGGGTGCTGCCCTCGCCGGATAACGAGCGGATCGCCGGCCTCCTCAAGGTGCCCCTCAGCAAGGACGGGTTCTTCCTGGAGGCCCACATGAAGCTCAGGCCCCTCGACTTCGCCACCGACGGCGTCTTCCTCTGCGGGATGGCCCACGGGCCCAAGTCGATAGACGAGAGCATAAGCCAGGCGTGCGGTGCCGCCGCTAGGGCTATGACGATACTGTCGAAGGAGACGCTGGAGATGGAAGGCGCCATCGCGAGCGTTAACGAGGACCTCTGCTCCGGCTGCAGGATGTGCGAGGGAGTCTGCGAGTTCAACGCCATCGAGATGGTGGAGGAGGAGGGTAAGGTCCACTCCCACGTCGTCGAGGAGCTGTGCAAGGGCTGCGGCGTCTGCGCCTCAACGTGCCCGTCCGGAGCCATAACGGTCGGCCACTTCACAGACGACGAGATACTTTCCCAGGTGAGGGCCGCCCTCGTGGAGGTAAAGGTTTGACCGAGTTCGAGCCGAGGATCGTAGGGTTCCTCTGCAACTGGTGCAGCTACGCCGGTGCAGACCTGGCCGGGGTAAGCAGGTTCCAGTACCCGCCGAACATCAGGGTCATAAGGGTCATGTGCAGCGGCAGAGTCCACCCGGCCTTCATCCTCAAGGCGTTCAAGGACGGGGCAGACGGGGTGCTCGTCGCCGGCTGCCACCCGCCCAACGACTGCCACTACATCTCGGGCAACCTGAAGGCCCAGAGGCGGGTCGCGATGCTCAAGAGGCTGATGTCCCAGCTCGGGTTCGAGCCGGAGCGCCTTAGGCTGGAGTGGATCTCGGCGGCGGAGGGGGACAAGTTCGCCCGGGTGATGAGGGAGATGGTCGCCGACCTGAAGAGGCTGGGGCCGAGCCCCCTCAGGCCGTTGGAGGTCGCCGTGGCCTGGGAGGGCGAGTGAGTTGACCGAGCGTAAGGAGATCCGGATGTCAGAGGCCGACAAGGGCTTCAGGGAGCGCCTCATGGAGACACCGGGCGCCGAGAAGCTGATGCTATGCTACCAGTGCGGGACCTGCACCGCCGACTGCCCCGTCGCCATGAGGGTCGAGGAGTTCAGGCCCAGGCAGATCGCACGGCTAGCGGCCTACGGCCAGAAGGAAAGGTTACTCGGCGGCGACACCGTATGGCTATGCGCCGGGTGCTACACCTGCTACGAGCGCTGCCCCGAGCAGGTGAGGATCTCGGAGATAGTCTCGGCGCTCCGGAAGCTAGCGATAAAGGAGGGTATCATCCACCCGACCTACAGGGCGCTGATGAACACCCTGGCGGAGATGGGGTACATCTACGAGATAGACGACTTCCAAAACGAGATGAGAGAGGACGAGGACCTGCCCCCCGCACCCGAGCCAGACACCAAGGAGGTAGAGAAGATAATGAGAAAGACGGGCTTCCTCGGCCTCGTGGAGGGCGGCTGAGATGAGGTACGCGTTCTTCGCCGGGTGCACCACCCTCGCCCGCCTCTGGGGATACGAGAAGGCGACGCGGAAGGTCGCGGAGCAGCTGGGCGTCGAGCTGGTGGACATGCCCGGTTCGAGCTGCTGCGGCACCACATACCTAGAGACCCTGGACCACAAGACGGGGGTGGCTGTCGCCGCGCGGAACATCTGCATAGCGGAGGAGATGGGGCTCGACGTCGTCACAGTCTGCAACGGCTGCACGGAGGTCCTCATGAAGGCGAACAAGGAGCTCAAGGAAGACCCAAAGCTCAGGGCTGAAGTCAATGAGGTCCTCGCCGATGTCGGCAAGGAGTTCAAGGGGACTGTTGAGGTGAAGCACTTCGTCAGGATGCTGAAGGACGACATCGGCCTAGAAAAGATCAGGTCCGAAGTGGAGCACCCGCTCAAGGGCCTGAGGGTCGGGACCCACTACGGGT
>Ga0224506_10001171_pt1 | contig 19091 bp, 17 predicted proteins | sample SF_Jan12_sed_USG_2_FD_169108 | JGI IMG/M metagenome (GOLD analysis project Ga0224506, IMG submission 169108) | Sediment microbial communities from San Francisco Bay, California, United States - SF_Jan12_sed_USGS_8_1 | ecosystem: Environmental > Aquatic > Marine > Sediment | place: USA... | reverse complement strand
CAAATGTTCCTTCACCAAACCATGCTTTTTGTATAATTTGATAGCAAGCTTGTTGTCGAATCTAGTTGTGACGTGAATCTCTGAGACTCCCCTATTTTTTGCGTTTTTCATAGCTTCTCGGAGGAGTTTGCTGGCAACACCTTTTCGTCTATGTTTAGAACTAACGTAAAGATTGTGTATATAGCTGTGTTTTGCTCCATGGGTAAAATCCTGCATAACCCACTGATCTATGAAACCAACGATTTCTCCATCTAATTCGGCAACCAGCACTTCGTAGTCTGGATTTCTTAATGCTTGCTTCAATACGTTTACCCGTTTCGTGTCATCCGCTTCTTTCGGCATGAACTCTTCAGCTAGAATTAGTAGACTGCGTAAGTCTTTTTCATTGGCGAATCTGATTTTGGTCGATTTTACGGTTCTACTCAATTCGGCAAATTCTCCTTTTCCAGTCTAGAATTCCGGTATGTCTTAAATATTAAGGGAGTCATCGCTGTTATCCCTTATGTTTTCCTTCTTTCGACTTCGTACATTGTTTCGAGAGTGAAATATATGTATACATAGCGAATTATATCGAATGGAGTCAAAAGGGAGGTGAGAAAATGCCCAAGCCAACCCGGAAGGATACGTAACTGCTACTTCAGGTATTAGAACTAACAAACGATGAAGAGAGCAGAAATGCTTACAGGTGGTTCTGGGAGGAATTCGACGTTAGGGGTTATAGGAGATTTAAGAAGAAATGTCCATCCGGAAGCGAGGAATCCAAAATCTTCAACCGATTCATGGCAACTGGGAGATGCTCGCCACCTTAGTCGTCAACGGATTAATCAGCGAGAACTTGGTCTTCGACATTTTCTTCGTCAAGCTCGTGCGCGCAGTGGGGGTCAGGTGGTTTTTGCCACTACTTTGCGTCGAATCTTCTTTGCTAGTGAGCGCGAGTCAAGCTTATAAACAACCTAAAAGACATATGATCTTGAAAGATTTTGTTGCTTTCAATGTATTTGTTGTATCGCTTGGCAAGAAGTGCTAAGCTCGAAAGCTACATGCCTGAGATAGCCGTTTTTGTTATTGCGGTTTCACTTATTTCTGCAGTTCCCTTTGTATGGATGGCTGCCTTTCTCGGAATTTCCTTTTTTCTTCTTTTCCCGTTGATTTATTTTTTTCTTTTCTCATCCTTCCCCTTTTACGCTTTGCAGTATGAAGTATTTGATTCTTCCTGGAGTATGGGGGGGAGTGGCATTTTGCAATCCGTTTCTTAACAACAGATATAGTTTCCTCACCAGATTTGGGGATCGTATTTATCGTCCCCTTCTCATTCTTTCTCTTGGTTAACATCTTGGGCGCACATTTGGGCTACTGGGTAGGTAAAAAGTATGAGATCCAGTTTGGTGACGGGTGGAAGGTTCTTTGCGGATTTGCTGGAGTCGTCTGCATAGGAGTTTCATTTATCGTTCCTAACGCGCTTTATGAACTTTTTGGGATAACCCTTTCTGGTCTCGGGTTTGTCTTGTTCGAAACAATATTTCTTTCATGGTTGATAGAGAGAGAATTTTTTTCGTGGCTAATGCGTGTGCGAGTTGCAACACTCATGTTTCTAGGAGGTATTATCCTTTTTTTGATAGGTTGTCAAAATAATAACGCGCTGATGATAGTTGGAGGACAGATACTTATTTTGTTTGGTGCGATAGTCTACATTGTTAAAGTAGTAGTCGCCTATGTGCGCACTACGGAGCGAGATGCGCGCACAGAACATTAACAAAAGACATTAGCATCTTCTGTAGTAAATTTGGATAGATTTTATATTATAGAAAATGCATAGAAATATTCTGATTGAATGTGAAGAAATTTGTTACGTTAGCTTTTGTATTGGTGCTGTTGCCAACAGCGGTAGTTGTAGTCTACGTAAGACCAGTCGTAGCACAGGTGACAAACGGGACAATTTATATTAAGTCAGATGGGTCGGTTGAAGGAACAGATAAGATTCAACGAGACGGAAACATCTACACCTTCACAGACAATATTGTTAATCAATCCATTATCGTGGAGAGAGATAACATTGTTGTCGATGGGGCAGGCTACATCCTTCAAGAAACAGAAGCTTTTGGTTCCGTAGGAATAGACCTCACTGGAAGAAAGAACATAATCATAAAGAATATGAAAATTAGAGCATTCCGTTTCGGCATACACCTGAACGAGTCCTCAACCAATAATATATATGGAAACAATATAACAAACAACGTGTTTGGCGTATTGCTTGAAGATAGTTCAAACAACAGCATTTCGGGAAACAACGTAGGAAACTTGGCGTTTAACATCTTTCTCGATCAGTCTTCAAACAACACTATTTCTGGAAACACTATAACAAAGGATGGGTCGGTGGGGATCGACCTCTGCGAATCTTCAAACAACAGCGTGAATGAAAACAACATAACAAACAACAGGTATGGCATCCAGCTCCGTACTTCTTCAAACCATAACACTATTTCTGGAAACAACATAACAAACAACGGAGACGGCATTTGCCTCGAATCTTCTTCTAACAACGGCATTTATGGAAACAACGTAGCAGACAATGAGGATGGCATAGAGCTCGTTTATTCTTCAGACTATAACGGCATTTATGGAAACAACATAACAAACAACGGAGACGGCATTTGCCTCGGAGATTCTATAAAAAACAACATATCCAAAAACAACATAACAAACAACAGCTGGGATGGCATCTGCTTCTGGAATTCTTCAAGCAACAAATTTTACCATAACAACTTCATAGGTAACACTCAGCAAGTTCTCGTAGTAGAATTTGGTGATATCCCCATGTCTGCATCTACCAACTTTTGGGATGATGGTGTTAGTGAAGGAAACTACTGGAGCGACTATGAAGATAGATATCTTAATGCTGAGGAAATAGATGAGTCGGGTATATGGAACAAACCATACGTCATTAACGAAAATAATCAGGACAACTATCCGCTCATAAACCCGTGGGGCAAAATTCCAGAAGAAGAGAATCCTTTCTGGATGCAGTGGTGGTTCTGGACAATAATAGCAGCAGGAATCGCAGCATTAGCTGGAGCAGTATACTTGTTAAAGAAGGAAAAGCCACCAACACCAACTGCTCCTACACTTCCTACAGAAGGCACTCTATAGAAGAATTACTCTACCGTAAAGAAGAATTCTCAAAACATCAATTCATTAAACAGCTATCTTCTTTTTCTAATATAGTTAATATCTGCGCGCGCATACACAAATTTATTTGCTTGCTTCTTTAGTATATCAAAAGCCTTTCTAGTGAGGCGCTATGTATGTTAAAACTCGGTTTGGATACTTTGTCATCGAAGGAGCTTTTTAAGGATGTTCTTGTAAGGCTTGTCAATGGGGAAGAGTTGACACTAAACTACTTCGAGCTGAGGAGTACTGAAGTGGCAATTCCTTCTTATGAGCATCCAGTAGAGCACCTTGTTATTGTGCTAGAAGGAGAGATGCAGTTTATGTTTAAAGATCACAAACTCTCTTTGGGCGAAAGGGATGGTCTATTTCTTCCCGCTAGGATCCCCCATTCGGCTCGAGTAATCCGTGCTCCAGTTAGGGCGTTAGAAATATGCACTGTCACAAAAGACGAGTACTATGAAAAATGACGCATGTATGCTTATATGCATCCGTGAAAGATGAATGATCTGGCATAGGTGAAGAAACAGATGGATAATGGAAAGGCTGTAAAAAAGGCTATTCAAAAAAGAGTTAAAAGTAGACGATACTCGGGTAAATATAAAGGGAGGGGAAAATACAAACCAAAAGACCCTGCGTAGTAAAAGCGCGCACTCAACTTAGTGTGAGTTACTTTCTAAGTTTCTAGTTTATAATCCAGTTGAGATTTTATAAACTTCCATTTCTTTTCTTTGTTTAGAAAGTTATAAAGTTAGAAAGCTCAAGTTAGTAGAGAAAAGGAGATGAGCAGAATGATTGCTATGTGCGGACTTGTTTGCAACGATTGTATAGCTTTCATTGCGACCCAAAAAGACGATGATAAGCTGAGAGAGAAGGTTGTCGCAGCCTGGTCAACAGAGGAGGAACCTCTTAGACTGGAGGATGTTGACTGTGACGGTTGCACAGCGAGAAAAAGACTACACTCGTTCTGTCAAGTTTGCGAAGTAAGGAAATGTGGACTTCAGAGAGACATCGAAAACTGTGCCTACTGTAACGAGTTTCCATGCGGAAAACTTGAAAAACTCTGGAGAGGCTTTCGAACCGTTTCGGCAGAAGAGGCCAAAGCGAATTTGGTGGAAATAAGAAGGCGGAATTCTGTGATCAGATAGAAGGTGCCTTAAGAGTTAGTTGTGCCAGGATTCCCACTGCAAAGAGCACAAGCGAAATGCATGCATACTGACGCTCGAATCGTACACAAAGGCAAAACAATTTCGCTAAGTGATGTGGAAGTGAAAGATAATAAGGGAAGACTAGTGGCGAAAAGCCTCGTAACATACTACACGCGAAGCAACCAACAATATTGACACGTGCGCTCATGCAAGTTCCACGCTCGAAAAAATTATGTGGAGAAGGCAAGTAAGTAAACAGTGGTGGTGTTTAATCTGAAAGTATCTAGATCCTCCGGTAAACTTCACGAAGACTTGGTTAAAGCAGACCTGAAGCAACAGACCAGAAAAGAGCTCGAAGAAATTATTGATGCGTATCCCTCTCACGGCAAAAGCCTAGGTGCCCTATTTCACGGAGTTACTTCCTTAGGTTTACATACACGCGCAAGTGAGGAACCAGTTAGGCTCACGCGACCGGCGCACACTTTTTCAATTGTGGCCCGCGACCCGAAAACAGGAGAGATAGGTGTTGCTGTGCAATCGCACTGGTTCAGTGTGGGTTCGGTGGTGCCTTGGGCCGAAGCTGAGGTAGGCGCGGTAGCGACGCAGTCGTTCGTAGACTCTTCCTACGGGCCAAAGGGACTTAACCTCATGCGCTCTGGCAAGTCGGCGTCTGAAGCGCTGGAGGATTTGATTGCCGCCGATCCTAGGGAGGCCGTGCGGCAAGTAGCCATGGTAGACGTGAAAGGCCGCGTAGCAGTGCACACGGGCAAACGCTGCATCGAATATGCCGGACACAAGATGGGGAAAGGCTACGGTGTGCAGGCAAACCTGATGCTCAACCACAAGGTGCCGGCGGCTATGGCCAAGGCGTTCGAGGAAACCAAGGGCGATCTTGCCGAGCGGATGATGAGGGCACTCGAGGCGGCGCAGGATGCGGGCGGTGACATCAGGGGCAAGCAATCGGCAGCGATGATCGTAGTCAAACCTCACTCCTCCGGTAAGCCATGGGCGGATCGCATCGTTGACCTGCGTGTCGAGGACCATTCAGAGCCACTCCAAGAACTTCGTCGCCTTCTGAACCTTGCGCGGGCATACAACCACATGAACGCGGGTGACGCCGCGATGGAGAAGAAGGACTTCGCCCTGGCCATGAAGGAGTACGGTGCCGCGAAGAAGCTGGCAGGGAACAACGTGGAGATTGCGTTCTGGAGCGCGTTAACGTTGGCCACGAACGGAAAGGTCGCTCAAGCCTTGCCGATCTTCAACAATGTCTTCGCGGTCGACAGGAACTGGGTGGAGGTCCTGAAGCGCTTGCCAAAAGCCGGCTTGATCTTAGACAACAACGCGGGCCGCACCCTGCTGCAGCAGATTCTGAAGGAGGGCGGTGAAACTTTCATTTCCTAGATGGATTTTGAAAGCATGTGTGCGTATGCGCGCTGACTTATCTCATCCTATTCAGAACGTTCATCCATCGTTTCATCATCGTTTTTTCAACACTTAGAATGAGACAAAAAACGTCCAGGCACGCACACACAAAACAGAACTCAGTTCCATAAACCTTAAGGCAATTCGCGACATCAGGATAATGGGGCGCGCATGCAACTACACTTCAAAAATCGTTTATGCATGCATGCATGTCGCCTATGTGCACACTAGGGAGCGAGAAGAAAGGCAGAAAACAAGTGACGTTTACCTTTTCGAATGTGCGCGCAACTTTTTTCTATAACATGATTTATATGGGATTCCTATGCAGCGTAAGACGTTCACAGCTAAGGACGGAAGAGAAGTTGTTGTTCGACCTCCAAGATGGGACGATTTAGAAGGTATGATTGAGTACATTAACAGTCTGGTAGACGAGAAAGTTGAAATCGTGCTGACAAAGAAAGTCACCAAAGAAGAAGAGGCAGAGTGGCTTGCTAAAAGGCTGATTAGCATCGATAAGGGTGACGTCATTCACGTTGTTGCCGAAGTTGACGGTGAAGTCGTTGCAGGCGCCGAAGTTGAAAAACAAAAGTATCTTATGAGCCACGTAGGTATGTTGGGGATAGGTATAAAATCGCCGTTCAGGGGAATTGGAATAGGCACCATTATTATGGAAACACTGATTGAAGAATCAAAGAAGGCTGGTTTGAAGGTTCTAGTCTTAGATGTCTTCGACACAAACAACATAGCCAAAGAACTTTACGAAAATATGGGATTCAAAGAAGTGGGCAAAGTTCCGAAAGGAATCTATAAAGACGGAAAATACATTGACCTTGTCAGAATGGCGCTCGAACTCTGGTAATTCGACTAAAACGGTGCGCGCAGTTCGATTTGATACAGCACCAACATCCTATGTATGACATAACTTCCACACAAATTGTAACAAAAAAGATTACACGTGTCTGTGAGAAGGGTAGCCTGAATATTGGGTTCGCGCGCGCATTTACTGCTTGGGCTAATGGCATTCGCGTGCACGTATCGTGCGCACTGTCCAAATCGCAACAGTCTTCTGAAGTTCGATTTCGAGCCTACGTTGGTTTGCTAAGATCTTGGCCTGAGGATTGAACGTATTGAACTGCCTTAGATCTTTATTTGCCCCCGTGCTGGAAGACGCATCAAAGTCTCCCTTTCTTACGCCGCGGACTAATCTGAACATTTTTTGTTTCGCTAGATCCAGTTTACCTTTCATTTCAAACACGTTTATCATCCCCATTTAACTATGCAAACTCACGTTTTAATACCATCAAATAAGTCTCTTATAAAGTTTTAGGTTTTATTAGGTTAATCTATTTAGTGTAAGTCACATTATCGCTTATTAAGAAAACATTTTTATACTCATTTAAAGTAAGTCTTTATTTGGTGAAGGCACTATGAAACCAATACAAGTCTTGAGGGATCCTGAGGCATTCAAGCTTCTGGCCGACGAAACTAGAAGGAAAATATTGTATCTGCTTCGCGTCAAGGAAATGACTGTTAGTCAGCTCGCCTCCGAACTAGACCTCACTCCTCAAGCGCTTTACCACCACATAAAGAAGCTTCTGGAGGGAGAGATGGTCGAGGTAGCGCGCGAGGAACGCATCGGCCATCTCATCGAGAGCTATTACAGAGCGACAGCTGAGGATTTCCTTCTCATCACCGGAAAATTGAGCGCGCAGACCTTTCGCGATAGAAAGCTTGCTGAGGAGCAGGTGACCGTGGTCCTCAACGCTTTGAAGAAGCTTGGTTTCAACCTTGATTTCGATGAGAACAAGATCTCGCAATTGGTTGATTTGCGAGCTGAACTCACTACCGAATGTTGTGAAAACGATGATAAATGTATCCGTGTGCAAGATGAGATCTGGAATATGGATGACCTGAATCTTCTTACGAAACAGATAGCGTGTGAGCTCGCAGCAACACTTCTGATGTCAGATGAGGGATTTGTTAGACAACAGGAAAATAGAAAGAAGCTTAAGGATCTACTACTTTCACTTGTCAAGAAATAGAATTACTGTTAGCACATTTTGCCTGCGAAGTACAAACATACTGACGCAACGCATAGATTATTACATAGGTTTCTTCATAAGCAATTTATGAATGATGCTTACATATGTGCGCATATGCGCGCGCACAAGGCTGTATTACGCAAAAGACGCCCGCGTTAGTCATACTCCATTTTGTGCCTAGCTCCGCGGTCTGGCTTGGTTGAAGGGTCTATTTCATAACTACTTATTATCTGAGTAACTGTAAACACATCTATCTTATAGCTCACCTTCACGCGCAAATTAATCTTAAATTCGGTTGACTCGACAAAGAATGTATCGGGTGAAGCAGCTGTACGGAAAGATATTGGAGAAAGTGGAGAGGGAGGCTTCTGGGGTTAACGCCAAGAACATAGTCACAAAAATCACGGGATACCATCGTATTCAAGCATCACCGGGCTTCCGAAAGGCTGCAATCTACTGTAAGGAATGGTTCAAGGAAAACGGTTTTGATTCTGTGGAGATTGTAGAGTTCCCTGGTGATGGTAGACAGGTGTACTGGAGCTACAGGATGCCGGAGGCTTGGGCAGCTAGTGACGCCGAGCTCAGGATTATCTCACCGAAGAAGTTCAGGAAGAGTATCTGCAGGTTCAGGGACGTGCCCCTCTCCCTGATCCAGAGGAGTGCGCCGACGCCGCCAGAGGGTGTCGACGCTGAGGTAGTCGTCTTGGAAGATGGCACTGAGGAAATAGACTACAGGAGGAAGGATGTGAAAGACAAGATCGTGTTAACTTCAGGTGACCTGGAGTTAGTTAAGGCGATGGCGGTCGACAAACACGGTGCCATCGGCATAATAACAGACCGAATGCCCGAGTTTCCACCGGTACGTCACAGGATGGATTTGGCAGACGCCCTCTGCTACACTTCCTTCTGGTGGAGGAGAGGAGAAAAGAAGTGCTTCGGCTTCGTCGTCTCCCCCAAAGAGGGAGAACGTCTCAGAAACATACTCAAAGGTTTAGAGAGAAAAAGAAGGCTAAGGGAGAAGCTGGAGGAAGATGAAAAGGAGGGACTTAGAGTCCACGCCAAGGTGGACGCCAAGTCTTACAACGGCACTTGCGAAGACGTGACAACTGTCGTAAAAGGTCAGGAACTGTCCGAGGAGGTTCTCGTGGTTGCGCACCTTTGCCATCCCCTCCCCAGCGCCAACGACAACGCCTCTGGGTGCGCCGCGGCTATGGAATCCGCTAGATGCCTCAACAAACTCGTCTCGGATGGGGAACTTCCTCGCCCGAGGAGGACAATCAGGTTTCTTCTAGTCCCAGAAATGACGGGAACTTATGCCTACCTGGCAACTCATGAAGAAAAGATTTCGAAGATTATTGCCGGTGTGAACTTAGACATGGTCGGTCACGACCAAGACGTCACAAAGGGGCCTTTGTTAGTGGAAAAAACGCCTGAGGCCAACCCGTCCTACGTCAACTATTTGATGGCAATCATTATGAAGGATTTGGCTAAAGATGGGGAGAACTTGGGCGGAACCGGGGAGTACGCGCTGTTTAAGTGGGCCGTGACTCCCTACAGCGGAGGCAGCGACCACTATATTCTCTCGGATCCCAGCGTCGGCGTCCCCACACCGATGATAATACACTGGCCTGACCTATACTATCACACCTCTCAAGACACCATTGACAAGGTCTCTGCCGAAGAGTTGAAACGCGTAGTAGTGATGACTTCGACTTACGCATATTTCCTTGCCAACGCCGGTTACGAAGAGTGCCTCTGGCTAGCTAACCACGTAGCTGCAGAAGCCAAGAAGAGAATCTTGAACACGATTCAGGATAGGCTCTCCCAACTTATGGGAGAAGAAAAGGAGAAGAAAGAAAAGAAATCGAAAAAGCCGCAGAGAATCGTCAAGTCCTTCAGGGAGCTGGAAGAGAGCGTTTCCTACGTCTTGAACCGAGAATTAGGGGCCGTCTGGTCCCTAGACAAAATTGTTCCAAAGGAGGCGAAGAATGAATTTGACGTCTACATAAGAGGCCTCGAAACCGATGTGAAGCTACTGGCTAAAAGGGAGCTGGAACGCACCAGACAAGCTGTGGAGACTTACTTTAAGGCAAGGGGCTACGGCAAGCTTTCCGTTTTCAGGAAGCCAAGGATGAAAAAAGAAGAAAAAATGGCGGCGACGATTCTTCCAAGAAGGATCTACAGGGGGCCTATTTCGATGGCTTTGGCTTTGGAGAAGATGACCGATGAGGAGCGAGTAGCTTACCGGAAGATGATGTTGAAGAAGAGAAAATTCTGGAGCACTCTGGACCTTGCCGTCTACTGGATCGACGGAGTGAAAAGCCTACTCGACATATCCAGACTGGTGAAGCAAGAAGCAGGGAAAGTCGACCTCGAATTCTTGATCGAGTACTTCAAGGTCATCGAAAAGTATGGTCTCGTTGAAGTAGAGAAACTCGCGCGAGCAAACAACGCGTGAAGTGCTGGAACACTAACCAGTGAGCTAACAGCGCTACGCGTGCGCATGGAACGGAAGGCCTTAATTCCTGAATAAGTTGGAAGTTGCGGTTCTTGCCTTTTTGTTCATAAAAAGGGTGTACAGAACTATTGTTGACGCTACGAAGCTAAATATGGTTCCGAGGAGAATTCCGTAGGCGAAGTCTTTGAAGCCCAGATAAGCCATCAAATGTTGACTCAGATTCCATGCAACAATGAGGGCGAAAAATATTGTTAGCGCCATGCCTCCCCTTTTCGGGTTGGTATGGAGCTTTGCGTATAACATAATGGCTAATGAACACGCGATCTTGGCTATCATGAATATTGTGGGTCCTGCCGCCAAGACGACAGGGTTAATCTCGAAGTTCCAGAACGAAACTGTTGAGGCGGCGTCGAACATGTTTAGTACGGCGGCTACTGCACACGAGAACCCCCGCGCGCGACTCAGAATCCATCCCCCCCAAAACATGGTCACTCCAATGACGATGATGACGAAACCGTCTAAGCGACCCGCAACGAAGATACCGAAACCAGATGCCTCAAAGATTAGACCAAGTACCAAAAGAAAAACTGCCCAAGAAAACACAAAGTGATCGATTAAAGGCACTAACCGTCTCTCCTCAACTAGTTAACAATACTTGAGCGCAGCTGGGCGCGCAGTTAACTGATTTCGAGGGTTGCCAATACATGCTTAGGCCTTCTCTATGGTTACTTGAGAACTATTATTATTACTATGGCAAGTAGAATCAACAAGAATATTATGAATGGAAGAAGAGTTGTTGTTAACATAGCTATTATGATGGCGACGTAGTCTTTCCATGTCAAACCGTTTTTCTTTCTGGTCAAGACCTTACTTCACCACTCTGAAAATCTATATCATAATAACATGCTACCCAATGTCCATCGTCCTCGATGAGAGATGGCTCTTTTTTTCTACATTTGGCGGTTGCGTAGGGGCATCTCGGGTGAAAACGGCATCCTGGAGGAATATTGACTGGACTAGGGACATCGCCTTTTAGAAGGATTTCTTCTTTTTTGAACTCAGGGTCTGGAACGGGTATGGCAGCCATCAGATGGAAAGTGTAAGGATGCCTCGGAGAGTTATATATGGCATCTCTTTCCGCCACTTCAACTAGCTTACCCAAATACATAACTCCGACTCTATCACTCATGTGATGAACAACTGCTAAATTGTGAGAAATGAAAAGGTAGGTTAAGTTGAGTCTCCTTTGAAGATCCTTCAGGAGATTTAAGACAGACGCTTGAACCGAAACATCAAGGAAGGACGTAGGTTCATCTAACACAAGAAATTCCGGGTTCAAGGCCAACGCTCGGGCCACCGCTATTCTCTGTCTCTGACCACCACTGAACTCGTGAGGAAACCTGTAGAGATGTTCTTCACTTAGCCCAACTTGCGTGAGAAGCTCCAAGGCTTTCTTATGGGCTTCGAACCTACCTGAAGCTATCCCGTGAATTGCCATGGCTTCCCTCAACATAGAATTAACCGTTTGCCTAGGATCTAGAGAAGCATATGGATCTTGAAAAATGATTTGCATTCTGCGGCGTAGCTTTATGAGATTCCTTTTATTCGCCTTTGTGACGTTGATACCATTGAAGTAGATTTCTCCTGCCGTTGATTTAATCAATCTCAGAAGGCTTCTAGCCGCCGTTGTTTTGCCTGAGCCTGACTCGCCCACAAGCCCGAAGGTTTCTCCTTTAGAGATGCTGAAGCTGATCCCGTCAACAGCCTTCACATGCCCGACTGTCCTTTGTATAATCCCGCTTTTGATAGGGAACCACGTTTTGAGATCCGTGACAACTAACAGGTCTTCCATTTCAACTTCTACTCCATTTCTAGAAACAGGCTACTTCATGGTCTTCGGCGACTTCTCTAAGTTTTGGCGCCCTCACGCTGCATTCGTCTTTGGCTACTTGGCAGCGTGGATGAAAGCGACAGCCTGAGGGGGGATTGATCATTTCTGGCACGGTTCCAGGTATGGACTCCAACTTTTCAACTGGTTTTTTCACGTTTGGGATAGCCTTCATCAGCATCATGGTGTAAGGATGAAGTGGGTTCTTGAAAATCTCTTTTGTTGTGGCAACTTCAACTACGTTTCCTCCGTACATGACCGCGATCCTGTCAGCTATTTCAGCAGCCACGGAAAGGTCATGCGTGATCATGAGGACTGAGGCATCCATCTTGTCTCTCAGTTCTCTCAGCAGATGAAGTATCTGGGCCTGGATTGTTACATCTACGGCAGTTGTTATCTCGTCCGCTATGAAAACTGAAGGCCTTCTAGCTAGAGCCATCGCAATCATGGCTCTTTGTCTCATGCCCCCTGAAAGTTCAAAGGGATATTGACGTAAGATTCTTTCAGGATCTGGCATCTTGACCAACCGTAGAAGGTCTATGTACAGATTTTTGGCCGTTTTCTTAATCTCAGCTCTAGAAACCTTTGCGTTGGAGGAGTCTCCTCCAATCTTTTTTTGCCCAGAGAGAAGGTCGGTGAAGGTTATCTTCTTTCCATGGAATCTTTGAGCAATCGCCGCTTGTTTTAACAGTTTTTTGTCAAGCATGAAAACTTCTTTGAGTTGAGCCTCTATTGTTATGACGGGGTTAAGATAAGTCATTGGATCTTGAAAAACTGTTGCAAGCGAATTCATCCGTAGAATTCTCCTTTCCTCGTTCGATTTTTTTAGAAGGTCTTCCCCTTTGAAAGAGATCTCTCCATCAAGAACGTAAGCATTTTCGGGAAGAAGGCCAAGTATCGTGAGGGCTGTCACGGATTTGCCGCACCCGGATTCTCCGACGAGACCCAAAACTTCGCGTTCATATATTTTGAGGTCTACGCCGTTTAGCGCCTTGACCTCGCCTCTGTAGGTGCGAAAGTTTACTTTGAGGTTTCTCACGTCAATAATTGGTTTTTTCCCGGTCACGTCCTCACCTCAAAAAGTGTCTATCTCCTAAGTTTCGGATCTAATACGTCTCTCAGGCCATCTCCTACAAGGTTGAACGCTAGGGCTATGATAAGCATCACTAGCCCTGGAAAGACTATCAGCCACGGAGCATCAAATACGTGGGAATATCCGTCAGACGCCAAGTTGCCTAGCTCCGGAAGGGAGGGGCTGGGTGAGAAGCCGAGGAACATCAGCGCTGAAAAGGTTAGGATGACTCCTCCAAAATCCAAGGTTGCCTGAACTAATATTGGGTATATTGAATTGGGTAGGATGTGTCTGAAAAGAATTCTCAGATGCATCCCAAGCAGAACTAGTTGATCCACAACAGCGGCGATTACTCTTTGGAATATTAGGAGAAATCTTAAGCGACCTGCCCCAAGGGCAACTATTTTGTTAAGAATGAAGTTATAGCGCTCTTGAATAACCAATAGGGTTCTAGAGTATCCTGCTCCAAGCGCTCTTAAAGCTTCAACATAGCTTTTCTCCTTTTCAATGAGTATTTGGCCCCTCATAAGCCTGACATAAGGGGGCCACCAGACTAAGACAATTGCGAATCTTAAGATGGTCATTCTGTCTAATGTAAAAAAAAGGAACCGTGCTCCAACAGGGAGAATTGCTACGAGTACTAGAGCCAGAACTAAGCCTGGGAATGCAAAGAAGATGTCTGTAACTCGGAGCATCGCCTCGTCTATTACGCCACCGACATAACCTGCCAATGTGCCAAGTAGCGTGCCGAATATTGCAGCTGTAAGAGTTATTATGACGGCGCTTTCCATATCCACAGGTATGGCAAGTATAATCATTTTGAAAAGGTCCCTGCCCCATCCGTCTGTGCCCAAAAGGAAGAATTCTGGGCCTTCGTAGAGTTGTACTCCGGGTCCCCAGTTGATGAAATGGCCTTTACTCCACATGTAACTTCTCGGGAATGGATAGTTGCCCCCGAATTCAGGGTATCCAGCTGGCCTAGCTAAGCTTGGATCAACAATGTAACTGGCTAGGAGCGATAGCATTATGAAGACGAGAGCCAGCAAAGAGCCTACAAGAACCAACGGGTTTCTTCTCAATAGGTATAGGGTGTATTTGAAATCTGCCCATCTGGCTGCCCATTCGCCTGTTCTAGCTTTGCTAGCTCCAACACCGTCGCTTTTCATGTTTGATTCTCTCTAATATTTTATCCTTGGGTCGAGGAAGACGTAGACGATGTCAACTATAAGATTGGCGACAACGACGATTAAGGCTAGGGCTAAAGTGTAGACGAGCAGAAAGTTACTGTCGCCTTGGAACACCGCTCTCAGTGAAAGACGTCCGACTCCTGGCCAGTTGAAGACGTACTCTGTGATCATGGCGCCTCCGAGGAGCATGGCAAAAAATATGCCTGTTAGGGTAACTGCTGGAATCAAAGCGTTTTTCATCGCATGCCTATAGATCACGACTCTTTCTTTGAGCCCTTTAGATCTAGCTAAAGTGATGTAATCTTGCCGCAGAACCTCAAGCATGCTGGCTCTAACTATTCTAGCTAGAAAGCCTAGGCTGATGAAGGCTAAGCTGAAAGCTGGCAAAATCAGGTGCGCAAGTGCATCTAAAGTGTATTCTAGATTTCCCGCTAATAGTCCATCCAAGATAGGCATACCTGTCCTCCAAGGGACCGCTCCGTCCATCCCGCTTGCTCCACTGCTTGGAAAATGAGGGAGTCCCCATAGGAGGAAATAATAAAAGAACACCAACTGGAGCATAAAGCCAAACCAGTAGGATGGAGTCGAGTAGCCTGTTAACGCAATGATTCGTGATATGTGGTCTGGGAGTTTGTTGTTCTTGACGGCAGAAATTATTCCTAGAGGTATTCCGATGGCCACGGTTAGAATAATCGCGGCGGAAGATAGCTGAACAGTGAGTGGGAAGGCTCCGAGAAAAACGTCCATGGCTGGTCGACTATTTGCCCATGCTCCAGTGATTCCAAAATCGCCTCTCAGAGCATCCCTTAGCCAGTAAAAGAATTGTATAGGAAGAGGTTTGTCGAATCCATGGATCCTCGTTACCTCTGCAATTTGTTCTGCAGTCATCTTTGGGTGAATGTAAGGAGCCGTCGGGTCAATGCCGCTTGGAAAGCCCCTGGCGAGATAGAATACAATGAGGCTGACGCCAAATAGCACGAAAATCATTAGGATGAGACGTCTGATCGCGTACTGGTATAACTTCACGCAGGTTCCTCCCAATGTGCTCTTGCATCCGGCTATAAAAGTCTTGCAGATATTGATACTAATAGACCCAGAGGGCCAAGGTAGACTTGATAGGCGCCTGTACAATTAGTAGACGAATATTTTCTGAGATTTTGGGTTTCTGGATGTCAAAAACAAAAAAGAGGGGGGTGTTGGAGTTTTATGGTTCTTCGTAGTACATAGCTGACCAGAGGTCTACGCCATGCACGGTGTTGACGTACCAGCCTTTTAGCCATGATGAACGAGTGTAGTATTCGGTGTCGTGCCACCAAACCATGTACATCAAGATTTCGTTTGCCAGTGTGTTCATTTCTTCGTTAATCCTTAAGATCTCGGTTATGTTGCCAGCTTGATCTGCGTCGATGGCTTGCCAGTATAGATCATTCAAGGCGGTTATGTTCCATAGGTTCCAAGAAGGATACGCGCCATGTGCTTCGTACATTGGCTGCAACCAGTTGAGCACGTGGTTGAAGTCGGCGATCCAGCCGCCCATATACGAGTCGATTTGGTGTCGCGAGGCCAGAGTGTATTGTTGGCCGCCTGGAACGAGCACGACTTCCCATGTTAAGCCAAGTTTGCCTGACCCGGAGCGTGCGCCGCTCAACATGTTCAGATTGTCAGCCATTGTCGTTAAGACTTTTATGAACGTGTCTGCTCCCGTTTGCACGTAAAGCTTAATGGTCTTTGGATTGGTTGGCGAGAACGAGTTGTCAACGACTCCCGCTGGAATTACTGATCCATTATAGTAGTGCATCACGTAATCCGTGCTGTTTAACGGGTTGTTATAGGCGTCTCTGATTGATTGATTGGCTTTGTCTATGTCAAAGGAGAACGTGGGTTCAACATCGGGGAGGTATGATCCTTCTGGCACTGTTCCCGGTGGAATGATGTTGTTTGCTAGAACGCTCAACCTATAGTTGATGTATATGTTGGCGTAAGTCATGTTAACCGCAGAGGCGGCTGCCATCCTCAATCTATAGTCAGCGAAGGGTTGCCACTTTCTGAATGAGCCGTCGGTGTTAGTGATGTTGGTACAGAAGTCGAGCCACCAGGTGTTTAACGTCGGAAACACTCCGTGAACGGTTGCACCGGGAACTATCGAAACCAGTTCGCCCTCGTCGATCCACTTGTCTTTATCAACAACAGAGAATATGTTAACTTCAGGGACCTGTATTGCGGTAACTGTTCCGGCCTTTAGGTCGAGCAGTCTCGTCGTGAAGCTCGGCTGATACACGAATTCTATTGTTTCTATTCTGGTCTTGCCGGCTGGCGGTAGGTTGATGTTGTTTGGGCCTCCCCAGTAGTCGTCGTAGGCTTTGAGGACGATCTTGTAGGTGGCTGGATTAACACTCTCGACGTAGTATGCGCCTGTGCCGAAGGTCCAGCCGTCGTCAGGAACGTTGAAGTAGGTGTCTCCGTCGCCTGCTCTGTTTTCGAAGTATGTGGTGTAGTCTCCGTCCCATGTTCCCCATCCACCGTACTCATAGTCTTTACTGATGGTTTCAGGTGGCGAGACGATGGCCGCCCAAGGCCCCGCCATAATGGGCACAAACTGCGTGGTAGGAACGGCGATGTTTATCTTAACCTTGTACTCATCAATTACTTCTACGAAATTCAAGTCCAAGACATCTTGAACCCAGCTTGCGTTGTATGAAGGGTCGGCTCCCATACAGGAGAAGAGCAGCCCGTCAGGATCGATTAGTTGTATAATCATCCATGCTGCTTGGCTCCCGTGCACCGGAGCCACGGGGTCACCGGTTGTGCCGTCCATGACGAGGATCCTGTTAAAGCTGAACCAGACGGCTGTGGCGTTGAACTTAGTCCCATCCTGGAATGTTATGCCCTGCCGCAGAGTGAAGTTGTAGTGCAGTCCGTCGGGGCTAACCGTGTAGCTCTCTGCCAACCACGGAATAATCTTAGAGGCGTTGTCCCTTTCATACCAGAACAACATTTCAACGCTTTGCCAGAGGGTCCAGTAGTCGTATTGATAATAGGAAACATGTGGGTCCATCCACTGGAAGGTGGCTCCGGCCTCGTATATCAGCTTGTTATCGGTTACGAAGGCTGGAACCCCTCCGGTAACGGTGAAGGTGCCGGTGAGAGTTGTTCCTGGAATAGTCACTGCATATGTTCCCACACCTTTTGAAGCAGTAAACGTTACGGTCTCCGTTTCACCTGCTGCTACTGTCACGGTCTCCGTATCCTCAATTGCGTTGTTTAGGGCCAAAGTTATCGTCCCAGTGACATTGGTGCCTCCAGTATTTGTAACATTCACCGAAATGGTGACAGACCCGCCCACCATAACCGAAGAAGGTGATACCGTCAGACCGCTAAGTTCGAATTCTCCAGGAAGCGGTTCTGCTTCTTCCGGCAAAGTTGAGAAATACCACACTACACCTATAACGCTAGCTACCAAGATTATGATTATCAGTATTAAGATAGCAGTGTTTCTTGCAATAGCTTTTTCTTTCCTCATGCAAATACTTCCATTCCCGTATTTTCATATCCCAAGTTATTTAACCTTTACGTATATCCCAAAGAGCAAAATACGTCAGAAACCATGCCTTGAGTAAAATGACCTCCGCTAGGAAGGACATACCGCAATTCTCTAGAAACAGAGATAACCTGTCATCGCCTACGCCTGAGAGCTTTGAAAATACAAAGAAAAAGCCTTGTTTACACTCGAGTATCGCCGGTCGCCGTCTTCTGGTGCGGCAATGTAACCCGTCGATACTCGATCACTTTTTCCGTAAAATGCGAGAAGCTGCGTGGGAGAAGATTTGCTATGAAGGAGGGGTGATTGTCGCCGGTTCAGCGGAATAACGGTATCAGAGGATTGTCAGGAGGCTTCTGGATCCTTGTTTCTCTGCTTGTGCGTGTCTCTCTTGGATTCAGGTTTTCATGAAGATTGATTTCAGATCTATGAGGATGGAGAGAGTGAAGAGGGCTATGTAGGTGAGGTGGGGGATGATCAGTTCTGGGGGAACGTGTAGGGGGAAACTTAGGAATGCGGGTAGGAGAGCCGTCAGGACTGGTACGGCTAGGATCATGTTCGATGGGTGCTTTTGGAACAGTGACCGTGCATCCTTTGTTTTGAGCAGTGTTGTGGTGGAGGTGAGGAAGAGAGTCCATTCGATGAGGATGTTGGTTAGACCTGTTATCTCCATGCCTAATCCGTACCAGTTGGTGGTTATGGGCCACAGTAGTTGCGTGTCGCCTGTCAGGTAGTCTCCGATGAGGACGTGCTGGATCAGCACCACAAAATAAGGTATGGCTCTTTTTTTGAAGAGTATGAAGGCTGGAAGGAAGAGTAGACAAAAGATTATTGCAGAGTGCATTGGCCCTCGGTGTTCTAGGCCGGGTATTAGCAGGTCAACGTCAGGGAGTACGGACATGAGGAACAACAGAGGTAAGTTTGCGTTTACGTTTAGGATTCTGGATGCTGTTTTTCCGGACAAGTATCCTAGAGCCAGGTGTCCAACAGCGTACATAAATTGTTCCTTCAGCTATCTGCGTTCGTTGTTTGTGTTGGCATGTTCAATATTGGCCGTGTTATTTAATGCTTCGTAGTTGTGCTACGTATTTGAAATTCATCAAGCCTATATGAGAGCGTCGGATTGAATATAGATTGGGAATTTCATGCTTTCCTTCGAGGTATCCGC
>Ga0224506_10001170_pt1 | contig 19093 bp, 15 predicted proteins | sample SF_Jan12_sed_USG_2_FD_169108 | JGI IMG/M metagenome (GOLD analysis project Ga0224506, IMG submission 169108) | Sediment microbial communities from San Francisco Bay, California, United States - SF_Jan12_sed_USGS_8_1 | ecosystem: Environmental > Aquatic > Marine > Sediment | place: USA... | reverse complement strand
CTGATCGTAGACAATCCAATCCATAAAACAAACAGTTTTCTTTAAGGTGAATGCCAACAGAAAAAAACACTTTTTTATCTTGATGCTGAGGAAGGAAAAGTTTACCCCAAGTGTATTGTTTAAAAACACCTGCTACTTGCCAATACCGTTCAGACTCTTTGTAATAACTAGAAAAAGGGAGATGTTCAAGCCAAAAGTTGGTGGGTTGCAAAACGTTTTCACTAAGTTTTTGACCAATGGCTTTTAAAGTTTTGTCAGTTGCCTTGTAAGTTCGCCCTTGATATTTACACAAACTTGCCACGAGCTTTATGTCTATAAAGTCATCATTAATTTCTTCAGTTACAATGTTCTCTTCTTCAATTATTATGTAAGTGATGCTGTCGGCTATGTTGTAGATGTCTCGTTTTAGGTTGTGCTTTTTATAAAAATTACTAAGCTGTTTATCTACTTTTAAATTTATTTGTGAATCTCCATATATATTGTATAACTCTTTTTTGGATTGTTCATTTACTAATCCAAGTGGTATAAACTCGTTTAAAAAAGCAACAAATATGCTTTCATTTTTAAATGACTCTAGATAAGTATCTCGTTGTTCTGAATCTCCTTCACGAAGATTCAGTAGTGCAACTAAATTTGTTTTTAAACGAGTAGAGATCATACTAATACTGGCTATAAAACTGACGAATTTGGCTAGTTAGTTGGTTGTATATTGGTTCAGTAAACCTGATAAACATATCTTGAGGTGGAGGGGCATGCATTTCACTTCTTTTACATAGTCGAAGTTGTTCTTTTGTTAAAGCACGTTCATCTCCATTAAAAGTCGCCCATTTTTCTTGCCATATGTAGGTACCATTAAATTTCTCATGTTTTATTAAGGCAGTTCCATCTGGTTTTAAAATTTTCATACTTACCATGCCTTCCGATTTTAGCTGCTTACTAAAAATACTTATTTTAGCTTTCACAGTACCATACACTTTTTTTGTGCTGCCATCTTCCATTTCAACGTTGCCAACTTCAACACTATCCCTTTCAAATGTTTCGGTTTCTACTTTGGATAATTCTTGGCCCACAACAAAATCATCAAATTGTATGCGTAGTATCTGATCTACATAGGCTAATTTGTTTTTTTTAATTTCTTCAGGAGTGTAGAAAGCAACAAATTGACTTCCAGATTGGGTAGATCTTAGAAATTCCTCCACTTTGTCTTGAAAAAAGTTAGCGCTAAGTTGGTAGCGCGTGGGAACAGGAATTTGCTCTATAACTACTTTTAGTGTAGCTTCAAAACGCGCTTGTTCCATTTTCTCAACAGCATCTTTGTAATTAGGGACAAAAGAAAGAGCATCCTGAAAGTGAAAAAAAGCAGCTCTTGCAGACTCCCTGTTATTTCCGTTTAATGAAATAACACCTTCATTGTAACTTTCTTCAGCGGCATTATTTTTCGCATCAGAAAGCTCATTGTAATAACTTTTTGGATTTGTAATGACTGCTCTAGCCCCTGGAGTACTCTTGATTGCATTGTACATGCTGTGTAGCTTTTCATATTGAGAAACAGCGTTTCTCCATTTATTAGGCTGATTAGTGCTTATTCCTTGCTTAGCACTCTCGGTTAGTGTTTCTATTGCAAATGGATAGGCACTTAGAAGTGTTTCTCTAGATTTTTTATGATCAGGATTGTTTTTTAATCTATTTATGGATTTGATTACTGCGGTGTAATACTGCCCGTGTTCTAATTGTTTTTTTCCAGAGGAACATCCTATGGTGAGGAGGAGAACTATTGTGAATAGAGGTACTATGTATTTCATTTTTGTTTTATTTTTGCTTCCAAAGTTAACATTTACAATATTAATACCCAATGATTATATTTAGGTGTCATCTATCAATCATTTTTTAAAAAAAGAATTTATTGAGGTGTTAAAAATAATTCTCTTATATTTTGGGTGATTAAATAAAAACAAAGTTATGAATAAAGTAGTTAAAAAGAGTGTGGCTTTTCTTTTAGCATTGATTTGCTATGGCTCAATTTTTGGACAATCAAGTTTTGAAATTAACCAAAAATATGTTGAAAATAAACTTAAAGTACTTAGTTCGGATGATCTTAAGGGTAGGAAGGTTTTTTCCGAAGGAATAGAAAAAGCAGCTGATATCATAGCTGATGATTTTAAGAAAACAGGTTTAAGCTATCTTCCGGGCTTATCCTCCTATAGGCAGGAGTTTTTTATTTATAATCTCTCTACTGCTGAAATAGATGTCTCTATCAATGGAAAAAAAATTGACGAATCCCAAGTTTTTGGTTTATTTAACCAGTCTGAAATATCTTGGACAACTGAAACAACAATTGAGATCGTGAAAATAACAAAAGAACAAAATTTTCAAGAATCTTTTTCTAATGTTCAATCAAAAGAGACTTCTACCTTGGTATTTGTAGATAAGTCCCACGAAACTATTTTTAGCCGATATCAACACTATTTTTCTAAAGGAGGAATGAAATTTGAAAAGAATAAAGGGAGTAGTACGGTATATATACTAATTGATGATTTGTCTCCAACTAATTTTTTAATTCATTTTATAAATAAATATGAAGAAAAAGCATTAGCAAATGTAGGCGGTATGATAGAGGGAAATAGAAAGGATGAGATTGTTCTTTTTTCAGGACATTATGATCATATTGGAATACAAAAAGAAGTAGAGGGTGATTCTATTGCAAATGGAGCGAATGACGATGCCTCTGGTACAACAGCGGTAATGGCTTTGGCGAAATATTTTAAGGGCAAAGAAAAGCCCGAAAGAACAATTTATTTTGTGGCTTTTACAGCAGAAGAAGTGGGAGGTTATGGTTCTCAATATTTTTCTAAACAACTAAACCCCGACCATATTGTAGCCATGTTTAACATCGAAATGATTGGCAAACCAGCGGTAGAAGGCCCCAATACTGCATGGATCACTGGATTTGAAAAGTCTAGTTTTGGTAAGTTGTTACAAAAAAGTGTTGAAGGAACAGCATATACATTTTATCCAGATCCTTATCCTTCACAAAACTTATTCTACCGCTCCGATAATGCCACATTAGCTCGATTAGGCGTTCCAGCACATAGCATTAGTACTACACCAATTGATGTTGATAAGGATTATCATCAGGTGAGCGATGAAATAGAGACGATAAATATAAGCCATATGACAAATACCATCAAAGCTATTTCTGTTGCTGCAGAAGGAATAATTTCGGGAAGAGATACGCCTACACGTGTCGATAAATCGAATGTGAATTAGTTCATAATTCAAGAATCAAAGTAAGAATGGATAATAAAACGTTCCTATTAGAATTAGTAAGGTATAAAATGCCTTTTGGAAAATATAAAGGTCGACTAATTCGGGAATTGCCAACGTATTACCTAGAATGGTTTGCCACGAAGGGGTTTCCAGAAGGGAAGCTAGGGCAAATGCTAGGGACAATGCATGAAATTCGCCAAAATGATTTGATGTATTTATTAAAACCACTTTTATAATTTTCAATTAGCTATTACTTTTATCGCTATAATTTTTCAGATATGCCAGCAACTCCAGATTCTGTACTTAAAGATATAAAAAACAATAAATATGCTCCAGTATATTTTCTCCAAGGAGACGAGTCCTTTTATATCGATCAAATTTCTGATTATATAGAGATGAATGCATTGGGAGAAGCAGAAAAGGGATTCAACCAAACAATTATGTATGGGAAAGACCACCAAATGAATGGAATTCTTACCAATGCTAGACGCTTTCCTATGATGGCAGAGCGACAGGTAGTAATCGTAAAAGAAGCACAGGAAATACTCGATATAGCTAAAGAACAAGGTCAAAAATTACTTTTGGACTATATTAAGCAACCGTTGCCATCAACAATTTTAGTCTTTTGCCATAAGTATAAAACTATTGATAAGCGTAAGGCTTTAGGAAAATCGTTAGATAAATTTTCCGTATTGGTGGAAAGCAAAAAAATGTATGACAACCAAGTCCCGAATTGGATAAGTGGGTACATTAAAAGTAAAGGCTACACTATTGATATGAAAGCTACTCAAATGCTAGCTGATTTTATTGGTAATGATTTGGAACGTCTCTCAAATGAAATTGATAAAGTATTGATTAACTACCCTGAAAAAATTGAATTGAATGGAGATATTATTCAAAAACATGTAGGGATTAGTAAAGATTACAATGTGTTTGAGTTACAAAAAGCATTGCAAGTAAAAGACGTAGTGAAGGCAAATCGAATTGTCAATTATTTCGAAGCTAACCCCAAGAAAAACCCAATTATTCCTACTGTCGCCATGATTTATGCTCTTTTTAGTAAATTACTGATGACGGCACATGCCAAGGATAAGTCGCAAGCTAATTTGGCAAAAGTACTCAAGGTTAATCCCTACTTTGTGAAGGATTATCTGAATGCCATTCAGTATTATTCTTTGCCTAAACTTGTAGTGATTATTGCCGCTATTAGTGAGGCTGATTTACGCTCGAAAGGCGTAGGTTTTAGTGGAGGGGAAGGAAGTGTCCTTAGGGAGTTGGTATATAAAATATTACATTAATCAATTGGAAATACAATAATGAAAAAGGATGCTTTCTTCCAATGAAAACAACAGGCTTTTAAGCTAAGTGAATTGTATATTAAAATGATATTTAGAATTCATATAATTCCAATGATATAAGAAAAAAAGTAATTTTCGCCTTAACACTTTTATGACTCAACTCTTTTTTATAGTTTTCACAATTACCAATTCAATACACTTTCAGAATGTTGAAAAACATCACAATAAAAAGTAAAATGTTACTGTTTATCCTCGGAATTGGGGCGTTTATCTATATTGTAACCATAGGGTTTATTAGTTACAATCTTCGTAATAATGCAATTCAAGAGGCTAAATTACTAGCAGATACGTATGCTGTACAAAAGGCCAATCAAGTGAAAGCAAAACTCGATGAAGATATGGCTATTACGAGATCTATGGCCTATATTATGCAAGACTATGTCAATTTGCCTTTAGAGCAACGTGAAGATTTACAGTACAGTTTGATGAGAAATATTGTCCAAGAATACCCAAGATATGAAGCTGTATGGATGAGTTGGCAATTACAGTATATCGATTCTACTTGGTTTAATGAATATGGCCGTTTAAGTATTAATTGTTATTGGGATCATGATGAAATTAAATCATCTGAAGAAAAAAAGGATTTAGAAGGGTTCGATTACGATGGGCTTTACTATCGTTTATATGATACTCAAAAAGAATTGTTAACCGAACCCTATGAATTTGACTCCTATGATTTAAATTCTGACAAAATGTTGTTAGCTGTTTCGCCAACGGCTCCAATGTTAAAAGAAGGTAAGACGATAGGGGTGATTGGAGTAGATATGTCATTAGAAGGCTATAGTGAAATGACCAATATAGATGTTTTTGAAACAGGTTATGCTTTTTTACTGTCTCATGACGGAACGGTAGTAGCACACCCGAATGATAACGTAGTTAATCTTTCTATAGACTCGTTAGCTTTTACAAAAGCATTAGATTTTGATATAAAACAAAAACTTAAAGAAGGCGAATTTGTTTCATTAGTTACGTATGATGAAGAGATGTCTAGCAATGTATATGTTTCTTTTGCACCTATCTCAGTAGGTCGCTCTGAAAAACCATGGGGAGTAGGGGTTATTATTCCTTTTTCAGAAATAACTTCATCTTTTAATAATGTCTTTATACTTACAATTTTGGTGGGTATGCTAGGGTTGGTTTTACTAAGTTTTATTATTTGGAATATAGCTTCTGGAATTACTACATCTATTGATAATACGAATGTTTTATTGAGCGGATTAGCGAAAGGTAATTTAAGTGCTGAGAATACATTGGCAGTTACAGAAAAAAATGAGTTAGGAGAAATGGCTAACTCTTTACACATTCTTCAAAGTGAGTTATATCAAAAAGCTGAGTTTTCTAGAAAAATAGGAGAAGGAGATTTTGAAGCTAATTTTGTTGCTTCTAGTGACGAAGATGTTTTAGGCAAGTCCTTACTTGGTATGAGAGATAATTTAAGGAAGTCTAAAATAGAGGAAACACATCGTAGATGGACGAATGAAGGGCTTGCAGCGTTTGGTGAGAAACTACAGATGAATAATGATAATATGCAAGATTTCTGTAGCGATATAATAAGTGATTTGGTGAAATACTTAAATATTGTTCAGGGAGGATTGTTCTTGATTAATAATGATGATGAGGATGATAAGTATATTGAGTTATTAGGAGCATATGCCTATGAACGAAGAAAATTTATAGATAAACGTATAGAGATTGGAGAGGGGTTAGTTGGTCAGTGTGTATTGGAGAAAAAACATATCTATTTGAGAGAAGTTCCTGATCAATATGTGAATGTAACTTCTGGGTTAGGAAAAAGTAACCCTAATAGTATTTTACTAGTCCCATTAAGTCTTAACGAAGAAGTATATGGAGTGATAGAATTAATTTCTTTTAAAGAGTTTAAGGAGTTTGAGATAGATTTTATAAAAAACCTAGCTGAAAATATTGCTTCTACAATTTCATCTATAAAAATTAATCAACGTACAAAAAAACTATTAGAACAGTCTCAGATACAAGGAGAGGAGTTGCGAGCACAAGAAGAGGAAATGCGTCAGAATATGGAGGAATTGCAGGCAACACAAGAAGAAATGGCTAGAAAAGAACAAGATTATGTTGAAAGAATTGAACTTCTTGAAGAAGAACTTTCTAAAGTTAAAGATACTAATGAGTAGGTAATTTGAATAACTTGTTATTCAAATTACCGTATAAATTCATTTAAGGTATTATTTTTGGACAATAATTTGAAGTTATAATTGTTATAACTTTACATTGATATTTTTTTAGCCGAAGCGTTCTATGCGACTTTATTATATACTATTTTTTTACATTTTATTTTTTACGTTTCAAGATAACCTTATTGCTCAAAACTCTATTCAGGATCAGTCTTCTGAACTGTTTTTTCAAGAAGGGATGGAGCAAGTTATTAAGTCAAATTATTCAGCTGCGAGAAAAAAATTTGAAACCTATCTCAGCACCTCTAGTAAACAAGAAGAAAACAGAATAATTGCGCAGTATTATTTGGCATTTTCTGCATTAAATTTATACAACAATGATGGAGAATATTTAATAAAGCAATTTATTAAGCAAAACCCAACGCATCATAAATCGTTAACCGCAAATTTTGAATTGGGAAAATTTTATTATTCTGAAAATAACGCAAGTAAAGCGATTCATTATTTTTTGGAAGCTGAGAAAGGGAAAAATCTTTCGAAGGAAGAAAAAAATGAAATAAATTTTAAATTAGGCTATTCTCTTTTTAGTAAAAGAAGATTTGATGAAGCTATTCCTCGTTTCAACAATCTTAAAAAGGTAAAAAGTGAATATTATGCAGCTTCTAATTATTACGCAGGTTATATTGAATATGAACTTAAAATGTATAATGAAGCACTAGAAGATCTTAAAAATGCAGAAAAGAGTGATGCTTATAAGTACGTAGTCCCCTATATGGTAAGTGCAATTTATTATCATAAAAAAGAATACAAAGAGCTTTTGGGGTATGTAGAACCTATACTTAGCAGAAGAGAAAAAGTTACGAATCAGAATGATGTGATTTTGTTGGTTGCTGATGCGTATTATCATCTAGAAAATTTTCCAAAAGCAAGTCGTTATTATACTCATTACTTAGAAAAAGTAAAAATTAGTCAAATAGATATTCCTTTACAGTATAGAATTGGTTATGTAGCCTATTTAAATCATGAGAATGAATTGGCAATACGCTTTTTTAAAAAGGTGGCTTCTGTGAGTAAAGATGATTTGGGATACTATTCTAGTTATTATTTAGGAGTGTTGTATGCACAGTCTAATAATAAGATGTTTGCCCTTACCGCCTTTAATAAGTCTCGAAATTTACAGTCAAATAGGTTGGTGTGCGAAGAATCCTTATATCAGTATGCAAAGCTTAATGTTGATTTAGGGAGATCAGATGAAGCTGAAAAGAGCTTAAAGGAATATGCAAATGATTTTCCAGAAGGGAAATATATAGATGAAGTAAATGATTTTATCTCAGAAGTTTTTTTTGAATCCAATGACTACGAAAAGGCTATTCTGTACACAGAGTCTATAAAAAATAAAACACCAAAAGTAAATGAGGTGTTCCAAAAAGCCACTTTTCATAAAGGAGTGGACGAGTTTAATAAATCAAATTATAATAAAGCAGTACTGTATTTTAATAAATCAATCTCCGTGCCTCAAGATAAATCCTTTGAAATAAAAGCGCATTATTGGTTGGCAGAAACGTATTCCATTGGAGGTAAATATTCAGATGCACTTAGACATTATCAACATGTTTTGTGGAATGGTAAAAATAATGCTTCTGAAACCCAAAAGGCACGTTACAGTATTGGTTATATTTACTACAATACTAAGGAGTATAGAAATGCTTTAACAAGTTTTAAATATTATGTAGATAATAATGATCCTCAACAAAATAAAACCTTATATAATGATGCTCTAATTCGTTTAGCAGATTGTTATTATGTGTCGAAAAAATATAGCCTTGCGATACAGAAATATAAAGAGTCAATTGCATTGTCTAGGGTAGATGTTGATTATGCAGCAGTACAACTTGGTATTATTTATGGCATAGAAGGGGATTTTAAAAAAGCAGTATCTAGCTATAATGTGGTAATAAATGAATACGCTACTTCTAAATATTATGATGATGCCTTGTTTTATTTGGCACAGTTAAATTTTGAAAATGGAAACTTTGAAGCAGCTATTAAGTTATTCTCCTTATTAATTTCTCAAAACGTGAATAGTAGATTTGTTCCTTATGCCTTTTTAAAAAGAGCCTCTTCGAAATATAACCTCCAGCAATACGAGGAATGTTCAAAAGATTATAAAACGCTTATCTCAAATTATAGTAGTCATAAAGCTGCACAACAATCTTTACTCCCATTGCAAGAGGTGTTAGCTATTCAAAATAAATCAACAGATTTTGATCAATATCTAACGATTTTTAAAAAGGCAAACCCTAATGATGAGAGTACTGAAAGTATAGAGTTTGAAGCTGCAAAAACATACTATTTTGGAGGACAATATGAATTAGCAAGTAATAAGCTTCTGAGGTTCATCGACAGCTACCCTGAGAGTTCGAAATTGTTTGAGTCATATTTTTATTTGGGTGAATTAAATAATCGTTTAAAAAATATTGAAAAAGCACTTGAGTATTACAGTCTGATTCTTGAAAATAAAAATTACCCACAATACAATAGGGTTGTGGGAAGAATGGCAAAACTTGAACAAGAACAAAAAAGATATGATAATGCATTGTACTATTATCAGAAACTATATTCTATAGCTAATAATAAGAAAGAGCAAAATAATTCATTGGTTGGATTAATGGAGTGTAATTATTTTCTCTCAAATTTTGACTCCAGTAGTGTATATGCAACTAAAATTCTTGCTGTAGGAAGTGCTAATGCAAGTGATCAAAATAAAGCTTCTTTATACATTGGTAAGTCGGCTATGGAAAAAGGAGATTTCGAGTTGGCTGAAGATGAGTTTCTTCAAACGTTAAACACTGCTAAAGATGCAAATGGCGCTGAAGCTCAATATTTATTGGGGAAAATATTTTATTTGCGCAGTCAGCATGAACAATCGATAGAAACGTTAATAGAACTCAATAACAGCTATAATAGTTATGAATATTGGGTAGGAATGGGGTTTTTACTAATCGTAGATAATTACAGTGCTAATGAAGAGTTTTTCCAAGCAAAAGGGACTCTTAATTCTATTATAGCTGATTTTCCATTACCAGAAATTGTAGATATAGCAAAAATTAAACTGTTAGAAATTGAAGCATTAGAACAAAAAGACATGAATGTAAGTGATACCCTTTTAACAGAAAAAGACACTACGTATGTGGATCATTAATCACATGAATTATAAATTGTTGTATGCTGTAGTATTTTTTCTACTAGCTAGTCCTGTTTTTTCTCAAGACGACTGGGAAGATCATTTGGAAAATGAATTAGAAGAGGTGCAGGTTGAAATAGTTAAAAACAGGGAAATAACATTGCCGAAAGCAAGCAGAAACTATGAAAAAGTACCTCCTTTACCTGTTGAAAAGAGAAGTACTCAATTTAGGTATGATTTTAAAAATTTCAATTTTGAAGTCCCGCCACTTCAATTTAGGTTACGACCACTTAAAACGAAACCACAGCCATTAGAAAAACTTTATAATGGATTTGTGAAGGCTGGATTCGGAAACTATAACACTCCATATTTAGAGGGATTTTACAGTAATAAAAGAGATAAGCGTTATAATTATGGAATTCACTTAAAGCACTTATCTTCTCAGAATGGACCGATAGATGATGAAAATTCTGGGACAGGCGCATCACTAGTACAAGCATATGGACGAATATTCTCTCGAAAAGTGGCTATTGGGTCAGAAATATCCTATTCAAACAGAAAGAATCATTATTATGGGTATAATGATGGTAATATTATACTAGCAGATGATATCGAACATAACTTTAATGAGTTAAATGTTAAGGCAATAGCATCTTCTATTGATACTCAAATAGCGTATGATGTAGAATTGAAGTATGATTATATTTCTGATAATTATGAGTTAAAAGAAAATACACTAAGTGTTGATTTTAATACTGATGTTGAATTAAAAAAAGATAATAATTTTATTGTTAAAGGAAGTTTTATTCACATAAATCAATCTGATTCTTCTTTCTCATCTCATAAAAGAATATTAGCCTATATCCAGCCTCAGTATCGTTTTACGCTGAGCGGTGCGAAAATTGCCGCAGGAGTAAATGTCACCTATGCTGATGATACGTTAGGTAAATTAGCATCATTTAGAGTATATCCAGCGATAAGTGCAGATTATGAAATAAGTAATAAAGTAGGTGTTAATGTATTTTTCAAAGGGGCGACAGTCAATAATAGTTATCGTAAAGTGAGTTATGAAAATGCTTTTATCGCACCAAATAACCCAGTTTATTTCACGAATAATTTGTACACATTAGGACTAAGTCTCAATGCTCAAATGAATGCTAAATCAACGTTGAAAGTAGGATTAGATTATGGTAGTTATAAAAATAGTCACTTCTTTATGAATAACCCCAATAATCAATCTCAGTTTTTGTTAGTGTATGACACAGGGTCTATATCAGTGATGAATTTTCATGGACAGTTTAGTTATTCCAACGGGAGTACAGTTCAACTGTCGGCTAGAGGAGATTATTATGAGTATAGAATGGACATTCTCCAAGAAGCTTGGCATCGACCTCAATATAAAATTGGTATTCAGGGTATTTTCAACTTGTATGAAAAGATACTTCTTATAACAGACGTAGCATTTATGGGAGGTATAAAGGCTTTAGACCAAGGAAGTAGTACGATAGTACTTGATCCCATTATTGATTTAAACTTTAAAGCAGAGTATTTGTTTTCTAAACGTTTTTCAGTATTTGTTCATTTGAAAAATATTTTAGGTAATGAATATCAATTATATAGTCGGTACCCAGTGCGAGGTTTTCAGGTTTTAGGGGGTATATCGTACTCATTTTAAGTAATATCAGATGGATATAAAGGTTATTATTTGTGTCAGATTAAAATTACTTTATTTTTGTATGTGTTTAATCATAGAATAATGCGTCTTATACGCTAAATTTTTTATTATGGCTAAGAAAAAAAATGAATTGGAAGAAAATATAAATGATGAAAATCAGGGATTCAATGATATTGATGAAAACTTCGGTTTACCTGATTTGGATTATAAACCTGTAGATGAACTAGAGGAGGAATCCGTGAGTGAAGAAATTGCAGAAGAAGAAATTTCACAACCAAGTCAAGAAGGTGATAGTGAGGTTACTTTAGAAGAAAATTCAAATGAAGATGAGTTTTCGATGCAGCAGGATGATCCTGAGATTTCGGAAGAAATTACTAAAAATAGTTCAGACGAAATTGATGATGGTAACTCAGGAGGGGGTGCTGGATATGTTTCTGGAACGTATGCCAAAAAAACACAGGAATCTTCTTCGGGTGGGAAAACCATAGGGATTATTGTCACAGTAATCATTATTGTTGCGATAGGTGCGGGAAGTTATTTTTGGTTTGTTATGCGACCCAAGCAAGTGGCAGCTGAGAAAGCTAAGCAGGAGCAAATTGCAAAAGATAAAGCTGATAAAAGAAAAAAAGAAGATTATACTAAATTGGTAGCAGCAGGAGATGCTGAGTTTTCGGACGAATCTTGGTCAGCAGCTCACTCTTCATATAGTCAGGCTTCTGCGTTATATCCTGAAGAGCAGTATCCTTTAGATCAATTAGCTATTGTGCAAGAAAAATTGGATGAAATTGCCGCTCAAAATGCAAAACCAAAAATAGGAGAGATAGAGACAATTTCTGCCCCCACTAAACGTTATTATGTGATAGTATCGAGTAGCATTGATGGTGATTTAGCGATGGATTTTGCTAATAAAATCATTAAAAGTGGAGATAATGTAGGAATAATAGAACCGTATGGTAAAAATAAATATTTCCGAGTTACTTTGGGTAATTACGATACATGGAAAGATGCAGAAAGTGCTTCTAGTAGTTTTAGTTCTACATACGGTAATGAAATATGGGTTTTGAAATATTAATATGATATTAGCACAAATTACTACAGCAGTCGATTCATTAGCAACGACTGGAAATCACGATAATTCAGTAAAAATCATAGACCTCCTTTTTCAAGGAGGTTTTATGATGATACCCATTTTGCTTTTGTCTCTTGGCGCAGTTTACATTTTTGTTGAACGTGTATTAACAATCAATAAAGCAGACAAAACACCTGATGACTTTATGAATGAAGTGAAAAATAAAGTCCAAAGAGGAGATATCCAAGGGGCAAAATTGCTTTGCGCACAAAGTAACACACCTATTGCCAAAATGATTGACAAAGGGGTGAGTCGTATAGGAAGCCCTCTAAAAACGATTGAAGTAGCAGTTGAAAATGTTGGAAAAATAGAAATATTTAAACTAGAAAAAAACTTGTCATTAATGGCTACTATTTCTGGAGCTGCTCCTATGTTGGGTTTCTTAGGTACCGTAATTGGAATGATTCAAGCCTTTATTTCTATTGCTCAGGAAGAAGGTTCTGTAAGTCCCAAATTACTATCAGAAGGGATTTATACCGCAATGGTAACCACAGCAGCAGGTCTTTTCGTAGGAATTTTAGCCTATTTAGGGTATAACTATTTGATTACTCGTGTACAAAAGGTGGTGCATCGCATGGAATATACTTCAATAGAATTTATTGATTTATTGCAAGAACCAAAATCATAATATGGGCTTCGAATCAAAACATAAAGTAGATCCTTCCTTCAGTATGTCGTCTATGACGGATATTGTTTTTTTGTTGTTAGTATTTTTTATGCTTACAAGTTCATTTATTACACCATCAGGGTTACCTGTTAATTTACCATCTAGTAAAGCTTCTGTATTAGAAATGCAGAAAATTTCAGTAACGGTAACCAAAGACCTTGATTTTTTCGTTAATGATAAAAAGATCTCTAGAAATAGTTTGGAAGGAGAATTACGTAGTAAATTAATTGAAGGACAAGGAGTAGTGGTGTTACATATTGATGAATCGGTGCCAACACGTGAAACAGCATACGTAGCTGGGATAGCAACGCTTCTAGAAGCTAAGGTTTCACTAGCGGTGAAGCCTAACTAGATTTAGTAATAACTTTATGATAGGAAGAAGATAAATATGTCAGGCAAGAAGACAGAAGATAGTAATAAAAATGTGGCTTGGGTAGTGTCTATTACACTTCACGTGTTATTGCTGTTAGCTTTTATTTTTATGGTAGCTTGGAGGGAGCCAAATCCTCCTTTTCCAGAATATGGAATAGAAGTAAATTTTGGCACTTCATCAGTAGGAAGTGGAGAAATTCAACCAGTAGAACCCATCAATGACACTCAAAACGTAGAAGATTCGCAACCAGAGGAGTCTAGTGAAGAAGTTGTTGAAGAAAATATAGTTGAACAAATAATAGAAACGAATGAAAATAGTAACGTTCAAGAAAATGAAGTGATTACCCAAACAGCAGAAAGCCCTGATGTAATTGAAGAAGAACCAAAAGAAGAGATTGAACAACCAATAGAAGAGCCTATAAAAGAAGAGGTAATTGAGAAGCCAGTAGAAGAAATCCCTCAAAAAGTTAAAAACCCAATAGTTTATAAAAAAAAGGATGGAGCAGATGGTGAATCTGGCGATAGTGCTACTCCTGAAAATGCAAACAATGGCGATGATGAAAGTACTGTAGGGGACAAAGGAAGTAAAGAAGGCACATTGGATGCAAGAACGGTTTATGATGGCAATAAAGGAGGAGGTGGTGGCGCCCCTGCGTTAAAAATATCCGGCTGGTTTTGGGATAATGAACCTAATAAGAAAGACGCAAGTAGTGAGAATGGCATTATCGAATTTTCATTTGTAGTGGATGATGAGGGGTATGTGGGAAATATTCAAGTTATTCAAAGCACAGTAAGTCCAAGTGTGGCTAATTTTTACAAAGAGCAATTAAGAAATACTACTTTTAGTCAGACAAACCCCAATATAGCCCCACTATCTCAAACCAAAGGGACAGTAAAGTTTATAATCAAATCGAGGTAATTTATGTCGTTGTACATAGTGCTGTATTTGAAATAATGCACTCTTTTTTGACTTGACTATTCGTTATTAATTATAGCCTTTACTTTATCATTATCGTTTTTGTAAAACTTTAGATGCTTGTTAAAGTTTACATTCAATTCTTTATTTTTGTGCGATTTTTAATTAAGAACTTGTTATGACTTATCAGCAAACGATTGACTATTTGTTTCGTTCATTACCTATGTATCAACGTGTAGGAAGTGTTGCTTATAAAAAAGACCTTTCAAACACATTGAAATTATGTGAACTGCTCGGTAACCCTCATCAAAAAATAAAGACAGTACATATTGCAGGGACGAATGGGAAAGGGAGTTCAGCACATATGTTGGCAGCTATATTGCAATCGGCTGGTTATAAAACAGGACTTTATACAAGCCCACATTTAAAAAACTTCACAGAGCGTATTAAAATAAATGGAGAGGAAATAAATGAAGAAGCTGTAGTGGGTTTTGTAGATGAAAATAAAATTCATTTTGAAGCAATAAAGCCCTCATTTTTTGAGACTACTGTAGCAATGGCATTCGATTACTTTGCAACTAATAAGGTTGATATAGCAGTAATTGAGGTTGGTTTAGGAGGGCGTTTAGATTCTACAAACATTATTACGCCCTTAGTTTCTTTAATCACCAATATTGGGTATGATCATCAACAAATGTTGGGAGAATCGTTGGGAGAAATAGCAAAAGAAAAAGCAGGAATTATAAAACAAAATGTACCTGTAATTATTGGAGAAAGACATGTTGAAACCCAAGAGGTGTTTTTACAAATGGCGAAAGAGAAAAGCGCACCTATAAAATTTGCATCTGATAATGTAGCGTTTTATAGAAATGATTTTGAGCTAGATTTAAAAGGGGAATATCAGATTAAAAACCTACAGGGTGTGATTGAAGTGACTAAAGTTTTAAATGATATTGAATATTATATTAATAAAGAGCATATTAAGGTAGGTATTGAGAATACAAGCAAGTTGACAGGCATTAAAGGAAGGTGGCAGATTCTTGATGCATTTCCGCTTACTATTTGTGATACGGCTCATAATTCTGAAGGTATATCTGCAGTATTTGAACAGTTATTATCATTGAATTATGAAAAATTACACATAGTGTGGGGGATGGTAAATGATAAGGAAATAAATAAAATATTAAAGCTACTTCCAAAAGAGGCGAATTACTATTTTTGCCAGCCCAATGTTCCAAGGGGTATGGATGTAGTAGAGCTTAATGACAATGCTACAAAAATAGGGTTAAGAGGGTTATGTGTCAAAAAAGTGAATGAGGCGATTAAAATAGCGAAAGAGAAGGCATCACCAGAAGATTTGATATATATCGGTGGGAGTACGTTTGTAGTAGCTGAAATTGATGGATTATGAGAGGTAAATTAAAAAGGTTTGAAGAAAATGAACGAAGAGATAATATTCTTCAGCCTGGGAAAAATAGTTATGAAAATATTAAAGGAAAATGGCAAACTGATTATTTTAAGAATCAAAATAGTATAGTTCTAGAACTAGCCTGTGGAAGAGGAGAGTATACCATTGGCATGGCTCGTTTGTTTCCTAATAAAAATTTTATAGGTGTTGATTTAAAGGGAGATAGACTATGGAAAGGTAGTGGAATCGCCATTGAAGAAAAACTGAGCCATGTTGCTTTTTTAAGAGCTGAGATACTTCATTTGGAAAGTTATTTGAAATTAAATGAAGTAGACGAAATTTGGATTACATTCCCAGATCCTCGCCCCAGAGTGCGAGATGAAAAACGAAGACTTACCAACCCTAGATTCTTGAATATTTATAAAAATGTATTGAGTACTGATGGTTGGGTAAAATTTAAAACCGATAATACCGATCTTTTTACTTATACATTAGAAGTGTTAAAAGAAAGAAAGGATATAAGAAATATGGAATATACGTATGACTTATATCATTCCGAATTAAAACCCGATTGTTTTGATATCAGGACTCATTATGAGCACAAATTCAATGATCAAGGACATGATATTAAATACCTGAAATTTAGGTTCGCAGAATAAAAGCTATTGTGCCGTAGTAAGTTCAGTTGTTTTAATATGTTGTGTTATTTTTTATAGGTGTCTATATGACGCGTTTTCTTATGATCATAAATGTCATCTATAGTAACTAAAATAGCTGTTTCTTCCACCTCTCCAAACTCTTTGTTGGGAGCAGTCCCAAACGATTTCATCGTAGGAGAAAGAGACATGTAGGAGTTAATTAGCGGAGGAATAAATTCCCCTCTTTCCTTCAAATAGGAATTTAGCACTCTAATTCCTTCTTTAAAATCAAGCCCAGTTATATTTTTTTTAAAATCAACCAGTGATGATTTTACTTCTATGGGTACAGTTGGGACGACTATTTTTTCAGGATCTGGAAAATAATAGTTCATAAAATAAAGCAATGCATCACGAGCTTCTATATTGTAGTTCGTGTACATGGTCATTTTTCCAAAGAAATGCTTAATGTGAGGATTGTCAACAGCAATAGCACCTAAACCGTCCCATAAATTGTCAAGTGCAAAGACTCCTTTTCTAGGGTTTACAGATGGTTGAAAGTTGGGCTGAACCCAAGACCTTCCCAACTCAATGGTATAGGGGAGGTAATTTTTGATAAATGTATCAGAAAAAGTAAAATAATGCGCTGTAGATAATGCTATAGGGTCTGTGTTAATGATTTTCGAGCAATCAATAAAACGATAACCTCCAGAAATTTCTTGATCTTCTGGAGAAAAAACGATGAGTTGTTCATAGCAATTTTCTGAAGTGTCATACTTGTCAATATCTACCTCCTGTCCAGTTCCTCCACCAGCTTCCGAAAAAGAAAGCTCTCTTAGTCTGCCAATTTCGAGCATGGTATTAGGGCTATTATGATGATTTACTATGTATATTTCATTGTTGCCCTTATTCGTTTTTCTGACAAAAACACTTTCATTTAGCTCGCTTTTTAGTAACTCTCTATCAATTGGCGGTATGATGTAATCACTATTTTTTTTCATTGCTAAAAGTGTTTTTATCTAAAGAGTAAACAATGTTTCTAACCCATTGAGCCCATTCATAATCTGTTTTTGAAGTATCGAATGTTTCTGGGGGAATGAGCTTGCCTACTGAAATATTTATCGTTTTATTTTGCTGCTTGTATAATTCATTTACTAAATAAAGCATTTCAATATTAGCTTTTATACCTAAAGCCATTCTTAGATTAGATAGGCGATAGAAAAAATCACTAAGTTCACCATTTAAATATACGGGAATTATTGGTTTGTTGTGTTTTTTAGATTGACTTATAAAGGTTTTTTTCCATTTTAAATCTTGAACAACTCCTTTTTTTTTGCGACTTACTAGTCCTGCAGGAAACACAAGTGCCGCATTATCCGACTTAAAAAGATCATTTACTCTAGTGTATTGATTATTTACTTGTTGTAAGTTATGAGGAGAATGTTTTCCTATTTTATTGACCCCAATAAACAAGCTTTTTAAATTTTTTAAATTTAATAATACATCGTTAGCAATGAATTTAATATCTGAACGAATTTGTGAAAAAGCATGTATGATGGCCATTGCATCCATTCCTCCTAACGGATGATTTACGGCAATGATCACCCCTCCTTGCTTAGGTATGTTTTCAACCCCTATTGCGTTAACGGATAGGTTAAATCGTTCTATTATTTCATGACAAAAATCATAACCATATAAATTCCTGTTTTCATAAAGTGTTTTATTCACTTCGTCTTGATGAAGTATTTTTTTTAGATAACTAATAATGAATTTGGGCATTCTTTTATATAGAACAGGATTTTTATCGGCAATAATTTTTTCTACGTCAATAAATTTCTCTTCCATGTAACAAGCCCTTTGTTAGGTATATCTGTTTTACTTGCGAATATAAAAAAAAAAATATTATGCTTGCAGCGTATTTTTAATTTCGTTTAACAATTTGATGATGAAATTAATATTGAAGTATGATGAAGTAAAGTTTTAGATTATTATCATATTATAAAATCAAAGTATAGTTTTGTTGTTATGAGGCATTTATTCTATATCGTTACCCTTTTTATATTTTTGACTTGTAGTTCAAGTAAAAATGATAGTGATAAACAACGTTTTTTAATCAGGGGAAATGATGCGTTGAGTAGAAGTGAATATAAAGACGCCCTTCGTTATTTTAATGGAGCTATTGCGCTTGATTCGTGTTATGTTAACGCTTTAAATAATATTGGAATTGTATATTTTGAGTCAAATAAATATAGTGAAGCGATACAGTCCTATGATGCTGCCATACTTTGCCAGCCAACGTACTGGGATGCCTATCTTAATAGGGCTTCGGCTT
>Ga0224506_10001169_pt1 | contig 19095 bp, 10 predicted proteins | sample SF_Jan12_sed_USG_2_FD_169108 | JGI IMG/M metagenome (GOLD analysis project Ga0224506, IMG submission 169108) | Sediment microbial communities from San Francisco Bay, California, United States - SF_Jan12_sed_USGS_8_1 | ecosystem: Environmental > Aquatic > Marine > Sediment | place: USA... | reverse complement strand
TACAAGGTGACCGCTGTTGACACAAGCAGCAACGAGTCAGATCCCTCAGCGCAGGCGAGCGCGACCACCGAGGCACCACCGCCACCACCAACTATGACCGCTTACTATTGCGACGTCGATACGATGTCATCTGCCCTCCCGATGACCGTCGGAGGCAACCTGAACTCGAAGACCGAGGCGACGGGTGCTCAGTATACCGCGATAGGAAGCTCTGACGACAGTCGATGGACGACGCCGGATCCGGGTTATGGAGACGAGGTCTTCCTCTGGTTGGAAATGTATACCAGCATGGCGGTTGAGACTATCGGCAGCATCGAGCTTCACTTCGAAGGATACCTCTCGAGTGAATCTGCCAACTTCAGTATATGGGCTCGCGATTTGGTCAACGGTGAATGGGACCAAATAGGCACCACGCAGTCAATCGCTACGGGTGCGGATGGCACGATTACCAGAACCATAACTGCCAATATTGCTAACTACATCGCCGCTGACGGAAAGCTAATCTGGGGCGTGTACGAAAGTGCGGACTCACGGTCGCTAAACATCGACTACGTGTATGCGTTGTTTATCGAGTCAGCACCAGACACGACGCCTCCGGCAGCTCCAACAGGCCTCACGGCCACTGCTGTGAGCTCGTCTCAAATCGACTTGGACTGGGCTAACAACACCGAGGGCGACCTGGACCACTACAACGTCTATCGGAGCACGACAAGCGGCTTCACTCCTGGTCCCGGAAACTTCGTGACTGAGAGGACTGTGAGCAATTACTCGGACACGGGTCTCAGTGCTTCCACCACCTACTACTACAAGGTGACCGCTGTTGACACGAGCAACAACGAGTCGAACCCTTCAGCGCAGGCAAGCGCAACTACTGAGGCACCAGCAGACACGACGCCTCCTGCAGCGCCAACCGGCCTCACGGCTACGGCTGTGAGCTCGTCACAGATCAACCTCGACTGGAACAACAACACCGAGGGCGACCTGGACCATTACAATGTCTACCGGAGCACGACAAGCGGCTTCACTCCTGGTCCCGGAACCTTCGTGGCTGAGAGGACTGTGAGCAGCTACTCGGACACGGGTCTCAGTGCTTCCACCACCTACTACTACAAGGTGACCGCTGTTGACACGAGCAACAACGAGTCGAACCCCTCAGCGCAGGCGAGCGCGACCACCGAGGCAGCACCGCCACCACCGACCGGAGCCTGGGATTTCGAGTGCCACTCTTACACCCACCCAGACGCTATCACTGCTTCGGAACTACAGCAGGTGAACGATGCCTTCGCAGCACATGGTCTTCCAGAACCACTGCATCATGCATACCCCTTCGGAAACGTAAATCAATCAGTATGTAGCCAGTACAGACTCAGTGGCAGAACAGTAGGGGGCATCATGGAGACGCAATATCCTGTGCCCAACTGGTATCAATTGAAGGCCACAGAGATACAAGCGGGGACAGCTTGGAGTACTATTAAAGGATGGGTAGATCAGTGCATATCGCAGGTTGGATTGCTAACTATATTCAGTCACTGGGTGCAGGACCCCGCCCCCCAGTATGGCATGACGCCGACGATGCTTCATCAACTATTGGATTACCTCGTTGATAGACAGAACGCTGGTCAACTAACGGTTAGGACGATAAGGGATGCGTACAACGCTTGGAACGGCACAAGTCCAATCGTAGTGGTTAGTTTCGACGACGGTTGGCTATCTGACTACGACAACGTATGGCCACTATTCAACGAACACGGCTTGGTAGGTACAAGCTACATTTACCCGTACCCCATGGACGATATGTGGTCGGACTTTATGGGCTGGGCACAGGTAGAAGAGATGGCTGGACTGAGAGAGCCTCGACCGGAACCTGGTCCCTCCATCACACACGCCGGATGCAGACAATCCAGTTATGGCATAAGCCCATTCCCGGATGCAGAGGAGTGGGAAACCGACATGAAGGCCATGGCGAGTTATTGGCCCGGCTCTCAACCAACCGGAATCTGGATAGTGGGAACCCTCCAAGCTGGGGGTACCGATTGTTACCTAGAATTCCCATCGGATGGAGGTAACTACGACTATATAGTGTTCGATAGCACGGATCGTCACGAGAGCTACCTTGACTACTTTGACACCCACGGGATAGATGTATGGCTACAAGTCGAACCAGGGTTTGCAGATATGAATACTCTAATTGACCTCGTGTTGAACAGGTATGGTAGTCACTCGTGTGTAAAAGGCGTCGGAGTAGATTGCGAGTGGTACAGATATACCGAGCAAGACAACTGGGGTGTACCAGTGACTAACTCTAACGCGCAAAGCTGGGAAAGCAGGGTAAAATCTCACAACAGCAATTATACGTTGTTCCTCAAGCACTTCAATTATACTTGGCTGCCGCCGGATTACAGAGGAGATATAATTTTCGTCGATGATAGCCAAGAGTTTAATCAAGAAGATTACTGGGGTCTCCCTGCCATGGTTTCCGAGTTCACCGTTCATTGGGCCCCATGGTTCTATCCCAATCCCGTGTGGTTCCAGATCGGGTACCCGGCCGACCAAGTTTGGTGGGACGAGCTAGCTAATCCGCCGAAGAACATCGGAGATGCGATAGACGCTGAAACCACCCAGGCTACGGGAATTGTCTGGGTAGACTTTACCTTGAGGGATGTGTTTCCTCCAGGAGGGGACACGACACCTCCTGCAGCGCCAACCGGTCTCACGGCTACGGCTGTGAGCTCGTCACAGATCAACCTGGACTGGAACAACAACACCGAGGGTGACCTAAGTCATTACCATGTCTACCGGAGCACGACCAGCGGGTTCACTCCTGGTACCGGAACCTTCGTGGCTGATACGAGTGTGAGCAATTACTCGAACACGGGTCTCAGCGCGAGCACCACCTACTACTACAAGGTGACCGCCGTCGACACGAGCGTCAACGAGTCGAGTCCGTCCGCCCAAGCGAGCGCGACTACCGAGGAAGGAGCACCACCGATGATGCACGCTGGGGTAAGAGCTTCCAGTTACGGCATAAGCCCATTCCCGGATGCAGAGGAGTGGGAAACCGACATGAAAGCCATGGCGAGTTATTGGCCCGGCTCTCAACCAACCGGAATCTGGTTAGTGGGATTAATGGAGCCCCCCGACGTACTTGGAAGCAGTTGTCACCTAGAATTCCCAGAACCGGCTGGGGGTCCCTACCAGAATATAACATTCGAAAGCACGGACCTCCACGAGAGCTACTTTGACTACTTCGATACCCACGGGATAGACGTGTGGCTGCAGGTCGAACCAGGGGATGCAAATATGAATACTCTGATTGACCTAGTATTGGACCAGTATGGACATCACTCGTGTGTAAAAGGCTTCGGCTTGGACGTGGAGTGGTACACGACTACGGGTGCATCAGTGACTGACTCTAACGCGCAATCCTGGGAAAGCAGAGTAAAGTCCCACAACAGCAGCTATACGCTCTTCATCAAGTTCTGGAATATAGATCGGACGCCGCCGAGTTACAGAGGAGATATAATTTTTGTCGACGACAGCCAACAGTTTAGTAGTCTCGCTGAAATGGTTTCCGAGTTCGCAAACTACTGGGCTCCCGAGTTTTATCCAAACCCCGTATGGTTCCAGTACGGGTACGAGGCCGACAGGGGTTGGTGGCAAAACCTAACTAATCCGCCGAAGGATATCGGAGATGCGTTAGACGCTGCAGTTCCGCAGGAGTGCGGACTTTTCTGGGTAGACTTTACCCTGAGAGATGTGTTTCCTCCAGGAGGAGACACGACGCCTCCGGCAGCTCCGACGGGTCTCACGGCCACTGCCGTAAGTTCCTCGCAGATTAACTTGGACTGGAACAACAACACCGAGGGCGACCTGAGCCATTACCATGTCTACCGGAGCACGACCAGCGGGTTCACTCCTGGTCCCGGAAACTTCGTGGCTGAGACAACTGTGAGCAATTACTCGAACACGGGTCTTAGTGCTTCCACCACCTACTACTACAAGGTGACCGCAGTCGACACGAGCAACAACGAGTCGAGCCCCTCAGCGCAGGCGAGCGCGACCACCCAGGAAGGACCACCACCACCGCCACCAGGAGGCTGGGATTTCGAGTGCCACTCTTACACCCACCCATACCTTACTAGCTTGACCGCTGATCAAATTCGCTCGCAAATGCAGCAGGTGAACGCTTCCTTCCAAGCAAATCTTGGATACACACCACAACACCATTCATACCCATACGGAGAGTTTAACTCCACAGTTAAATCGGTAGTTGCAGAGTACAGACTTAGTGGCAGAGCAGCTTGGGCTTACACTGGCTCCATAAACACCTATCCCATGGCAGACTGGTACCAAATGAATGCTGTAGAGATACAAGCGTCAACGGCTGTTAGTACTATCACAGGATACATAGATTATGCAATATCGAATAACGCGCTGCTAAATATATTCACCCACAGAGTTATGGACCCCGCTCCCCAGTATGGCTGTACACCAGCAACGCTTAGAGCAGTATGTAGCTACCTCCTCAATAAACAGAACGCTGGTCAACTACAGGTTCTGCCGATAAGGGACGCATACACCTCTTGGAACGGCACAAAGGCGGTCGTAGTGCTCGGTTTCGACGACGGTTGGAAAACTGACTACACCACCACATGGGGAATAGTAAGCGGAGAATATGGCTTCGTAGGCACAAGCTACATCTACCCGGACGCCCAAGATGGGCAGTGGGCCGATTTCCTGAGCTGGGCAGAGGTACAAGCGATGGCTGCAGGCTAAAATGAAAAGGGGATAAACGCCCGAAATCCTCTTTTCTTTTTTCTCTTTTTGTTTTTTAATTCAAGCGAATAACATTGTTGTGGACGCAGAAAGGATGCATTTAATTTTTTGGCTTAGAACCCACGGTTTTGGCGCACGCCTCAAGTTCCCGCATCCCAAGCTCTGCGAGTTCCTTGGCCCTTTCAGAATTTTTAGCCTCCGAAAAGCACCTGAAAATTGGTTCAGTCCCAGAGGGTCTAAGTAGCAACCATCCGTCATCAAAATCCACACGTAAACCATCTACCCTGTTTAGTTTGTACCGGGCGAACCGCTCTGAAAGCAAATTTAACACTTGCCCTTTGATCTCATTCGGACATTTTATCTTCTGCTTGATCAGGAAATATTGCGGTAGAGTGCGATCAAACTCCGAAACTTTTTTTCCTGATTGGACGAGAGCCTCGATGAACTTCAGGGCAGTCATCACCCCTTCCCTACATAAAGCCCAGTCCGGAAAGATAACACTCCCAGTCTCCTCCCCACCTAGCTCACATCCTTGCTCCCGAATCTCCTGCGCTATCTCGGGCTCACCCACGGGGGTTTTTACAACACTCCCGCCCAACTCTCTCGCAACATCGTCCAACACCGAACTGACGGAGATATCTGTCACTATCTGCGGATTTTTCTTTCCCCGAAGGTGGTGAAAGGCCACCAGCGCGAACACCCTGTCCCCGGCGAGCACTTCTCCTTTTTCATTTACAATAGCGGTTCGGTCGGCATCTCCATCGTGAGCTATGCCTAGGTTCGCACCGCAGGCCACCACTGCTTTTGAGAGTTCCTTGATGTTTTCTGGAGTTGGTTCTGGGTTCCTCCCTGGAAAAGTTCCGTCTATCTGGCAATTCATCGAGATCACCTTGCAACCAAGCTCTCTGAGGAGTCTTGGGGTGACCAGGCTCCCCGTGGCATTGGCGCAGTCCACCACCACTTTTAATTTCCGCTTAAACTTGGGGATGCGGTTTAGAATTCCCTTAATGTAGGGGGTGAGAGCGTCGGCTTGTCTGATTTTCCCTATTTTATCCCAGGGGGCCCGCTTCCAAGATTTCTCCGAGATTATTCGCTCGATTTCCCTTTCCCCTTCGCGAGGGAATGCGCCTCCATCCGACCCCCAGAGCTTGATGCCATTATATTGAGGCGGGTTGTGAGATGCCGTTATCATCACTCCGGCATCACAGGAGAAGTAGCGGATTGCAAATGATAAAACCGGAGTTGGTGAAGTTCCGATGGCGACCACATCACACCCCCCCGAGATGAGTCCGGCAGTTATCGCCTGCTCGAACATCACGCTTGATGTCCTTGTGTCATAACCGACTGCCACCTTTCCACTTCCTTTCATATAGGTGGCGAGAGCGAGCCCCATCTCAAACCCGAACTCGGGCGTGAGCTCTTGATTGACCACGCCACGGACTCCAAATGTTCCAAATAGTTTAGGCATGTGAATCGCCCATAGTTATCTTTCCCCGCTATTAAAAAATTGTGAGATTGGCTTGGGCTTAATGAACAAGGAGCATGAGGTTAGGGGTGTTTAATTAAAAATTAAATCCAATTCAAGTCGACAAAGAGTTTTGAGGTCGAATGTACCGGATAGGACAAGAGCTTTAATAAAATCGATTTTCGCTCTATTTCTATAATTTATTTACTAAAAAAATCCTTAAACCAAAGCCTTTAAAAATTGTAGGTATATCTTAATGACTTAGGGGTAGAAATGAATCAACAGCCAGTCAGGTTTTACCTGGATTCGAGTTATCGATTCGTCGTGGAGAATTACAATTGGGCCAAAGCGTTCTCCGATTTTTTTCCCGGAATCGGAGGCAAATGGGGGATCCCAATGTGGATTTACTATGTCAGCAGGGGGCAGGGCATCTGCAGTATGGGTGTGAGGGATAAAGATCACGCGATTCTCGAATTCTACTCCTTTAATAAGGCCCTTCAGCTCGTCGGTCAGCAGGGGTTCCGAACTTTCCTAAAAATTAACGGTCGCACGGTCTACGAGCCCTTTCAAAAAAACAAGGAGAAAGAAATCAAACAGAAAATGATTGTCTCCGCCGAAGAACTGGAAATCAACGATATCAACCCAGAACTGGGGATAGAAACAAATGTGCTCTATTTCCCCTTGGTCAACGAGCCAATCCCAGCCCTGGTGAGGGAACTGAGGATAAAGAATCTTAGTGCTCATCCCATCAAACTGGAGTTAATTGACGGCCTCCCACGAATCCTGCCTTATGGTCTGAACCAGAACCACCTCAAATTTATTCCTCAGCACATTGAAGCCATGATGGGTGTGGAGCAACTTGATGGTGTTCTCCTTTTCCGTCTGAAGCAGACACCGGAGGATATTTCGCAGGTTGGAAAGTTTCAGGGGGGTAATTTTTATTTAACAATTCTCAGAGAGGAGAACAAAATATTGAAGGATCATCTTATAGCTGATCCATCCGTCATCTTCGGTGAGCCACAAACCTACGATCATCCTTGGGTTTTTGAGGAGAAATCCGTTCAAGACCTACTGAAAGTAAAACAGGTTCACGAAAACAGAACCCCATGCGCCTTTACAGCTCTTTCTTTGAACTTGCCAGCCGGTGGGGAGATAATCTTATACTCGTTGATTGGGAGCACCCCCAATGAAGAAAAATTGCGCAACCTTTTGAAAGTTCTCAGAAAAAAGAATTCCCTCCGCCGCAAACGCGAGGAACACCTGAAGATCATCGGGAAAATTAAAAGCCACGCCTTCACCGTCTCAAGCTCCCCTGAGTTCGACCAGTACTGCCAGCAGACATTCTTCGACAACGTGCTCAGGGGCGGCATGCCTCTCGTGCTCCGTACGTCAATGGGAAAAAGTGTTTTTCACCTCTACTCTAGAATTCACGGAGACTTGGAGAGAGATTACCACTACCTCATTCTGGAGCCCACATATCTCTCCCAAGGAAACGAGTATTACCGCGATGTCAACCAGAACCGTCGAACCGGTGTCTGGTTCTTTCCCGAAGTGGAAGACTTTAACATGGTCACCTTCTTCAACTTGGTCCAGACCGACGGTTACAATCCACAGGTGGTCACTGGGTTGACTTATACCGCCGAGGATATCAGGGGGGTTAAAAAATGGCTGGGTAGTATTGTCAAGGACAAAAAGCGATTCGGCGAGCTTTTAGAGATGGTTAGCCGGCCCTTCACTCCCGGAGAGTTCATCATGAAACTGGAGGGGGATAAGGCCAGGAGTCCAAGGAAATACGAAAGAATTTTGGAGGAACTTTTGCTTTTCTGCCGGCAAAATGATGTGGGCGATTTACACGAAGGGTTCTGGATGGATCACTGGACCTACAACATCGACCAAATCAACAGTTTCTTGGCGATATACCCGGAAAGGCTTAAAGAGACTTTAATTGGCCGCAAAATCTTCACTTTCTACGATAACCCGGACATCGTCTTGCCCCGAGATAAGAAATACGTTTTGATTAATGGGCAGGTTCGACAATACGGTGCGGTAATTCGCGACCCCGAAAAACTTCGAATGATCAAAAGTCGCCGGGAACTTCCAACTCAGGTACGGACTAAATACGGCCGTGGCCGCATCTACCAAACCAACCTCGTGGTGAAGCTCCTCTCTATTATAGCCAACAAGATTGCCACGCTAGACCCGGAAGGAATCGGGATAGAAATGGAGGCCGATAAGCCGGGCTGGTGCGATGCCATAAACGGGCTGCCAGGGCTTCTAGGGTCATCTCTATGCGAAACTATAGAACTGGAAAGGCACTGCCTGTTTCTAAGGGAAAATTTGGATAAGCTTAATCTAAAAGGCAGCGCTTCGGTCACTCTCTATGAAGAGTTGTATGAATTCATGAGGGGTTTAATTCGGGCGATGAAGAGAAAGTTAAGCTCCAAAAAAGGAGAAAGGGCCCTACTCTACTGGGAGGAGAGCAACCAGCTGAAAGAGCGTTACAGGGAAAGGACAAAAATGGGGGTCAGCGGGCGAGAACGGAAAATGACCGTTGCCGAGGTGAAGCGTTTCTTGGACGCATGTCTTAGGATTCTCAACGAGATTTTCAAGCCGGAAAACAAGAACAAAATCTTTCATAAAAATGGCGTTTGTTTTACATATTTCATTAACGAGGTCAAAGAGTACGAGCCGATATGGAAAGACCGGAAGAAAAAAATACCCGCGCTCAGCCACTCCGGATATCCTTTAGTTAGGGTCAAAAAAATCTGCCAGCGACCGGTGTCCCTTTTCCTAGAAGGCCCGGTTCATTTGTTGAGAGTTCACCGAGAGTGGGGCAAGCAAATTTACGAAAGCGTTCGAAGAAGCCCAATCTACGACAGGGAACTTAAGATGTACAAGGTCTGCGAGTCCTTGGAAAAAGAACCCTTTGAAGTCGGGAGGATTCTCGCTTACGCGCGGGGATGGCTTGAGAACGAGTCTATCTACCTCCACATGGAATACAAGTGGTTTTTGGAGATGTTGCGAAACGGTTTTTACGAAGAATTTTATCGGGACATCAAAACCGCCCTAGTCCCATTCCTCAATCCTGAAATGTACGGCAGAAGCATTCTTGAGGGGGGATCCATCATCGTCAGCAGCGTCTTTCCGGACAAAAAACTCCACGGTTGGGGATACCAGCCCCGCTTAAGCGGTCTTACTAGTGAGATGCTTAATATGTGGTTCATCATTTCGGTGGGTGAAAATCCCTTCTTCTTGAATAGAAAAAAGCACCTCATGCTGAAATTCCGGCCCGCTCTCCCCGATTGGCTTTTCACCCAAGAAAAAAAGGCATTTAGTTATTACGATGGGAAGGGGAGATTAAGAAAAGTAGCAATCCCTAAAAATGCTTTTGCGTTCAAGTTTCTCGGCAAAACTCTGGTGGTCTACAATAATCAAAAGCTAAAAAACACTTTCGGCAAAGGTGGAGTAAAAGTCATCTCTTACCGGCTGAGATATTATGACGGAAAAGAAAAAATTGTGTCCGGAGATACCTTGGAGGCTCCTTTAGCGCGGGATGTGCGCGAAGGCCGGGTGGAACGGATCGATGGCGTTTTATCCTAAATAGATTTTTGTCGTGAGTCCCGGCAATCCGACAACTTAGTTGAAGTAGATTGCAGTATTCTGAAAAGAAATCTCAAAAAAAAGCACCTACATGTATGGAGAGATTGCGAAAAAGAGCGGGATAAATTTTGAGATAGACGAAAATGTTTGTAAATAAATCCTCTAGGGGTTATTTTTTAATCATAAGCGTGGTGAGTTTATTTATCGAAGTATCCTTTTTCAGGCTATCTCCTACTTTCTTCCCCCGAACAAGAACAACAAATCTATCCGCAATAGGGTACACATGATGAAGGTTGTGAGTTATAAAAATACTCGCAATCCCTCTGCTTTTCAATTCTTTAACGAGCTCCAGTACTCGCCGAACTCCGGCAACTCCCAAGGCTCTTGTTGGTTCGTCCAATATGACGAGCTTAGCCTTAAAATACATCGCTCTTGCTATTGCTACCCCTTGTCTTTCTCCCCCAGAGCAAAACCTAGTCTCTTGATCCATGGATGATATACTTAAACCAAGTCCACTCAATATTTTTTCGCTTTCTTTTTTCATTTTCTTATGATCGAGAAGTTTTATAGGACCTATGGATTTTTGAAGCTCTTTTCCCATAAACAGGTTTCTTGTCACGCTTAAATCATCCGCCAATGCTTGCTCTTGATATATCGTTTCGATTCCATTGTTTCTCGCTTCTCTTGGGGAGGAGAATCTAATTTTTTTTCCGTTGAAATGTATTTCTCCTTCATCTAGTGAAAGAACTCCCGTCAGGATTTTAATCAATGTGCTTTTCCCAGCGCCGTTATCTCCTACCAACCCCACAATTTCAGAGGGGTTTACGGAAAAATCAACACCCATCAACGCATGAACCTTTCCAAACCACTTGTGAATATTTTTCATTTCTACTAATGCCGAGGTCATGAAGACTCCCTTTTTAAATTAAACTTATTGAGCTTAAAAAGTTGACTTTGGTACGTTTTTCATCAAAATTACCATATTTGGTGAAAAAACATGAAATATAGTCCGCCCAGAGCCACAATCTTTAAGTATTACAATGAACTTTAGTGCTTTTGCAATGAAACAAGTAGGATGGATAACCTCACTTGTAGAGTTTTAAACCAACTTAAAAAGAGGATGAATACATATGAAATGGGCTGGACTTGTTTTGACTGCAATGCTGGTTGCAGGGGTTATTGGTGTGCTAGAAGTTGCTGAGCCAATATCCGCCGATCCTGGGAGTACAGTTTGGAATTTCGAGTGTCACACGCACACCCACGCAAATTTGACTGGATTAACCGAGAATGAAATTCGTGCGGAGTTGGATGCTGTGGACGCTGCGTTTACAGCACATGGTTACGCCACTCCAAAACACCACGCGTATCCTTTCGGAGGTTATGGCGACGAGGTCGAAGCAGTACTTGCGGAGTATCGACTCAGTGGTAGAATGGTATGGGGTTTTATGAGTACATATCCCATAACAAACTGGTATGAACTGAAGGGTGCTCAATTAAAACGCTCCACTCCATTGGGCAAAATCCAAGGATGGATAGACGACTGTGTGGCGGATGCTGCGCTATTGGTTATATTAACTCACGATGTGAGCGCAAGCCCCAGCACTTATGGTTGCACGCCAGAAAAGCTTCATCAATCGTTGGACTACGCCGTTGGAAAGCAGGATGCTGGTCTATTAGAGATAGTAACGATAGCGGAGGCGTACGACTACTGGAGCACTGCCGAGCAAGGCAAGGCGATGGTGGTCTTCACCTTCGACGACTGCTGGAAATCCGACTACGAGAACGTATGGCCGATGTTCAAAGACCACGGAGTGGCCGGTACGAGCTACATTATCACTGGTGCCATAGAAAATGAGAATTGGGACGACACGGCAGATCGTCTGACTTGGGCAATGATAGAAGAAATGAGCACTGCGGGTCCGGATAACACGCCGCCGGTGATATCAAACGTGGCTTCTTCAGAAATCACGGCTTCGAGTGCAAAGATCACTTGGGACACGGATGAACTCAGCGATAGTGTGGTCAATTATGGAACCACTACAGCTTTGGGGAGCACGGAATCAGATAACACGATGGTTACGCGCCACTCAATAACGCTAACGAATCTTTCCGCATCTACAACCTATTATTATGAAGTGCAATCTACGGACCCGAGTTCAAACACTGCAGTCGACGACAATAACGGATCGTATTACACATTCACCACCACGACACTGGATACAACGCCGCCCGTCATAGAAAATGTCGCCTCCTCAGCCATAACGAGCAATTCAGCAACCATCACGTGGGACACGGATGAGATCGCGGACAGCTTGGTCAAGTATGGTATGTCACCAGGGAACTACACGGATAACAAATACGACTCAGCTTACGTAACGTCGCACAGCATCGAACTCACCGGTTTAACGGAAAACACGACTTACTACTACGTCGTCAAGAGCGCAGACCCGAGCAACAACAGTTCCGAAAGTTCTGAGTACAGCTTCACAACACAAGAAGCGGGGGCAACGGTTATGCACGTCGCCAACATCGATATGTTTCTTCAAACTCTTGGTGTAAACACAAATGCTATGGCAGAGGTGACTATTCGCGATGCCGGTAACAATCCAGTTGAGGGTGCTACGTTGTATGGTCATTGGGAGAATGCGACCTCCGATTCCGATTCTGGAGTATCAGATAACAATGGTATAGTGGAGAGATGGAGCTTGCAATCTGACTCATTAAAGAAGCCACCGAGCGGAACGACGTTCACTTTCGTTGTAGACAATATCGTCAAAGAAGGGTGGACGTACGACCCCGAGGCAAACGTTGAGACGAGCGACAGTATATCGGTGCCATAGTGTTAGATGGGGGCAAAACGCAACCCCCATTAATTTTTTTATAATTCCATGATGCCTATTTTTGGCTAAACCAAGCATTTTTAAATTAATACTTTCAAATCAAATAGTCTATGCTATGGAGGTGAGTAGGATGAAGGGATTATTGGAGGATGAAGCTGGAGTCGAGCCGATCGTGATGAAAATCATGGCGGGCATAATCTTGCTCGCAGTGGGACTGGGCATAGGAGTGGCGCTTTACCAGCAGGCGGGTATGGGCGCAGAGCAAACGCTTAGCTTTAGCGTAAACGTTTTGCCCACGAGCGCAACGATTGGAAGACCAACTACCAGCGAGAACACGATTACTGCGCAAGTCACCATCCAACCGGTGCTGGGTTACGACAAGCAGGTGACGCTCAGCGCGACTGGAATGCCAACAGGAGTAAACGTTAGTTTCTCCCCTCAGAGCAGCACACCAGAGTTCGGTTCGACCATGACCATAAGCGTTGACGATACTGCTGAGCTCGGCACCACTACGATAACTATCCGCGGGACGGGTGAAGACGATACCACAAAGAGCACAACATTTGAGCTGACGATCGTAGACTAGAAAGGATGCCAGCTTTCAGAACCCTCGCACTAGTGATACTTGCGGCTTTCGTGGTTTTGATATTCATATTAGGTTACCAGTTCCTTCAAGGCCTCGACCGGGAACGTGGAGCGAGAGATGCCGCGCTCGAGTTGAACCAAGGTATTTTGACCACGATCACGTATGGAGACAATCGTACTGTTGAGATCATCATACCCCCCGGCTATGAACTCAGGTTTGAAAACCAACGCTTGAGTATCAATGGTTTCACGCTCCCCGAAAACGAGTACCCGCTACCTCTCGTCGGTCACACGCTGGGCGAGGGTTTCCACCGATTAATCATAAAAATTAGAGATAATTCAGTGGTGGTGGGCGAGTGATATTAACGCAAATCTTGAAAACGCTCGCCACATGCATTCTCGTAATCTCATTTTTACTCGTGACCGTCTCTGCATACCAACAATACCGTTCAATTTCCGCACTCGCGGAACTCAGCGATGCTACCTCTGCGATCGTCATCCGTCTATCTGTGGAGGAGCTGGCATACGTAGACAACGATGGTAAGCTACACATGTACGCCCTCGACCCCGCGAAACTCGATAACCTCCAAACTAGGCAACTGATCGGTGGAGAGAATTACGATTTTCAGGTGTCCATGAGCTACGAGGCTGGGGGCGAGCACGTTTTAGGGCCCTACGGTTCAGCCCCACCTGATGATAGGGCGAGGTGTTCGTTGGCAGTAGCATGCGCCCTCTACGAGAATGGCCGGTTCCTACCAGCCAAGTTGAGTGTGATTGCATGGTGCGCTTAGACAATCGCGGCGTTGCAGATATTCTCGCAATCGCGTTCATGTTTGTAATGCTAGTCCTCGCCGCGGTGTTCATGCACACCTACAGCCTGAGGCCACTCCGGGCGGCCACCGATCGCCAACTCGAGCTCAAGAGCGAACATTTGTACATGACATTGGAGCTCGCCTGGGTCGAGCCGTACAGCGTGAGCTTTCTGCATGCGGCTGCGGAGAATCTCTTGCTGAAGCAGCCAACCGTGCCCGAACTCCATTTGCGCTCCGCCATGGAGAATGTCCTCGAATATCTTTGCCCGCCTGGATACGCTGTGACGGTCAGCTTAAGTTACGATGACTCTTCGTGGGAGCCTTCATGGCCTGAGGGTGTTGGACTCGGCATGGACGCGAAGAAACAATTTGTTAGAGAGGGCGAAGTGCGTTTGACCATGACTGGCGGGGAAAAAATTGCTGTGCTCGTGACCGTGAGGATTTTCAAAATTGCTGGGGTCTGAATCAATCAAATCTCTCGGGCACTGTTGCCCGCTCGACTCTCGTTGGCTCATCTGCATCCTTGTTTCGTGAAAAACGATAGAGGTAACCACTCACCGCTTCCTCCAGCCGCTGTTCATGAGTTATGATTATTATCTGCTGCACAATCTCGGGAAGGCGCTCCCTCAAGACTTTCGCGAGCTCTTGGATGCCCTCCTCATCGAGGTTGTGCGTCGGTTCATCGAGCACGATCCAGCTTAGCGAAGGTGCGAGCACGATTGCGAACGCTATCCGGAGTGCCAAGCAAGCATCGGTGCGTTCACCCCCGCTCGCGACCCCCTCGACCGGAATCCAGTTTCCAGCGCGATCTCGGAGCTGCAGCACGTAATCGCTTCCTCGCTCGCCCCCCTCGACAGCTAGCTTGATGCCTGTTAAATCTCCGTAAGGGTAGATGCTCTCCCAGAGCTCGCTCATCGCCTCGTTAACCCCATCGATGAATTCTCTGCGCATAGTCGCCTGAGTTCGCGCGAGCGCGGCTTGAATTGTGGTCAGACTCCTCGCTGCGTTTTCTAGATGTTTGACCTCCGCCTCACATCGCACAATCGTTTCACGCTTTTCCCGAATGCTCTCGATGAGCTTTCGCTTCTCCACGATCAGCTGTTCTTTTCCGACGAGCTCGGTGCGCAAACGCTCGTGGGTGCGAATGAGCTCCTCGTGGTTGCGCTCAAGTTCTTTCGCCCGTGCCTCGTCGTAGGCGCGCCTCAACTGCTGTAGCTCGCGTTGTACACGTAATTGCTCAGTAAAATTTTGCTTACGCTCGATCTCGAGCTGGTCCAAGTCAAGCCTTAGCTGAAGTGAATGCTTGGTCGCGGTGAACTGCCCGCGGAGCGCTTCCACTTCCTTGCGTGCCCCCTCAACCTCAATCGTGAGCTTTCTTGTTGCGTCCCGCACGTTTGGAAGTTCCCGTTCAAAATTCTGAGTTTGTTGGGAGAGCTGAGAACGCTCCGCCTCTCGTGCAGGAAGCTCTTCGATCTCCTTCTCCAATAACTGGGCTCTCCTCTGAAGTTTGAGTTTCTCATTCAAATTTTTATTTAATTCTTTCACGTGCGCTTCAAGTTCGGCTGCGCGTTTGATTTTCGCCTCAAGCTGTTCTCTGCGCTCCTTCAATAATTGCTGCTTTTTACTCTCCTCAAGGGGACTTTCGCAGACTGGACATGTTGAACCCGCTGCTGCAAGTTCATCCATCACCTGCTGAAGATCCTGCACTCGGGCATGAGAAGCTGCAAGTTCATCGCCAACGCGTCTAGACTTGAGCTGCAGTTCTTCAATCAGCCTCGCCAGTTCTTGTGATTTTAATTTTTTCAGCTCCTCGCTCAACTTGTTTTTCCGTTCTATCTCACTCGCGAGCTTTTCCAAGCGTTCATGAATCATCCCTATCTTGGTTTCCAATTCCTGCGCCCTCGAGCTGCTAGTAGTTAAATTTGAGTTGAGCTCGCTTGCCCGAGCATCGACTTCGCGGCAGGCTTGTTCGAGTTCTGCCACCCGTCGTTTGAGTTCTTCGGGAGCAAACTCGACAGCGGCCCCTAATCTCTCTTTGATTTGCTCGATTTGACGATCCAACGCGTTTATCGCCCCATCGAGTTCGCGGGATGAACTCTCCAACCGTGCGAGTTCCTGCTCGATTTTGCGCAACTGCTGGAGTTGGGAGGAGGTCGCCTCCAGCTCTGGTTGAATTTGCTGAAGCCTCCTCTGGATCTCCTGTTTCGAGAGTTCAATATCCTTCATCTCCTGCTCGTGGGTCGGCAAGAGAGCTAGCGAGACGTCCTGTCCGAGCTGGTTTATGGTTCTCTTTCGTTCCTCGGTGCGGTCTCGGACGCGGTTCGTGAGCGAGCCGATTTCTTTGCGTGCCAGCTCAAGCTTGTTTATGCCCAAAAGCTCATCGATGCTTTCCATTCGTTTGCCGCGCGGCAGGGTCAGGAAGTAATCCAAACGGTTTTGTTCCGCGTAAATCGCTCGCTCGAAGAGATCGTAATCGAGTTTGAGAAGGGAGCGGATGTTTTCGCTCACACGCGTCGCACTTGGGCTCTCGATTAACTCCCCGGTAGCTTTCCGAAGTTCCGAAAGCACCGTCCCCTTCCCCCGCTCGATGACACGTTTAACCGTAAATTCGTCGTTGTTAGGTGTGAGGAATCTAACCTCGACCTCTGCCCGATCCATCGTGTCAGGCCGGTTCATGATTAGGTTATCGAGCCTGATGCGTCGGGTCTGCACCGCTGGCAGAGTTCCAAAGATAGCATAGGTAATCGCATCCAATACTGCGGACTTTCCAGCACCCATGGTTCCTACGAGAACATTCGTGCCGTCGCCAAAATGCAAGTCGGTGTTGCGGTGCGACTTCCAATTTTTTAGTTTAACTTGGGTTATCATCTGATTTCCTCTCCAGCTCAATTTTGACCTGCTCTTCCACCACATCGAACACCTTTTGAAGCGCCTCCCCACCCCTGTCCTCAACCAAAAGATTGTAGAGTATGCGTACATCGAATGGTTGGTCGTAACTAACCTCGCGAAGGTTTGCCTCAAGCAGACCCATCGCCATCTCATCTATGGGCAAGCGTCGCTCCCTCAACTTGCGCAGGAGCTGCACTTTTTCCTCGAGCCCTGGGGAGGTGAGGTCGCCCTTGCTTATAGCGACCAACGCTCGATCGGTGAACTCCTGAATGATTGATCGCTCGTCGAACTCGCTGCGCGATGCCTCTTTTGAGAGAGTCCCCGTGAGCCTCAGCCTGATTAGAGGTAGCTTCTCGAAATTGCGCCTGGGTCGCCCCAGCAGCTCCCATACCTTTGCTCTTACCGCTTCACTCAACTGAAGGATCCCAACGCTCTCGAATTTCATTTCCTCATAGTAAAAATCTCGCGCACTTTTAAGCTCGATGAACTCGTGGCTGAGTCTGTCATCGAGGTCGAGCATGTAGTACCCCTTTGGCACCTCGGCCTCCACTTGGAGCAGTTGAGTGCGTTCGGTGCTTCCTGGAAAGAGTAGTGGCTTCCCGTGAGCTGTAGCTTCTGTATGATAGTGGATGTGTCCGCAGAGGTAGAGGTCAAACCCGGACGGTAGGTCTGCGAGGTCAATCGTTGGGAACTCCTCGCTCGAGTACACGTACTGTCCCACAGATTGGTGAAGCATCAGGATGTTGAACGCATCTTTCACAGGCTTGGGATTCCAAGTAGCGAGCACATTTTTTGCATGTTGTTCGGGCACATTGCTCATGCCGTGAATCGCTAGCGTGCCACTTGAGGTTTTAAAAATCAGCGTGTTGTGATGCAGGTGGATGAGGAGACCCGCAGCTTCAAGAGCCTCTACAGGGTTAACGAATCCTCGGGTGCGCCGCTCGTGATTTCCGTGTAAAGCGATTACGGGTGTCCCGCGGAGCGCCACAGGGGAGAAATCATCCTGATTTTTGTCGATAACACGGCTGAGCGTGATCTCGTTCCGTCCCTTTGCTAGTGGAATTGAGAGGATGCGCATGGCTTGGGCCCAAACTTCTTGGCGGGGGGTTCTCATATCAAAAATATCGCCGAGCACGAGAATGAGTTCCGCACCAAGTTCAAGCGCTTGCTCGATGGCCTCCCTAGTCTGCTCGAAAGAATCTTGTTCCCGCGCAGTTCCCCACTTCGTCCCCAAGTGAGTGTCAGCTATAACCGCAATTTTCACCGTTATCCCATTCAGTATAGGGGCTAGAACTTAAGACAATTTTTAAGAGAGGGGTCAAGAATATTCTCTGTTTTCCGTGCCCCAATCATTTTAATCAAACCCGGCCAAATTGTGTTTGGTACCTCCATGTCAGAATCTTGGGTCGACAAGTACCGACCCCGTGAACTCAAGGAAGTAATTGGACAATCCCAAGCTCTTAAAGCAATGCTTGGTTGGGCTGAAGGGTGGCGGAAGGGCAAGCCAAAAAAACCCGCTCTCCTGCTCTACGGTGCGGCGGGGACGGGGAAAACAGTTGCCACCGCTACATTGGCCCGGGAATTTGGGTGGGATTTGATCGAACTCAACGCTAGCGACAAACGCACTCTTAAAATAGTCCAACAGGTTGCCGGCACAGCAGCGACGACAGGAACCCTTTTTGCGGGGGCTGAGGGCAAGCGGTTGGTCGTGCTCGATGAAGCCGACAACGTCTACGGAACTACAGATCGGGGTGGATACCGAGCGATCGAGGAGTTGCTTAAGCAGACTCAGAATCCAGTGGTGCTAATTGCTAATGACCAATATGCGATTCCGTGGAAAATAAGGGGCATCTGTTTCGCCATAAACTTCAGACGCTTAACTAAGGATGTAATTGCAAGCGTACTTCAACGGATATGCCGCGCGGAGCACATCGAAGCCGACCCGATTGCGTTGAACGTAATTGCTGAAACTGTACGGGGTGACCTGCGCTCCGCGATAAACGATCTGCAAACCATTGCGGCCGGCAGAAAGCGCTTAGCCATAAAGGATGTCGTGCTTTACCGACGCGACCGGGAAGCGAGCATTTTCGATGTGCTGAAGCAACTCGTCTATGCCAAGGGAGTTAGG
>Ga0224506_10001168_pt1 | contig 19108 bp, 13 predicted proteins | sample SF_Jan12_sed_USG_2_FD_169108 | JGI IMG/M metagenome (GOLD analysis project Ga0224506, IMG submission 169108) | Sediment microbial communities from San Francisco Bay, California, United States - SF_Jan12_sed_USGS_8_1 | ecosystem: Environmental > Aquatic > Marine > Sediment | place: USA... | reverse complement strand
GTCGTTAGAATTCGATACAGGCCCGGCTGTTGTAAAAATAAAATTAATCGCCGATGGCAAGTCGTATTATATCAATCATTTTGGTTTTCACTCGGAGGTTTTCTCCGAGGGTATCAAGGCAAATTAAGCTATAGCCAATACCGCGGGTAGTGCCTTTCAGGATTACTGGACAGGTTGTTGGTAAACAAAGCCACGATCAGCATGATCAAAGCACCCGCTCCGATCGGGGACAAAACAAACAGATATCCCAGGTCATGAATATTGTCGCTACCAATGACGGCAATTAATGCAGTAGCGCCACCGGGAGGGTGTAATGTGCAGGTAAAGTGCATTGCCACAATGGCCAGTGACACCGCGAGTGCCCCTAATATAGTGCTATCTAGAGGCACGAATTTGTAGATTGTAATTCCGATAAAAGCTGATATTAAATGTCCGCCAATCAGATTTCGGGGTTGTGAAAATTCAGCCTGAGGTGCGCCATAGATTAAAACTGCGGAGGCGCCAAAAGACCCAACCAGGAATACGCTGTTAAGTAAATCAATATGCAGGAAGTGATTGAGCTCTGATACGCAATATATCCCGATAAAAGCACCAAGCCATGACCAGGCTATTTTACTGAATGGATTTCGAGACGGACTGGGTTTTCCTCCTTTCATTCTGCTGAAATAATTTTTAATCAAATTAATCACCGTAGTCCAGGCAGTGCAAATAAAAAAACAGGCGGACTTTTGGCGAGTCCGCCTGTTTTTATCTTACAGCTTGAGGAAGAGAAATCTAGGCTTTAGTTTGTAAATAACTTTCCAGCGAATCATCCAGGGCATCTTTCCACGGCGTATGGTGGGCAGGTGCCATGGTACCGGTTAAAGCCGATTTATAACCATGATCACGGAAGGTCATGATATTTTCCTTCTTGTGTTTTTTCCACTCGAAGAAAGCCTGGTTAGACTCTTTGGTATCGAACGGCGGGTAGTCGGTTAAAGCCATCAGGTCCATGGTGTACTGTCCCTGGAACTCAATCGCCGCATAGTCATCCGGAATGGCATCTTCAGCAGCCCGCCATTTGTCGATATCTTCGTGCATTTCAGCCTGCGACGGCACGTCGAGCCGGCCCAGAATGACATCACGCGCATACCATGCCTGGGCGTCAAACATGTTGAAGGTATACCACTGATCCTGCATACCCAGGTACATGAGCTTGGGGTTGTGTTCCCATACGACGCCATTATAAAGATTAACCGGATACAGGCGGTTGTTGGTTTTCAGTTTCAGGTTTTCCGCCATGAACGGGAAGAAATGCATGTAGCCGGTACAAAGGATAATCGCGTCTACTTCTTTCTGTTTGCCATCTATAAAGGTCGCAGTGTTCTTATCAACCTTTTCCAGCAGTGGTACTTCTTCCCAGTTATCGGGCCATTTATAACCCATGGGTGCTGTGCGGTGAGACACAGTTATCGACCTGGCGCCGTACTTCCAGCACTGTGAGCCGATATCTTCAGCCGAGTAAGAGGTTCCTATGATGAGTATATCCTTGTCTTTGAACTCCATCGCATCGCGAAAATCATGGGCATGTAAAATGCGGCCATTGAATTGATTGAAGCCAGGGTATTCGGGAACATTCGGGGTCGAGAAATGGCCCGAGGCGACGATGACGTGATCGAATTCTTCGGTATACTCGACTTCTTTATCATGGTCTTTGACGGTTACGTGAAACATGCCTTCGTGTTCGTCGTAGGCAACGTGACGCACGGGAGAATTGAATCGAATCCAGTTGCGGACGCCGGCTTTTTCTACACGGCCTTTAATATAATCCCATAACACGGCGCGGGGAGGATAGGACGCTATGGGGCGGCCAAAATGCTCTTCGAAGGAATAATCAGCAAATTCCAGACCTTCTTTCGGCCCGTTCGACCACAGGTATCGATACATACTGCAGTGAACCGGTTCTCCGTGTTCATCTAGCCCGGTGCGCCAGGTATAATTCCATAAGCCTCCCCAGTCAGACTGCTTCTCGAAGCAGACGACATCGGGGATATCGGCGCCTTTCTCTTTAGCGGACTGGAATGCTCGTAATTGAGCCAGACCGCTAGGGCCTGCGCCGATGATTGCGACACGTTTAGACATAAATTCTTCCTCCGAGTATTATGATGATTATATTTTTAACAGGACGAGTTTAGGTGGTCGGCGAAAAGGGGGGTATTGTGGGATATACGTATAACGACTCGTCATGTTTTTCATAAAATCACCTGGTACTAGCGACTAACCAGATGCGTACCAACTGAGCCAGATTCCTGGTTTCCAGCTTTTTCATCACCTGTGAGCGATGGACTTCGACGGTTCTTTCGCTAATACCGAGTTCAATGGCAATGGCCTTGTTGGCATCTCCTTTGGCGACTCGCTCAAAAACTTCTAACTCGCGTTGGGTTAAGGACTCGATTAATGCGGTGATGCGATAGTGTTCCTGAGATTGGTCGCGGAGGCTGGATTCCTGTTGAAGCGCCTGGTGAATTCTGGCCAGCAAATCGTCTTCGCTAATCGGCTTACGCATGAAATCAACCGCGCCCTGGCGCATCGCCTCGACCGCCATAGGGACATCGCCGTGGCCGGTCATGAAAATAATCGGTAGCGTCGAGTTCATTTCCTGCAAGCGAGCCTGTAGCTCCAGGCCGGTCATACCCGGCATGCGGATATCGAGAACCAGGCAGCCACGTTGATCGTCGCTGTAATTGTCGAAGAATTCATCGGCGGAGCTAAAACAGCGATGCGCAATGGAATCGGACTCGAGTAGCATGCTCATCGCGTCGCGGACCGCATCGTCGTCATCGATAATATAAACCCGCTGAGTCGAAATTTCCTGGTTCATCAATCGATACCTGTCGCCTGGGGAAGAGTAAAATAGAATGTTGCGCCATGAGCTTTATTATTGACAAACTCCAGCTTGCCACCATGTGCCGCAATGATCGAACTACTAATCGAAAGGCCCAGTCCCATGCCGGACTCTTTGGTCGAATTGAAGGGCTGGTATAGTTGTTTGGCCAGCTGTCTGGAAATACCAAGGCCACTATCTATAATTGAAATTTTTACCCCGGCGCTAATCGTGTCTATTTGCAGGATAATTTTACTCCCCAATTTGCAGTGATTGGCCTTCATTGACTCCATGCCGTTTCGTAACAGGTTGAGGATCACCTGCTGGATCTGGATCGGGTCGCAGTTAATCGATGGCAGTTCGGAGTCGAGCCTTAATACGATAATAAAATTTCGCAGGTGAGCTTCGACTTCGGCGAGCTTGTGGACTTCGGTTAGCAGTGCAGCGCAATCAGTTACCTCCTGGTGACTATCGCGCTGCCGGGTCATTTCCTGCATGCGCTCTATCACTAATCCAGCGCGATGAGCCTGGTGGCTGAGCTTGTCGAGTGCTTCCGTGAGGCGCTCTTTATTGATGTTGTGATTTTGAATTAAGCGAATTCCAGTCTGTGCATACATCGATATTGCAGTCAAAGGCTGATTGATTTCATGCGCAATACCCGCAGCCATCTCACCCAGGGTATTGAGCCGGTCGACATGAGCGAGTACTTCTCGCTGTTCTCTCACTTCTTTCTCAGCCTGCCTCTGGCTGGTCAGGTCGCGAATCAATAAAACATAATTCGGTTTGGAGTCGGTCTGAATTTCACTAATGGATAAATGGATGGGAAACTCGGTGCCATCCTCGTGAATGCCGCTTAAGTCTCCACCGAGGGTATGTCTGTCGGTTTGATCCCGGCAGGCCATAAGATAATGATCGAATTCACGATAGTGACTGGTCGGTACCAGAATCCGACTATGTTTATTACGGGCCGATTCGAGGTTGTGACCAAACATACGCCGGGCAGCATGGTTGAAGGTTTGAATATCGCCCTGATCGTCCACCGTGATGACTGCTTCGACAGCGGATTCGACAACGGCCTGAGCGAAAGCTTCAGCCTGTTTTAAGGCGGTTTCGACGAGCTTGCGGTCGGTGATATCGGTGATGAAGCCTTCCAGAACAGCCACGCCGTCGTCGCGAAAATCGATTACGCGGCCGCGTTCCCATACCCACTTGACTGTGCCGGAGCGGGCAATAATGCGGTATTCGACTTCGAATGGTTGTTCCCTGGTAGCCGCGGCACGTACCTTACGGTCGACTTCGTCTATATCGTCGGGGTGGGTGAAATCACCCCAGAGCACGGCCTGACTTTCGATTTCATGACGATGATAGCCACATAGCAGGTAACAGCCTTCGCTAACGAAAGACATCGGCCAGTGCTCCAGATTGAGGCAACGATAGGCCATGCCGGGTAAATTTTTCAGCAGGGTTTCGAGTCGGTCTGAATGGCTAGAGTCTGTTTCTATAGCGACTGGTTGAAAAAATGTTTCGTTCATCAGGTTGAAAATAGTGGATAAAGGTATGTCAATGCAAGCTTTCCTGATTTTCGATTTGTTTGTTATGCTAATCATAATCCATATATACAATTGATTCAGGACGGAGCAGGTCATTTTGAGTACCGACAAAGCGGAAAATACCGGCATAGAGAAAACCCCTCCCAAATCGCTGGAGATTGCCATAGGTCGCCAGGTTCGTGGATTTCGTAAACGCCTCAATTTAACCGTTGCCAATGTAGCCAAACAGGCGCAGCTGTCGTCAGGGATGTTGTCAAAAATCGAGAATGGATTGACCTCGCCTTCGTTGGCGACACTAAATTCGCTCGCCCATGCGCTGCATGTGCCGGTTACAGCATTATTTAGAGGTTATGAGGAACAACGTGATGTAACCGTGATTAAAGCGGGTGAAGGTTTGCCGATAGAGCGTCGCGGTTCTGGTGCCGGGCACGAGTACCGGTTACTCGGCCACACCATTGGTAAGCCTTATACGATAGAACCTTATGTCATCACTATATCGGACAAGTCTGAAGTTTTTCCGGTATTTCAGCATGCGGGCACCGAGCTGATCTACATGCTCGAAGGCAGGGTGACTTATCGGCATGGTGACAGGAACTATTTGCTGGAGCCCGGAGACTCGATGTTTTTCGACGCCGAGGCTTCGCATGGGCCGGATCAAATACTCGAATTACCCTGCCGATACCTGTCGATCATTGTTTCGCAGTCTGCTGATTAGATTTACCTAACGGAATTAAATCGGTGATGCGTCGAGTATTGTGATGTAGGTGTAATAGCAAAAGGGCCTTGCGTTCTACGGTTCTGATACCCTGCCGAAAGCTATGTAGGGACGGAATTTTTTAGGAGTCAAGGGCCATCCCATTAATAAGTCGGTATGGCAGATTCAAATAAACGAAAAGTATTTGCTCGGATGTTGTTCACACCTCCGGTTTGCCGCCATACGGCGACAAATTCTCCATAAAAATCCATCGATATAGTAGGCAAGGTCGCATGTCCTGTATCTAGATTTCCCAGCAATTGCGGAGGGCCCCAAACGAGTGGCGCGTCCATCGATGCGGCGGACTTCATGCGACTGCTGCATTGGTTGCGCCATACAAGGGTGTAACGCTGGGCGCGAGGCCATCGACCGATCCTGCCACAGGCGGCGATGATTATGGAAAAGATTACAGAAAATACTTAATACCTGATTTTCATTCTGGAATTATTCCGGGAATTTTAGGTAACTGATTCAGAAAAACCGCCCGTGCACATGCGCGGGCGGTATCGGTCTTATTACTGTTCAATGCCGAAGCGTAAAGTTGGTAATACACTGGCAGCAGTGCCAATACCAAGGTATTCGCCGTTTGCTGAGCGGTCGTTATAAAGGGTAAGATTTTCTCCGGCGTCGCAGGTTAAAATGCCTGTAGCGTTAGACCAGATCAGCCAGACGTAGAGGTTATCCAGTCCGCTGTAGGCGAAGCCGGTCGATAGTGGCACCTCAACCCAGTCACCGGCATTCAACGCGGCATCCAACGTGAAATTGCCGTCGTATACCACGTAGGTGCTACCCGTCCCTTCCTTCATTTTCAAAGTAAGGTTTTGATAGGTTCCAGCCGAGGCGCCAGTTTCGAGGCGACAGGCTACTGAAGTGATCGTGCCCTTGCCGCCTAACTCGATCGGCAATACGCCCGTTGACGCAGCCATAGCGAAAGAGCCGGAAGTGATATCAAATTGAGAGTCTATGGTTTTAACCGGCATGACATGAATAGGCGCACCGTTGAAGCGGAATTGAACATCAGGAAGGGTAGTAGTGGGATTAGTTGACAGTGTGGCTAGATTGTCCGCGTTAAACACTGCCCGACCGGTGAGGGATGTCGCCTGGAAATTGGTGATTGCTGTAGCCGAGTGTACGTCTATCTCCACGATGAGATTATTCGTGCCGTTATAATCGAATACGCCATCCGGCATTGGTATCCACATCCATTCGCCAGCTGGAATTCCTGCGGGTATGGTGAAGCTGACATTGTCGGCCACAACAGTCGCTTCCCCGACTCTCGGACTATCCCATTCAGTTCCAGTCACTAGAGAGGCGACACCCGTGTGCATCAGGCGCATGCTGTAGGTGATGTTGTTATCCAGGCCTGTGTCGAATGTCTGAAAGCCTACTCCTGTAATGGGGCCAGAACCATTAATTTCGGCGGCCATATACAGGTATTGGAGTTTTGGTGTTAAATCTGCGTTAAATGGAAACGTGCTCCCGGTAGTTCCGCCAAAATCCTGTCGATTCTCGCCGCCTGCGAACACTACTCGAGTAATGGGCTGATTAGTAAGTTGAACAGATGCAACTGCCTGGGCTCCATCATTATCGTAAATGTGGCTTATATGTGGAGCGCTGCTCGTCTTAGTTAAAAATGGGCCGCCGGAGTCACAGGGACCTGCTACGATATCGACCAGAAGATTGTCCTTGCCGTTATACGAAAAGCTCCCATCAACCGGTATCCTGATGTAATCATTCTGAACTCCGGCGGGAATGGCTAACGATGTGGTGTCGAGCACTAAGGTCTGTGCGCCTTGACCCTGATTAATGTTGTTGGCAAATGTTACATTCAATGCGTTCGTGGCCGCGCTTAAATGGGACAATTTTATCGTGGTGTTATCACAGTTATCACCGGGGGAATCCGAGGCTAGTTGAAACTCTAGCGCCTCAATTGTACCAGCCCCCTTAATGGTTGATGCTTGCAGTAGTACCTGACTGTGGCGCTGCGCACTCAGATTACCGATTAAGCCGCCTCCGAGCGCGTCGATGCTAGTTGTTGTCGCCTGTTTGGTGAAATTACCTGTGCCAAGTAATGTCGGCCCGGTAGTTCCGCCACCGCCACCGCCGCCACCGCCGCCACCGCCACAGGCAGCAAGGGCAAAAGTGATTCCAATAATCGATAGTAGTTTCGTGTTTTTCATTGATTTTTCCTCTGGGTTATTGAGATTTCTCTGTAGTGCGACGGGTATTCGTTCGTTAGGGTGAATCAAAGTTCTCTCCATCTATTCTTTCTTGACGGAGTGTGATTGGATAGCTTCCTCCGTTTGTTTTTGATATGACCATAAAGTAGCGCTGTAAGCGCAGGTGTCTTTTGGTCTATCCCTGTCGTTGGTACTTAATGAAAAATACAGATAGTCTACCGACCGGTGTCTCACACGGCTCTCACACGGCGCATATCAGGGGGGAGAATACTTATTGGTGAAGGGGTGATCAGAAACAGGAGGGGTTCATCACCCCAAAACACGGAGTGTTAGAAATTTTGTGTCAATTCTTTAATGTGCAGCATAATGCTATATATTGAAGACAACGCGCAAAAAAAAATACGCTTTGCCCCCAGCTAATTTGTTGTTTATAACGTCTTGATAATCATTAATGCACTGTAGCACTGCTATCTGGATTATATCCTGATGTATAATCAAGATTGATTGTGCTTGATGAACTCATGTAGAGTTTCTTGTTACGATCATTCTTCATATAATAGGTCGTAACGCCGCCACCTGACTCAGTTAATATAACCACATAAGCTAAATCTGTATTAGGCATATTCCCCATATCCGAAGTCGTATATGTACCAGTTACGACTGATTCGATTGGTGTGGTGGATGAGCAAGTGCTATCCGTAAGACCATAGCCTTTTACTGTATAAGAATAAGTCCCATCTGAATGAAAAGAATATAAATCTTTTATGTAACCAACAAAAGCTTCAGCTCTGCAATTGCTAATCCATGCCGTTTTAACCGGGCTAAAGTTACCGACAAACGAACTACCGAGCTTCCTATATTGATTATCAAAATTTATCTTAGTCGGACGGTTTGTCGCTGTATCTTCACCAAAATAGAGAGAGGGTGAGGCAGTCATATTTGGTGTGTTTGTGCCATTTGCCGCACCGTGTAATAACAGTGATGGACCATCCGTAGTTATAATTTGTGAATAAGTAGGATAAATCGAAGTTGTGACTCCATTTTCAAACCTGCTAGTCTGAGTCAGGTCGATACTGTGAACAGGAATGCCATTATTGCTTATACTCGTTGCTGGAGTAATAGTAAAATCACCTGACTCAAAAATAATAGTTCCTTGCTGTGTCGTGCAGGTATTATCAGTATAACCAATAGAGCCTAGAGAAAATTTAGGGCCAGCTGAATCATAGTAATTTATAAGCCGGATAACGTTATTATCGCAACTTGATACCCATTGCCCCATCATGTCTGCTTTAATATCACCCATCGGTCCTGTTGTTGGCAGATAGGGCATTGTCGTATCAACGGTTGTTGGCCGGGTTGCCGGGTCTGATGTTGCAGCTGACGCCATGTAAAGTTGGTTGTTTTCGACAGAATAGACGTTGTAGATTGTTGGTAGCCCTGGATTCATGACACCCTGAATTATAGTTTCATTAATGGTTAAATCTATATCGGTTAATTGTTTATCCGATGAACCGGTAAACGTTGTACCAACGGTGTATGTACCGTTGGAGAAAATGATTGAACCAGAATGTGTTGTACAGTCAGTATCAATAAATGAGTTATTTTTAATTGATAATGTGTTATCGCTATTAAACTGGTATGTCATTCTTGTTGAAGCTGATGCACCAGTAGATAGTGAGGTTGTGCACGTCCCCTGCCAGCTGCCAACAATCGATGTAGCGGCCAGAGCTGTTTCACCGCCACCACCGCCACCACCACAGGCACTCAACAGTAATAAACTGGAAATTATTAAGCCGTAATATTTTTTTTTGGTAGAGGGTTTCATTTTATAATCCATTTGTTATGAAAAGACTTATTGTTGAATTCCAAATGCCATGGTACCGTCAAAGATAGTGGTTGATGGTGCAATTGGTGCCAGCCAGGAAAAACCAAATAGTACGTATTTACCGTTGATATTCGAAACCATTAACTGAATTTCATTAGTAGAACCATCACCGTTTAATGCAGTGCCTTGTAGTACACCAGGAGATGATTGTCCGGTTATAGTGATTGTTCCTGTAGTGGTATTGACAATATTATTTTCAAAGTCACTGTAATCATAAGCGGTAAAAACACCATTACCCGTAGCCTCTATGCGCGCAGGCCTAAGTTGCATGACCCCTTGTTGGTCTGGTTTAAACAAAACGAAATTAATAATATTCCCGGCCTCTGTTAAAGCGCCGACTGCATTTGAGGTATCAATGTTGGAGGCAGGTTTAAGCATACCAACAAAGTCATCACCTCCTGGATTTTTTCCAAAGATCATTCCGGTTTGTGAGATTAGCAATTCACTACCCGATGCAAGCGTTACTGCACCGTCGCTACATAAACCGGTATCTGGCGCAGGTGCAGGCGTAGCAGTTAAGTCAGTTCCATCCAGCGCGGATTGTGTTGCTGTAGCAGAAAACTCTGAAGTGGCTCCATTGGCACTTACATTTGCTGTTCCCCACATTATTGAAGTATCAGTTGTTATGGTTGTACCTGGAAGCGGCATAACGGCATAGTTATAGTCGTTAGTTGAATTGACGCAACTACCGATAGTGAAGCCGACAAAGTACATATTATTACCACCAGCAATAAGCGCTGTTTGTGGATATTCAAGTGCATAATGCGTATTGGGTACTGTTACAGATGGCGAGGTGCTACTTGTTGTTACGAGTTTAAGAAATCCATTTGCCAATGTGGATTTATCACCTGACATGGTTACGCTATTAGCATGGTCAACAACCTGGAACTGAGTGCTACCGACGGTTACGCTTACATTGTTTCCAGAAGAATCTTGTCCCTGATATATGGTATCTGTAATTGATGAGGGCGTAGTACTACCGCTACCGCCGCCACAGCCAACCAGACCTAGCATCAGTAGAGAAGTCAGACTGATTACTTTAAAATTGGGTTTCATGGTTAATCGCCTATGTGATTTATGTTCAAGTAGTCTTTTGATATATTTAAAACATAAGCCGATTGTTTTTATCAAAAAGCAATCGGCTTAAAAACAATATTTAGCAGAACTGATGAAAATTTGAATTAGGGGAGGAACCTGGAAACCATGAAGTCCCAATCATCGCCATCCCTGTCGTTTGGGAAGTAGGTTGAGCCACCCAATAAAATTTTACCATCCGGTTGAATAGCCACATCAAAGCCCTCAGTGTGCCAGCCATCCAAAGTATAGCCCTCGCCATCGGCGGCAAAAGTGGTGTCTAGAGTCCCGTCTGAATTAAATCGTAACACCCAGGCCCGTGTGGTTACTGGGAACCCGTCTTGTCGCGTGTCACCGCCTACCACGATTTTGCCATCGGTTTGCAATTCCAAGGCTCTGCCCCTGCTCACGTAGAACTCCGTAGCAATATAATTTGACGGAGTGTGCAGCACTACGCCACCATTGGCGCCACCACCGTAGGTTGATACCAGATTGCCGAAATTGTCCACACGGAAAAGCGCTACATTGCCGCCAGACTCACCAGAGGCAATCAGAGATCCGTCATCAAGCAGAGTGATATCATGCACGATATCCTCCATACCTGCGCCATTCACGTCATGCTCAAAAATGCCACCGTTTCCAAAGGATGTGTCCAGAACACCGTTTTGAAGCAGACGGATGATGTAAAAGTTTTTATGCCCGCTCCGTTGTACCGTTCCAGCGACGTAAATTTCGCGTTTAGTCGCATATGCAATTTTCACCTCGTTGGCATAGGATCCGTTCGTAGTATCCCGGAATGTTCCGCTGGTGCCAAAACCAGTATTGAGCAAGCCCCCTGATGTGTAGGAGGCCACAATAATGCCGTAGCACATGTCGCAGGCACCATCTCCAGCAAGGATATATGTATCAAGAGCACCGGTAATGTCCGCACTGTTCCATTGAATAGCTACGTCCTTGCCATGACTATTTCCAAATCCCAGAATGTCCGTGGTGTATCCCGTTGTGCCGCCGAACGCGGTGACTGCGTCGCCAGTGGTTGCCATTTTACCCAAGGCCATATTGGTTATCGTTGATGTGCTGGTGTCCTGGCGATCACCCGCAAATATCAGGTCGCCCCTCTTGCTCATGGCGACGCCAAAAGATTTTTCGTTTCCACCGGCATAATCCATATACGGAAAAAAGCCGGGATTGTAGCCCCCGTCACTGTTGAATTTTGTAAAGGACATATTGGAATTGCCATCAACCGCGTTTGTTTCAGTCCATCCCGCGATATAATGTTCCCCTGTCGCCGTGAGTAGCAATTCCCGCCCCCGATTGTTGTAAACCAGATCCCCGTTGACAGAGATCCTTGGGCTTGAGGTAAGCCCGTAAGTTGAATCAAGGTAAGGTTGAGATGAACCGGTCGTCCCCACACTCCCACCACCACCACAACCAACCAGGCCCAGTATCAGTAGAGAGGACATACTTATTAATTTAAAATTGGGTTTCATGAAGTATCGCCTTTGTGATTTATGTTTAGTGGAAGTAGATAGATACTGGTAGTCTACCGACCTATATCTCACACAGGTCTCACTTGGGCACATCAGAGGTAGAATAATTATTGGTGAAGGGGTAATCAGAAACAAGGGGAGAGGTAGCCCTGATATTCCCGTAAAAGTTTTACCTGTTGTTCAGGCGATATCGGAAGCATAGCTGGCCAGGCGCAGAAAGTGGTCGTGGGCTTGCTTTCGGGTCGCGAGCGCCCAACTACTGGAGTTTGCATCTTGCAGGAAGGGTCCGAGGTAAAGGTCACTAATACGAGACCAGATTGGAGTAAACGCCGTTACATCTATCATTGGTTTTTGGCGATGCTGGGTAGCTAGATGTAAAAATTCATGCAAATCGACCCAGCACACTTTGCTATTCAGGCTGAGGCGACTGTCCTGTAAAGGAGAAAGGGCTTGATTGCCGATTAGTTTTCGTAAGCGATACAGAGTAGTGTCGAAATTTTTACGTGCCGCGTCACCTTCGGCTTCAGGCCACAAAGCGTCCGACAGTCTTTCCTGATGGATACTCTGACCGCCCATTGCGACCAGCACCATTAATAATTCGAGCGGTTTTTTGTGTCGATTTAATTCTTTTTCGGTCAGGACTCTGTCGTCGATAGCGACCTGAAATTCCCCCAGACTGCAGATCTTGATTGGCCAGGGCCATAAATCGCCAATGATTTCCCCGGTTGGTGGCTCGATGGCGTACTGTCGAATAAGGCTATGTACATAGCTGGTAGCGATGTTTTCCCGGAGGGCTAGTAGCAGTAGGGGAGACAGGTGATGTGGTATCAGTCCGAACCAGCAGACGAATTGTCGTTGTTCTCCTCTTCGCAGGCATTGTTTCAGGATTTTAATAGCCAGCGCATCGTTACCGTTAGCCTTAGCCAGCTCAGCTTCCGCTAATTCGTACCGAAACAGGAGAATATTATTGTCAAATGGTCTGATACAGGGCTTCGCACTATCGAGTGCTGCTTGCGCTTCATCGTACCGATTCATGCTTATTAACAATTGAGCCTGGCCGATCAGGCAGATAGCCTGTGGCGCTGGTGCGCCTGATATGCGAGCTCCTGTTACAGCGAACTGGTAATAGCCGAGAGACTCGAGTAGCCGTCCTTGCGCATGTGCAAACCAGCCCCTGGCGAAATGAAAGTGCGAGTTATCCGGGTGGGTTTCCGCGGATACTAAAGGTGCAAGATTATCCAGTATCTGTTCTGCCCGCGATAAGTCGCCCAGTAAAAAATGACTGATTGCTTGATAGGACAACAACGGCGAATCCATGAGGTGGATGCCGGTAGCTTGACCGAACTGATAGGTTCGAGCGGCTTCCTGTTTACATTTAACAGGCTTACCGCCCATGAAAGAAGTGACAGTAGTCATCGTTCCGAAGACCAGTTTAACCAGTGGCGTGGCCTCGGGTGAGTGAAAACAATGTTGTAACAATTCTTCGAGGCGCTGTGAGGTATGATAGTCACCCAGCCAGAAGCTATTGACCATGATGGCATTCCCAAGCTTCATTTTTATAATGATCGGATAGTCACCGCCCAGCATTTCATTGGCCAGTTTCTTTAGCTGGGGTAGCTTTGGGTAATCGGGCTGACGCCAGGATATGGCGAATAGCGCTGCAGGGATCAGTTGTGGAGCGATTGCCGGATGGGTTAAAAGGTTTGGAGACTGATCCAGCAACTGGTCGAGGATCGCTATCCACTCGTCCAGCCGAGAAAAATTGGCGCGTTGGAGGCCGATGCATTCCATCACCCCGGCGACTGCAAGCAGCATTTGATGGACCATTACCTGTCGCTTGGCTGCGGCAAAACTTTGCTCAAAGTAGGTTAGGGCTTCAAATGGTGAGGATGGTAGAATTGCGATTCCAAGCAAACTCAGGAAGTCTGGGTTCTCGGATATCCAATCTTCCGGCAGTTGCCTGATCAACCTGACCAGAGTTTTGGCCTGGCCCGTCATTAACAGATGATTGGCTTGCTCACTCAGTGCCTGTGCCATTGATGGATAATTTTCGAGCTTACACCATAGTTCTAGAGCTTCGCTAAGCTGCCCTGACTGATTGAGTAATTCGGCACTACTGTCTATTACTTCAGCCAGTTCTTCGGAGCTTAGTATTACATTGGCCTGTTTGATTAAAAAGTTGCGGAACATTGGGTGGTATCGGTATTTCGGCCGCTCATCACCCAGGTGGGTTGTAAAATAATTTTGACTTGAGAGTAGTTCGATTGCCCGAAAATCTTCGCTATTACCGCCCAGAGCGGTTATTGATTCCTGGGTGACGTCGGATAGATAAGCCGTCTTAAGTAAGGTTAGTTGAGTTCGCTTATCCATGTGATAGAAGACTTCCTGAGAAAAGTAATCGAAAACCGATTGTGTCGATTCGTTACTTTCTGTTGGTAATTTCTGAATAGAGGGTTTTGAGCATAATATTAACCCTGCCGCCCAACCGTGGGTATGGCGATAAACGGATTCCAGCCATGACTCTGACAGTTCACCGTTTGTGCCGAGGGCCGTTTGTATAAGTTGTCGGCTTTCATTCAGAGTAAACAATAAAGTAGATGGATCGATTGTGGTTAACATACCGTTTGCCCTGAGACGGGAGAATACCGCCGGAGGATGCTGGCGACTGGTAATAATGACTCGAATGCCTGGCGGCAAGAGTCCAAGCCCGATGCTCAGTAGATCGTGACTACCCGAATAGGCATCGAGTGTTTCGTAGTTATCCAGTACTATCCAACAGGGCCGAGGTAAAGCTGCGAACAGACGCTCGAAATAGTGACGAGCGAAGATGGCAATATCCAGTGCGTATTCGGGGGTAAGCGGTGGCGGTAATTCCGAGCCCGGTTTATACAAATGTTGTCCGGCTGCGCACAGGTTTGCGAGAAAAACAGTTTCGTCGGAATCTCTGAGATCAAGCTGATTCCATAATGCGGGTTCTTTCAGGCTATTCACAAATGATGCGGACAGGACCGTTTTTCCAGAGCCGGGCGATCCATGAATCCAGATAATAGACTGGTCGTTGACCTGCTGTAGCTGATCAAGAAGCCTTGGACGGGTAATCGATGAATCCGTTTTGGGAGTACAAAAACGAGATAGCATAATTTAGATATTATTGTTTAAATTCCGAATTCCGTAATAGAGGTTTACATGATTGGTGCTAGGCCATGAATACGGAACATCTAGGATAATACTATACAGTAAGGAAGTGCAATTATAGTGTTAATGACTTCACAGTTCTAAGTTGTCCGGAAGAGGTACATCTCCTGGTTACTCAAGTTGTAGAGAGAGTGCTGTTAAACTACCTTTCTACCAACATAACAAAAAAATTAAAGAGTGTAGTGGGCGGGTGAATTTCTCTGTGGGCTTGTTTTGTTGACGGTAACAGGACTAAATTCTGCGAGTGCTACTAATGGTATTAATCTGATCGGTTTTGGTGTCGAGTATGAGAATTTAGTCTCGGCCTTTGGTAGCGTTGACGATTTGTCCGTCACGTCTCGTATTGCTCCAGGGTTTTCCTGGAAAGTGAATAATCAGTTATCGTTTGGTGTTTCTTCATTGTTGACCTATGCCGATCTCGAACAGAGAGTTTTTCCCAATACCTCGTTCAATAATACCGTCGATCCTTCTCGGTCGTTTTTGAGCAGCATCGGTAAGATTTAAATACGCTAGGTAAGGGTATAAAAGTCGGTGGGGTTTAAATGCGATTAACATTCATCAGCATCGTTTCTATCAACTCCTGCGGATTAACCGGTTTTGTAATATGTCCTGTCATTCCCGCTTCAAGGCTTTTATTACGTTCGTCTATTAACGCATGTGCAGTTACCCCGATCACAGGTAATTCTGGTGCCATTTTAACTATGCGCCTTGTCGCTTCATAACCATCCATGACCGGCATTTGAACGTCCATTAAAACAATGTCAATATCATTAATCCCTCTTTCCTCGAGACATTCAATAGCTTGTTGCCCATTCTCTACAATGGTAACTACGGCTCCTTCCTGTTCCAGTATGTCTTCAATGATCAGCTGATTGATTTCCACATCTTCCGCCACCAATACACGCAAGCCTTTTAACCGGGAGCTGGCTGGCTCTTTAATGACTGGCTCCAGAGAAGAGGGGCGTTGAGTTTCAACCAGGGGCAGACTCAATAAGAAGGTACTACCCACATATAATTCGCTTTGAGCTGTAATATCCCCCCCCATTATTTGCGCTAGATTGTAACTTATTGCCAGACCTAACCCGGTGCCACCAAATTGGCGCGTGGTGGAGCTGTCTGCCTGTTGGAAAGGTTTATATAATCGTGACAATTGATCCTGGCTCAGGCCTATCCCGGTATCGGTAATCTCAAATCTTGTCAACTCACCTTCACGTGACACAGAAACCGTGACCTCACCTTTTTGCGTGAACTTTATTGCATTGGAAATAAGGTTGAGCAGAATCTGTTGCAGGCGAAGAGGGTCTCCGATGACCCAGGCAGGCAGGTCGCCCATAAGATTAACATTTAGTTTCAAAGACCTGTTCTGTGCTCTTTCATAGTTCATGTTTATGACATTATCGATTACTGACAGCAGGTTAAAAGGGAGTGATTCTAAGGCGAGTTTGCCCGCCTCAATTTTGGAAAAGTCGAGAATCTCATTGATTACCCCGAGCAAATGTTTCCCCGATTCCTGGATTTTATTAAAGGCAACCTGGCTATGCGAATCTGAACTGTCTCGCAGGCCTATATTGGCCATGCCCAATACAGCATTTAACGGCGTGCGTATTTCGTGGGACATATTAGCAAGAAAAGCACTTTTGGCAGAATTCGCGGCTTCAGCCTCCTCTTTTGCCCGGGCTAGTTCTATGGTTCGTAACTCGACGGTTTTCTCCAGGTTATCCCGATGAGTTTTGACCTCCTCTTCGAGTTGTTTGCGTTCATTTATATCATGGCCAACGCCACGGTAACCGGCAAAGCTGCCATCGATATTAAAATAGGGGACGCCACTGACTGATAACCAGCGTATATCCCCTTTTTTGGTGGGAACCCGGTATTCGAAATCGCGGTAGGGTCGATGGTTTTTCATATCCGAAAGGTTACTGGCCATAAGAGATGGCGGGTTCAGTTTGTCTTTGGCCATTATTTCTGGTCGTGTCATACCCAGGACATCTCGCGCTCTTCCAGTATGTTTTTCGAACTGTTCGGAAAAGTAGGTAAAACGTAAATCCGCATCCGTTTCCCAGAACCAGTCGGCAGAGCTGTTCGAGAAATCATGAAATCGCTGTTTTTCCTGTTCCAGCTGGTGCTGGGTCTTCTTTAACTCGGAAATATCGGTGGAGATCCCGCATAAGGCATAGATGGTTCCATTTTCGTCCCGCAGGGGTATTTTTACGGAGAGGTAGGTAGCAGTCTCGCCAGTTTCCAAAACCGTGTTGGTTTCCTCTGTGCGCAGGGTCAGGCCATCCGACAGCACACGCTGGTCGTTCTTCTGGATGTTTTCGGCCGTCGTTGCATCGAAGTATTTCTCATCGCCAAAGCCGATGATTTCATCTATTTCTGCATGCCATAACTTACGCAGCTGGCGGTTGGCGAACAAGTAGTGACCCTTATTATCCTTGAGGTACATATAGGCGTCGACATTGTCGAGTATAGTGCGCATATTTCCCTCACTTTCAGTTAACTCTTTTTCTTTTAATCTCAAGCGGTTTAATAAAGCACGTTGTCGAATAAACAGAAATGTGATGAGGATAAATAGTATAAGACCGGCGATTGCTGCTAGCGGGTAAAGAACCTGTAAGTTGTTAAATTGCATCCAAATTTGACTCAGAATATCCACATTTATCTGGTCCACTAAAACACCTCAAATCCTTTGATCAAGTTAATTAAAGGTGCTAAAAAGCGAGGAAAAGTTAATCATAAAAAAATATACCTTAATCGGCTCAATATTCAATGCAAATCATCAGGCACAGTTATAAGTTAGCACAGTCTGCTCATATTACTGTGTGATTAATACATAAACCCAGGTAACCACTAACCGGCCCCACCCGGCACGGAGGGCTGGAGGCGAGGGTGTGAAGCAGTATCTAGCCTGTTACTCTATTTCCATTCCAGTGGCCCCTGTCTTATCATCCTGCTGATTACAATCAAAAGGCTGAGATTCATGCAGATATCAAATTTTCCGGTTACGCCTGTAGAACAAAGCCGCCTTTCACAGGTGGACTTTGACAACCTCGGCTTCGGCTCCATATTTTCCGACCACATGTTCAGCATGGTTTATGAGGACGGGGCATGGAAGAATCCCGAGATTCATCCCTACCGGACTCTTGCCCTGGAGCCCGGGGTTTCTATGTTGCACTACGGGCAGACCGTATTCGACGGCTACAAGGCCTTTCGAGGTCTGGACGGCGAGGCACGTATCTTTCGCCCCGATATGAACGTGCGGCGGCTCCATGATTCCTGTCGGCGGTTATGTATTCCGATCATGGAGGTCGAGGAATTACTCGAGATTATTATCCAGGCGACGCGGCAATTGATAGCGCTGGACCACGGCTGGTTACCCTCCCGGTGGGGCCAGTCGCTTTATGTGCGACCATTGGTGATCGGCACTGAGGCCACACTGGAGGTGCGGGCGGCCACCAGCTACCGCTTGATGATCATGACCTCGCCGGTTGGAAGCTACTTTACTAATCTGCAAAAAGGCGTGTCCCTGCGCGTGGAAGATCGCTTTACACGCGCAGCCAGTGTAGGTGGATTAGGGGCGGTCAAGACTGCCGCTAACTATGCTGCCAGTCTGCTACCGGGGTTTGAAAGTCGGCAGCAGGGGTTTGACCAGGTGTTGTGGCTGGATGGAAATGAACATCGCTATGTAGAAGAGGTGGGCGCCATGAACATCTTCTTTAAGATCGATGGCAAAGTAGTGACGCCACCACTCGGTGGCTCCATCCTGCCCGGCGTGGTACGCAATAGCGCCCTTACCCTGCTCAGGGACTGGGGCATACCAGTCGAGGAACGGCGTATCGCCACCGATGAGGTGGTGGAAGCCTTCCGCAGTGGAGATCTGCAGGAAGTGTTCGGTGCGGGAACGGCAGCGGTAATCTGCCCGGTGGCCAGTATAGGATTCAAAGGCGAAGTGTTTCAGGTGGCCACGACACCCCCCGGCGAGTTGACCCTACGCCTCTACGATCAACTCACCGGCATTCAGTACGGGAAACTGGCGGATCGCCACGGCTGGAATGTCCGCGTACCCATTCCTCAGTCCGACTCCGTCATGGTTCAGTAAGTGCTATGTGAATTTGAT
>Ga0224506_10001167_pt1 | contig 19121 bp, 17 predicted proteins | sample SF_Jan12_sed_USG_2_FD_169108 | JGI IMG/M metagenome (GOLD analysis project Ga0224506, IMG submission 169108) | Sediment microbial communities from San Francisco Bay, California, United States - SF_Jan12_sed_USGS_8_1 | ecosystem: Environmental > Aquatic > Marine > Sediment | place: USA... | reverse complement strand
ATGTAGTATTTTACATGGTTTTTTGGTTTAGATATTGTGATTAAAAAGTTTAAAACTTTCTTACTGACCCTCCACTACTACTATCAGTGTTAGATTTTGAAGGGTTTCCCTTATATCGAATGCTTGCACCACTTGAAGCTTCAGCCATGATTTCCTCTGTGGCATTAACTTTTATACTAGCCCCGCTACTTGCATCAGCTCTTACTTTTTTAGATAAAACATCATATGCATCAACTTCTGCGGCACTACTTGCACCTGCTTCCAAATAATTAGCTTTTCCTTCCAACTCTATATCTGCAGCACTTGATGCAGATATAGATAATTCATTTACATCAATATCTAAATCCATGCTTCCAGCACTTGAAGCAGATAAATCTAGTGTTTCTGATTTTATAACTGATTCAGAATATACATCAGCTGCTGAACTAACTGATATTCCTTCTAATGATTTATAGGTTACATATACTTTAACATGTACATTCCTGAAATTACCTCTATCCAAATGAATAAGTAATCTGCCTCCAGAGACTTCTGTTATTACATCATCTAAGTCTATTCCTTCCACCTCTACTCGAATTTTTTCAGTATTTCCCTCTTTTAAAAAACAATTAATAGCTTGAGAAACTTTCACTTCGTCAAAATTTCCCACATTTCTTTCTTCTGATTTTTGAGCAATAACTGCATTGTTAGCTAAGGTCAAATACAATATTGCTAATCCTATAGTCTTAAAAATATTCATCTTTATATTTTTTAAAGTGTTCGAATAAAAGACAAATCACTTTAGTTAAAGTTGCATCTATATCGAAAAATAGAGAAAAATTAGTTCATACACATACTATATATCAATAGTTTGTGTATTTTTTGTACCTTAAAAACATAGTTAAAAGAACATTTCTTTAATAATGAAGGCTGTAATTTAGATTTATTTGTAAGAAGTTATTATCTTGTATCAATCAAAAACAATTACTTCAATAACATACTAGAATTAAAAAGATGGTAAAAGAACAGTTGAAAATACTCGTAAAATTGGCTGCTAGCGACAATGAGGTTGCTGATAAAGAGGCTCGACTTATCCACATGATTGCCCATGTAAATGGCATTTCAAAAGAAGAAGTGGACTCTATGTTAAAAGACCCTTCTACTTCAATTGGTGATTTGTCAACACTTACAGATGATCAAAAATTTGAATATTTATACAATGTGGTACAACTTATGAAAGTTGACGGTCAAGTTTTTAAAAGTGAAATTGTTTTTTGTGAAGAAATTGCAGAAAAACTAGGGTATAAAAAAGGAGTAGTTGGAGAACTTTCTTCTCGAATATTTAGTGATCCTTCAATCACCGCAGATCGGGAAATGTTAAAGAAGAAGGCTCAAAAATACATGAAATAAAGATAGAAAATTATAGTTTAGCCATGATTTAATAATCATGGCTTTTTTATTTATATTTTATCTCAACTAGCCTTGCCACTTTACCATCTGATCCTGCTGCCCAAATTGAATTTTTATTTTTACCTATACTCAAGGTATGAAACCCTATCCCTCCCCCAATAGGATTCCATGATTTTCCATCACTAAATGAATAATTTGCTCCCGAGGGTCCAACAGCTACATACATACCATCAATATGTCGCACGCATGAACGAAATTCCATATGTTCATCAATTAAATTCCATTTTTTTCCACGGTCATTTGTATATATTACATTATCCTTCCCCTCATTTTCTTTAGTATAATCTCCTCCTATAGCTATACCATTAAGGTGATTTCGAAATGCAATAGAAAATACACCTGTAGAAGTAGCTCCTTGAATCATAGGAGTAATTTGTGCTTCCCAAGTATTACCCATGTCTTTAGTATAAAAAATTCTTGCAACTCTTCCTCCTGTACCAATCCATGCCGATGAATCTCCAAAAGTAGTAATATGTGTACCACTGGCTGCAAATCCATACTCCTGATATTCTATTTCAGGTATACTATAATCATCTACTTTTACCCATGACTCACCTCCATCTACAGTTACAGCTATATACATATGTCCATTAACAGGATCTCCAGCTAACACACCATTTTTTTCATCCCAAAAATCCATGCCATTAAAAAATCCATCTTTATAGGTGTTGCCATGAACAACTTGCCAGCTTTGTCCACCGTCATCAGTCTTGAAAATTTTTGACTTTTGTCCAGCACCTGCACTCATTATCAAAGCTTTATCCTCATCAAATGCATGAACATCTCGAAAATCCAGCATTTCTCCACCAGGAACAGTAAGTATTTCCCAGGTTACTCCACCATTTATAGTTCTAGCCACAAGACCTCCTGAACCTCCTAACCATACAACATCTTGATTAACAGCAAAAAGGCCTCTAATTGATGCTTTAGAATTTATATCATGCCTTTCCCACTTGTAATTGTACTGTGCTATTGTATTAACATAACAAAGTAAAATGACAAAAAACACTTGTATAAAATTCATATGACTAAATTTTAACTCCAACTAAAAGCATGTCGTCTATTTGTTCGGTACCAGACATCCATTTTTTTATTTCTATATCAATCTGATCATGTTGACTTTCTGCAGATTCATTTCCAATTTTATTCAGTAATGATTTAAGTCTCTTGCCTAGAAATTTTTTATTTTTTTCACCTCCAAATTGATCAACAATACCATCTGTAAACATATAAATATAATCACCTTTCATAAGATTAAGCTCCTTTTCATCATAGTTTATGTCTGTTTGGTAGTATGATGCACCTACAGAAAAGCAATTGCCTTTGAAGGAGTTTAACAATCTATTTCTGGCATGGTATAAAGGTCTTTTTGCTCCTGAATAAGTCATTTTTAATGAAGAAAGGGATATATTACATATTATAGCATCTAATCCACTATTATACAATGTGTTTTCATCATATTTATTCCATGTGTTAATAATAGAAACATGTAACTCTTTCAGTATTTCAGAAGGTGAGGAAATTCCTCTTTCGTTAACTACGCTATTAAGTATTGAGTTAGCCATCACGGTCATAAAAGCACCTGGCACTCCATGTCCTTCACAATCAACTACTGCTAGTATTATACCATCTTTAGTTTTGGACAGCCAATAAAAATCACCTGTTACTACATCGCTAGGTTTATAGAACACAAACGACTCTTTAAAAACTTTCTTTAATTCCTCTTCAGGAGGAAACATAGCTTCTTGAATACCTCGTGCATAGGCAATGCTAGCTAATATTTTTTTATTTTTTATAGCTATATCATTGCGTTGTTGACTAACAATTTTCAAGATATTCACTTTGTAATTATGTTTCTGATAATAAATCACCGCAATCACCATTACTAAAAAAACAATGCCTATCAAAAAATATAATATATATTTCCCTTGTTGCAACTCTAAATTATCAATCTCACCTTGCTGTTTTAAAAGGTTAATTTCAAGTTCTTTTTGTTGAATTTCAGCTGAATTTAATTGTTTTCTTGTATCCGATGTAAATAATGAGTCTTTTAAAGTAGTATACTTATTCAGAAAAACATAAGCCTCATTATACCTACCTAAATTTTTTAATGAAGTTGCTAACCCTTCATAGCTAGTTAAAAGATTTGTTCCCATTTGTAACTTTTTGGCCAATGGATACGCATTATTATAACTTTCGTAAGCACTTTGATATTCTTTCATCTCCATATACAAATTTCCTTTGTTGTTATAATTTTCACAAAGAATATTGTTTTGACCCTTCATAGTCCTAGTGATAGATTCTACCTCATCAAAATATAATTTTGCTGAATCATATTTTTTTAATTTCTGATATATAAGTCCCATTCCTGACCTACTGTATAATAGACCAATGCTGTCTTTTAATTGATTATCTATTTTATAACTTAATGAAATGTATTTATAAGCAGAGTCTAAATCATTTAGGTTTAAATATGCTAATCCTAAATTTCCGAAATTACCTGATAATTTCGTGCTATCATCATTATTCTCAATACGGGTATTTATAGACTTCCTATAGTAAGCCAATGCTTTTTCATACTGTTGCATCTCATCATAAATAATAGCCATATTATTGAGCATTCGAGCCATTTTACTAATGTCTTTTTGGGGATCAAGAAGGTCTATAGATGAGGAAAAGTGTTGTATTGCATTATTAAAAAAACCTAAGTTATAGTTAGAAATTCCTAGTTGATTATGAGCGGAAATTTGTTCAGATTTATTGACTTTTTTAGCTAGAAGCAAGTACTCATGTCCATATACAACCGCCTGAGTTGGATAATCATACATTAACTCATTTAACAATGTATAATATGTGCCGCATTTAATACTATCATTTTCTCTTGCTTCAAGTGCCTTCACTAAACTATCAATTTTGATGGTTTGTGCATTACTTATCGAAACCAATAAAATAAAAATGAGTAATATGATAGGTTTATTGAATGTAATCAAATTCTATATTTATGAAGTTTATATGATAAATATAATTCTTATACACTTATTTGTGTACTCGTTGGATAAAAAATATTTATCTATGTATTTTTGAAATGTGAAAAGAAGAAATATAAAACACTATATAGCAATTCAAATTATCATTGTATTGATAACATCAATTTGCTTTTCATGCAACCAACGCAAGTTTCATACAACAAAACAGATTAAGCCAAAAACTCATAAGAGGTATTACAATCCCAAAAAGGACAAACACAAAAAACGCACTAAAATAGTTCGTGTAAAAAGCTAAAATTTACACTTGACATAATCAACCTTGTATTACCGTTCAATAGCAAAAAAACCTGTATAAGACATTACATATGTAACCGTCTCATACAGGTTAAGGTTTATCCCTATTCTCAATAAAAAATTGAGATTATGACTGCTTAATTTATTTTAATAATACCTATACTCTAGTCCCAAATCGTGGGCTTGGGTACATTGGCTTTACTTCATTGGTTACTTCCACACAACCATCATATCCGCCAGGGATAGGTAAATAATTATAACCATTTTTTGCTACTACTTCTGATGATTTATATCCCCAAATAGACAATTGCTTGATCATTATGTAGGATGGTTTTGTTTCAGTAGTATTTCCATCATTGTCAGTAACAATAATTATAGGGTTATCTTTTACTTCCTTCTCTAACGTTAGTAAATAATCTTCCTTTTCTTCAGAGGTCATTCCCATAAAGTCATTTTTTTTATAGACTTCTAAACCATCCAAGAGTACTTTCTGCTCTACAGATGAATAAAAACGAGAAACTATATTATTAATAGGTATACCAACTTTTGCCTCTTTGGCTCCAGGAGACTTCGCAGTTTTAGGGAGTATCGTCTCTGCAATTTCCTCTATCAAAGCCATTTGGTCATTACTTAAAATACCAACTTGCTCCTCGGGATTGGTGCAACCACTAAGAAACATTTCAGCTCCTACTACAGTTCCTCCAACAATAAGCCCAATCGATTTTAATACTTCACGTCTATCCATGGTATTTGTATTATAAATTTCCTTTTTTTAGTTCATCAATGGCATAATTTGCTGCTCTAGCTGTAATTGCCATATACGTTAATGAAGGGTTTTGACAAGCAGAAGATGTCATACAAGCTCCATCAGTTACAAACACATTTTTAACATTATGTATTTGATTGTATTTGTTCAACATGGAAGTTTTTACATCCTTACCCATTCTGGCAGTACCCATTTCGTGTATACCTAAACCAGGATTCCAATTTGGTTTAATATTAGCTTTAACATCCGTACATCCAGCCGCTTCTAGCATTTCTACACCCGTTTTCATACCATCTTCAAACATAGCATTTTCATTCTCTCTCATTTCACAATCTATTTCGAAAATTGGCATACCCCATTCATCCTTTTCCGTTTCACTCAAGGTCATTCTGTTATCATGATGGGGAAGACACTCTCCCATATACCCTAGGTAGGCTCTCCAACCACCTAGTTCCATCATTTTATCTTTAAATTCACCACCTAGCTTTTTATCTGTATCTCCTAGATTACCTGCACCTCTTCCAGCTCCTGCAGAGAAAGAATATCCTCTAACAAATTTCTCTTGCTTATCATTTTTAAAATTTCTGAACCGTGGGACATAACAGCTTGTAGGTCGATGCCCACTAAAATACTTATCTTCAAATCCTTCAATTTTACCACTTACGCTTCCCCTGTAATCGTGATCATAAGATACCTACCCAGAACATCGTGTTCATTCCCTAATCCTTTTGGAAATCTTTCAGATTTAGAATTCAATAATATTCCTGTAGTATTTAGTGTACCCGCATTAAGGAAAATTACTTTACTGTAATATTCTGTCATTTCCTTAGTATTGGCATCAATTACCTTCACCCCTATTGCCTTCTCCTTCGCATCGTCATAGATTACAGAATGCACTACCGAGTGAGGTCTGAGTGTCATATTCCCTGTTTTTTTCGCAGCAGGAAGTGTCGATGAATTGGCACTAAAGTAGCCACCAAATGGACAACCTCTTTCACACCTGCTTCGATACATACAAGGTCCTCTCTCGTTATGTCTCTGACTAATATTGGCGGTACGTGCAGATATGTAGTTGGTAAATGGAAATTTTGCTTCTATTTTTTCCTTTAAAGAAGTCTCCACGCAATTCATGTCCATAGCTGGAAGAAATTCTCCATCAGGAATTTGTTCCAAGCCATCTTTATTTCCACTAATTCCTGCAAATTTTTCCACATAACTATACCACGGTGCAAGATCAGCATATCTAATTGGCCAGTCTACACCATGACCATCCTTGGCATTTGCCGTAAAATCCAAGTCACTCCAACGTTGCACCTGTCTAGCCCACATTAATGATTTTCCTCCAACCTGATACCCCTTGATCCAATCGAAAGGTTTAACCTGAACATAAGGATGTTCATTATCTTTCACGAAGTGATGTTCCGTTGCTCTTCCAAATGCATAACACTTACTTAGTATCGGGTTTTCATCTATTACTTTAGGATCAATAACCATGTTTTGATCATCATTCCATGGTTCCATCGTTGCCGTAGGATAATCGCCATGTTCAATATTCCTTCCTCGTTCTAATACTAATGTATTAAACCCTTTCTCTGTAAATTCCTTTGCAGCCCATCCTCCACTCATGCCAGAGCCAACTACTATCACATCGAACTGATTTTCTTTATTTGAATTGATATTATTCATTATTGAATCTATTTAAATAATTCTTTTCTTTAATTTTCTATAATGGATTTAATTCAGTGAATTAATCCAAACAGCAATGTCTTGTAATTCATTTTCAGGTACATGTGGCATTGCCATCATAGGAACGGAATAATCTGGCCAGTTTTCTGGTTCAGGTTTGTAAACCAATTCTACAATTCGTTCTGTACTATAGTTTTTAGCTGCAATATCTTTAAATGAAGGTCCTATCAATTTTTGTTCAGTTTTGTGACATGCTGTGCAAGTATTCTTAGAAAGTAATTTCTCAATATCTCCATCACTTATTAGTGGGGTTGATTCATTATTGGTATTAGCATTACTACCACTACATGAGATAAATAAAACAAATGAAAAAAGGTAGAGCAAGTTGCGAAATGAAGATGTAAATTGAATAGGTGAGTAGTTATTCATTGTTGTTACTGTATAAATTTAATCAATAAGTATTTGGACTGAAAGAATTTCACACTAAATAAGCTTCCAATTTAGTTAAATACTGAATATTAATTGTTTAAAATATTTCAATGAACAAAATTATACAATTATCTAATAAAGGATTGCTTATGATTATTCTTTAATTGACAACGCATAAACGGAGTTTAATCCAGTTATCTTCATGTAGAGTATCAAACAGATACAAAATATACTTATCTATTTTTATTCAATGCATCTTTAGGCTCTGGCACATAATGCCCTATACCGCCTGCCCTTTCATCGTTAAAAGTTTCAGGAGCGGTACCTTTTATAGTCTTATCACTCCAAGTAACAACTTCTTTACCATCATCTTTTCTTTCCATGGTAATACATCCTTCCACTGGGCATACCAATGAACATAAATTACAGCCTACACAATTTTCTTCTATTACATAAGGAACTCTGGAAACATCTTTCTGCAACCCAATAGCTTGATGTGCTCCATCTTCACATGCTGTATAACATAACTGACACTCAATGCACTTATCAGCATTAATATTAGCCGTTACTTTATGATTTAAGTTAAGGTTTTCCCATGTTTTTATATTGGGTAATGCTTTTCCTACCATATCATTAATAGTATTAAAGCCCTTATTATCCATATAACGTTCCAATCCTGAAGTCATTTCTCTGATAATACCAAACCCATAATGCATTACTGCTGTGCAAACTTGAACAGAACTAGCACCTAAAAGAATGTGTTCTACAGCATCTTTCCAATTTTCAATGCCTCCGATTCCTGAAATTGGGATATTAATACCAGAATGCTGCGCACAATTTTTCAACATATTTAGAGCAATTGGTTTTACAGCAGGACCACAATAACCACCATTAGTACTTTCACCTCCTACATTAGGATAGCTTACAAAATTATCAATGTCAACACCCACAAGACTCTGAATAGTGTTTATTAAAGAAATAGCATCTCCGCCACCTTCAACAGCCGCTAATCCAGGCTCAGTAATATCAGTAATATTAGGTGTTAACTTCACAATCACAGGAGTTTTGGCCACTTCCTTTACCCATGATACTATCGTTTTAAGTACCTCAGGCTCTTGACCAACTGCAGACCCCATTCCTCGCTCACACATCCCATGTGGGCAGCCGAAATTTAGTTCCAGTCCATCAGCACCAGCATTTTCTACATCACGCACTATTTGATGCCATTCCTCTCTTGATTCCACCATCAAAGAAGCAATAACAGCATGATCTGGGAAATACTTTTTCACTTCCTCAATTTCCTTAAGATTATCTTTTAAAGGTCGATCGGTGATAAGCTCAATATTGTTGAATCCCATCATTCGAGTATCTCGGTAATTCAAGCCTCCATACCTGCTCGATACATTAATTACAGGAACACCTAAGGTTTTCCAAACAGCTCCTCCCCACCCTTGGTCAAAAGCTTTCATCACCTGATAACCTGAATTAGTTGGAGGTGCAGAGGCTAACCAAAATGGATTTGGAGCCTTTATTCCTGCAAAATTTATTGATAAATCGTCCATACCGTTGTTTTATGTTTAATATCTTTAGTTAGGTACATAAAGTTAGAAACTGGAGGACAGAAGTCCGAAGTTTAGTAATTTTCTTTAGTTAATTTTCTTTTTAAACGCTACCATCATGTTCATTAAATCGAATGAATCCTGATAGTATTTATCAAATTCTTGTCCTGAAATATAACCTCTCCTTTTGGCTTTATGCAAGCAAGTAACTACTTCTGCAAGTGAACGAATTGAGTATCCCATAAATCTTTTAAACTCTGGATTCGTTTGTCCTATAGAGCCTTCTGAAATATTAAGTGCAATTGAATCGACAGCTCTACGAGTTTGAGAAGAAAGATTGTAAATTTCTGTTTTTGGAAACTTATTCGATAAATGATTTAATTCTTCTCCTAAATCCATAGCCTTCTGCCAAATTATTAGATTTTAAAATTTAAATGAGATTTTGCTTGTGTTGTTAGAGGTGACTTCTAGCCCCTGTCTTCCGTCTTCCATCATGTCAAGCCTTTACCTTTAATAAATACTTCTTAATCCCTTGGGCTGCCATTTTTGCCTCAGCAACTGCATTTACAACTTCTACTCCACCATTCATTGCATCACCAGCAGCAAAGTATTTTTCATTTGTGGTTTGAAATCTATCATTAACTTTAATTCTATTTTTTTTGTCCAATTCTAAATTATTAATCAGACTAAAAAAATTCACCATTTTTGATTGACCAGTAGCCATAATCACCATATCACATTCTTCGGTAAATTCAGATTCTGGTACTTTTTTACTTTTATTAGTAGTGTTAGCAAACCGAACTCCTTTCAGTATTCCACCTTCTTCCAAAATCTCCAATGGTACAGCATTGAATACCCCTTTCACACCTACTCCTTTCGCTAAGTCATATTCAAATTCATAAGCACTCATTTTAGTTTTATCACCACGATAAAACAGTTTAACTGAATCAGAACCCATACGAGCGCATTCCGATGCTACATCCATAGCGGTATTTCCTCCTCCTAGCACGATCACCTTCTTACCAATCGTCACCTCCTCATGTTGGAGCTTGAGTTTTTCTATAAACTCAACTGCTCCAAACACATTTTCTAAGTTCTCACCATTTAATCCTATTCTATTCGTTTTACCTAATCCAACACCAAGAAATATAGCATCATAATTATTTTCAAGAGCTTTTATTTTGTCTCTAGAGTCAATAATGTTATTGTAAATCACTTTATATCCAAATTGTTTTTCTAAGTAGCTCATTTCATGCATAACAACCTCATTAGTAATTTTATAAGGTGCAACACCATGCATTACCAACCCAGATGATTGTGACTTTGCTTCATAAATATCCACTTCAAAACCTTCTCTACTTAGCTCACATGCACAAGATACTCCTGCTGGCCCTGCACCTATTATAGCTACTTTTTTGCCATTAGGATTTCCTAGTTCAAATAGTTTTTTATTACCCATAATAGCATTAGAGGATGCAAAACTCTGCAATCTCCCTATTTCGATAGGCTTCACATTTTGATTATTGAACACACAAGCTCCTTCACATAATACCTCTGTAGGACATACTTTACCACATGTATTTCCTAAATAATTAGACTCATAAATAGTTTTAGCAGCACCCTCAGTATTTTTTGTGTTTATTTGCCTAATGAATAATGGTATATCTATTTCTGTAGGGCATGCATTTACACATGGTGCATCATAACAAAATAGACACCTTGAGCTTTCATAAAAGGCCTCCGTATCATTCATTGGAGGCTTAATTTGGGCAAAATTAAGCGCAAACTCTTCCTTAGATTTTGGTCGTACAAATTCACTCATACAGTTAAATATAATCTTAATAAATAGATTGAATTACAATTCCGTCAGCTTATCGTATGTTTCAGGTCTGCGATCTCTAAAAAACTGCCATGTCGATCGTACTTCTTCAATCAAATCTAAGTCAAAATCAGCAATTAATAGTTCGTCATTATCTTCAGATGCTTCTTTGATGATTTGTCCACGTGGATCTACAAAATAAGAAGTGCCATAAAATTTACCTAGATTCCAAGGTTTTTCAGTCCCTACTCTATTGATACAACCCATAAAATAACCATTAGCAGCAGCATGAGCAGGTTGCTCCAACTTCCATAAGTATTGTGAAAGTCCAGCAACTGTTGCTGATGGATTATACACTATTTCTGCTCCATTTAACCCTAATACTCTTGCACCATCAGGAAAATGACGGTCGTAACAGATATAAACTCCTACTTTAGCATATTTGGTCTGAAATACTGGATAGCCAAGGTTACCTGGCTTAAAGAAGAACTTTTCCCAAAACCCAGATGTATGAGGAATATGACTCTTACGGTATTTTCCAAGATAAGTACCATCTGCATCTATTACCGCTGCTGTGTTATATAAAACTCCTGCTTGTTCTCTTTCATAAATAGGAACTACAATAACCATATTATACTTTTTAGCATATTTTTGCATTTCTTCTGTAATTGGCCCTGGTACAGATTGAGCTGAAGCATACCACTTGTTATCCTGACCCGGACAAAAATATGGGGTGTTAAATATCTCTTGTAAACATAGAATTTGAACTCCCTGTTTACCAGCTTCTTCAATATATGGGATATGCTTATCGTACATTGCATCACATATTTCTTGTATTGTGCCTTCCCCTTCTGATATTGGAAGGCTCATTTGTATCAATCCTGATTTTACTATTCTTGGCATGTTGTTTTTGTTTAATTGTATTGTAATACTAAATATCTCGAATTACTTATGATAATAAAAATTCATGACCCTTATATATCTACTCAATCAATGTTATCTATTTTTAACAATTTCCATGAAATCTGATGACACTAGTTGTATTATTCCAATAAATGAAAATTATTTTAGATCAGCCCAAACAGTGTTATCTGTGTTCTGTTTTTATTTTAAATTACAAGCGAACTTTTCCCTCTCGAAATAAACTTCCCATCTCCAGGTTTTAATTTACATGTGCCATTTTCTATAGCTATCTGGCCTCTCAAAAGTACTGTTTCTGTTTTTCCTGTAACCTCCCATCCTTCATATGCTGAATAATCACAATTCATGTGATGCGTTTTCGAAGAAATCGTGTGCGTTTTATTAGGGTCAAATATTACTATGTCAGCATCTGTGCCAACTGCAATGGTCCCTTTCTTTGGGTACATCCCAAAAATTTTTGCAGCATTAGTAGAACATACTTCTACAAATTTATTAATACTGATTTTACCCTTCCGTACTCCTTCTGAGTACATAAATTCAATTCTATGTTCAATTGCTGGATGACCATTAGGTATTTTAGAAAAATCATCTTTGCCCATTTGTTTTTGCTCCCATGTAAAAGGGCAATGATCTGTACCTACTACCTGTACTAACCCTTGATTAATACCAGCCCATAATGCTTCCTGATCTTTCTTTTCTCTTAAAGGAGGGCTCATTACCCATTTTGCCCCATCTTCTTGTTCATATTTAGAAGCATCAATCATCAAATATTGCGAACAGGTTTCCACAAATACTTTTTGATTCCGTTGTGTTTTTTTACGCACTTGATTCAATGCTCCTTCACAAGTCATGTGAACGATGTATCCAGGACAACCTGTATAATTTAGCATATCACAGAAACGACCAGAAGCTTCTGCTTCGGTAACCTCTGGCTGTGATAAGTAGTGGTATAGTGGTTTTGTATTTCCTTTAGCAAGATTTTTTGAGATAAGAGAATCTATCATATCACCATTGGTAGCGTGTACAGTTACCAAGCCACCATGCTTTTTTACTACTTTCATCAATTGCACCATCTGCCCATCATCAATCATTAATGCTCCTTTATAAGCCATAAAGGTTTTAAAAGAAGTAATTCCCTCTTCCTCGATCATCTGAACTACTTCCTTAGCAACATCATCATTAAAATCAGTCACAGCCATATGGTAAGAAAAATCACCAACTGCTTTGTGCAAAGACTTCTCTTGCCAAGTTTTTAATGCATTATGAAGAGTATCGCCTTGGGTTTGAAGTATAAATTCTATCACTGAAGTAGTACCACCATGTAAAGCAGCTCGTGTACCTGTTTCATAATCATCAGAGGAATAGGTACCCATAAAAGGCATGTCCAAGTGTACATGAGGGTCAATTCCTCCAGGTAAAACTAATTTATCTGTGGCATCAATTACTTTATCCGCTGACATGGTGAGATTTTCACCAATTACTGATATGGTATCATTTTCAATAAAAATATCAGCATGATAATCATCGGTCGCAGTTATAACCCGACCGTTTTTTATTAGAGTTGACATGGCAGTAAAAGTTTAGCTCAATTATAATAATAGCTATTTTTTAGAAAAAATAGAACTAATATAGTATTTATGTGGTAAACCTACTCACAATGTATCCAACACTCATGGCTAATAAAAAAGAAGGTAATAGTTCTGCCACTTGCGTGAAATAGATTCCTATGCCTGGAATAAGAGGCACTACAAATTCAAAAATGGGTATCCCTAAAAATCCTGTAATCATAGATGCAATTGCTCCTTTTTCGTTATATCCTTTCCAAAACAACGACAGAATAATAACTGGACAAAATGTAGCTGCTATTCCAGACCACCCAAAAATAATAAACCAAAATATAGTTCTTGTAGGGCTAGAAACAGCTACTATTAATGCGATAGAAAGGGCAAAAATAGCCATCGCAATTGTTACAATTTTAGAAATTTTACTCAACTGTTTACTATCTACCTTTGGGTTAATGATTTGCTGATAAAAGTCTCTTGTTATCGCACTAGAAGCAACAACTAAAAGTGAATCGATAGTAGACATAATAGCTGCAAGTACTACTGCAATATATATTCCCGAGACTATTAATGGCAACATATTGTCTATAATGTAAGGCAATACATTTTGTGCATTATTTCCCAATATTTCTTCAACATCTTGCCCTGTAGATGTAAATAAGTACCTTCCTAAGATGCCTATACATACGGCTGCACCATCGGTCAGCAATGTAAACACAATAGCTACCCATCTCCCTTTTTTTATTTCGTCTTCATTTTTGATGGACATAAAACGAACAAATAGTTGTGGAGACCCCATAAATCCAAGTCCGATCATAGCATAACCAAAAATTGTAGCAATATTATAGGTAGTTGCCCCTCCACTACCCCATATATTAGTGAGCCCTTCATCAATATTATTAAGACCTTCTAAGATATTTACACCACTATCAAGTGTAGAATAAATGTAAATAGGTAATAGAACGAGTCCAAAAAACATCAATATACCCTGAAATACATCGGACCAAACCACTGCTAGAAAACCTCCATAAGCGATATAAATTAGAACAATTGCAAAGCCTACCAACGCACCTGTATAATAATTCCAATTCAAAAAAGATTCGAAGGCAGATCCAATTGCATCAATTTGAGCACTCACATAAATTACTACAAACAATGATAGTGCTGTAGCTGCTACTACACGCAATGTATTAGTTTTAGACTTAAAGTGGCTGACTAAAAAATCGGGTACGGTGATAGATTTATATTTATCAGAAAGTCGTTTAAAGCGTTTAGCCATCAGAAACCACGCCACTGAAACTCCTAAAACCTCACCAAACACTACCCAAAAAGCACTCACCCCAGCAAATGCTCCTAGTCCCGTTAATCCCAATAATAACCAACCCGATTCACCAGTAGCTCGAACTGAAAAAGCAACGACCCAATACCCTAGTTTTTTACCACCAACATAATAATCTTCAATATTTTTTATTCGTTTTGAAGCTACTATTCCGATTGAAAATAGAATAATAAAATATATAAACAGAACGGTATATTGAGTTAACATAAAAAATAATTGAGTTTGTAATCAAAGGAAATTAAAACTAAAAAACAGCTATTAAATTTTGGTTATTGACTTGTCTTTCTTCTTCATCAACATATAATAAACCAACAAAGAAATTAGAAAACCCGTAAACCACGATAAATTATAAAGAAATACCAAAGAAGGTATCCAATAACCTACCAAGGCTGTAAGAACACCTACAGTTAGCGCAATAAGTGCTGCACTATTAAAACCCGTTCCATTGAATGAATATTCACCTTCTTTTTTAAAAAGATCAACCAAATTGAGTTTTTTCTTCCTTATCAAATAATAATCGCACAACAGTACACCTAATACAGGTCCTAACAATCCACTTACAAAAATAAGAATTCCACTAATTTCGTCTAGCAACCACCAAGGGCAAATGATAATTCCTATTATTCCTGTTATCGTTCCTCCTGATTTAAAACTTAATCGTTTGGGAACAAGGTTAGAAAACGCATTAGCAGGGGCAATTACATTCGCAGCAATGTTCGTACTTAGTGTGGCAATAATCATAAACAACTGAGAGACCACAACAACTACAGGGTTGTCAAACTTTGAAAGAAAAGTAACGGGATCCCAAGGGGCATCTTCGGTGATTAATATATCTTGAAAATTGATTACAGCCGCAAACGTAACAAATATCCCTACAAAGGAATAAAGTATCATTGTTCCTGGTAATCCTAAAAACTGCCCCACTACTTGTTTTTTCTGGCTAGAAGCATAACGCGTAATGTCTGAAATACTAATGGACATCGTTGCCCAAAAGCCAACCATAGCAGTGAGCCACAATACATAACTCCATGTCGTTATTCCATCTTCAGCATTTTCACTTTTTAATACTGGCGAAATACCACTAGAATACGTATATCCATCACTAGAAGGTGCTTTGAATTGGATATTTATCAACATGTTTCCAGAAATAATTTTATTCACCTCTCCATCGCTCAAATATTCGTTTAAACTTATATAGCTAATTTTTGAAGGTACTTCCATCCAAGCACTTATAGCTTCCTCCCTATGTTGAATTTGATAATGAGATGCTTTGTTATATCCATTACCATCTTTCAATGGATTTAAGCCTAGTAACAACTCTGTATTTTTGTTATAAAACAATTCAGCTGTAGTTTTTTGAAATTGGCTACCATTTTCCATTACATTGCTAACCCCTCCAGCTTTGTTGGCACCCCAAACAATGAGTAATACTCCAATAAGTATCAAAATGGGTGCAGCAAATTTCTCCAACCACTTAATACTTTCTGTACCTTTCCATATAAAATACATGTTGAGTAACCAAAATGCACCAAACCCTATAAACTTACCTATATCAAGCCCCAAAGCACCTTCAGTACCACTAATCACATTCCATATGGCATAAAATGCCAACCCTCCTATCCATGTTTGTACCCCAAACCATCCGCATGCAACAATTGCACGTACAATTGATGGAATATGAATGCCTTTATAACCAAAAGCCGCTCTTCCTATTACAGGAAATGGAATGCCATACTTCACCCCTGCATGCCCGTTTAAAATCATAGGGATGGTAATAATTATATTTGCCAAACCAATAATCATTAAAGCAGAATACCAACTTAAACCCGATTTTATCATGTAAGAGGCTAAAATATAAGTTGGAATACAAACTGCCATACCTACCCAAATTGCTGCCAAATCCAATGTACCCCACGTTTGTTTTTCTTTCGGTACTGGTGCTAAATCTTCACTATACAACGATGACTGCGATATATCTTCGGTGAGTTCTTTGATTATTTTTTCCATAAACATAAAATTATTAACCAAATGTTAAAAAGGAAGGGGTAAAATACAAACGTGTGGTAGTATAAGACGAACTATACACATGTTTATACCTTATTCGTATTTCTTTCAAAAGTAGTTGATATCTATTATTAGGTAGATATGTTTCATATTGCTTAATGCCATCTAATTAATTTTTTCAAAGGTTTGTATTGTTCCTGCTAAAGAAGTACTGTAGAAATTTTCAATTTCTATTCTATTAGTAGCATATTTGAAGTGATAATCCGTAAATGCACTATTGCTAGATAAGTGATATCGAAGTGATATTTTTTCTGTTATTAATTTATAGTCATAAGACCCTGAACCACGTTTTGGTAGCAAACTACCATTTATCATCTCTACTCCTCTACTTAATGTCATTGATTCTTGTCCTCCCAATAAACCGAAAGTCAATGTATCGGTCTTTGTGTTAACTTCAACCCACTTCCCTTCTAATATTGCTTCAGTATTCAAGTTGTTATCAGTACAACTGAACAAGATTATCGCGGAAATAAATAGTACATGTTTCAAAGTCATCATTTTCATAGTTTTGTTCAATAAACGAATTGGCTTCGGCCTTTGGTTTCGACTTCCGTCAACCTCTTAATAACACTCCATATCCGCTATGGCAATAGCTTGAGAAATAATTGCCAATCCTTCGTCTACTTGTTCTTCTGTAATCGTTAGTGGTGGACAAACAAAAATGTAGTTCCAACGCACAAAAGTAAACATGCCCAATTCCCTGATCTTCGCTGCCATTTTATTAGTGATTTCCATTTCATGGGGTTTGGCATTCCAAGGGGTGATCGGTTCTTTTGTTTCTCTATTTTTCACTAACTCTATACAACCTAACAATCCAGTATTCCTGAAATCACCAATAGAAGGATGTTTGTCTTTCATCTCCTCCACACGCTTTTCAATATAATCACCCATTTTCATGGCATTTTCAAACAAGTTATCCGTCTCGTAAATATCCAACACTGCTAAAGCCGAAGCACAAGAAACAGCATGAGCAGAATACGTCAACCCAAGAGGTAAAGGTTTATCATTGAAATGATCTGCTATTTCATCTTTAACAATAATCCCTCCCAATGGCAAGTAACCAGATGTAAGTCCTTTTGCCATGCAAATAATATCAGGGATTACGTCATGGTTTTCAATGGCAAACCATTTTCCAGTTCTACCAAAACCACTCATTACTTCATCATCTATTAACAATATGCCATACTTTTCAGTAATGGCACGTATTTTTTTCATATAGTCAGGAGGATATTTGATACATCCTGATGATCCTGATTCTCCTTCCAAAATAATAGCAGCAACACTTTCTGGATTTTCATATTTCAACACTTGTTCCACATGCTCCGCAGCTCTTTCAGCACATTCTTCAGGTGTGTCACTATACCACGGACAACGGTAGAAATAAGGGTTCTCTACATGAACAATATTGGGTACTGCTTGACTGTCAACACCGTGCTTACGAGGGTCACCCCCTGTGGAAATTGCACCATAAGTAGCACCATGATACGAACGGTAGGTTGCTAAAATCTTATGTCTACCAGTGTAAGCTCTCGCTAATTTAATGGCGTTGTCAACAGCTTCTGCACCACCCAAAGTATAAAATGTTTTATTCAATGTTCCAGGAGCTATTTCTGCTAATTTTTTACTTAAATCTCCCCGAGCTTTAGTAATTGCCCCTGGAAATACAAAGTTCACCTTCTCCATTTGTGCCATTACAGCTTCCTTAACACGATCATCATTATGACCGATATTCATATTCATCAACTGAGAAGAAAAATCGAGATACTTTTTTCCATCTGTATCATAAAAATACACCCCTTTGGCTCGTTCCACATTGATAGGGTTTAAGCCTGATTGTTTACTCCAGGAAAACAAAGAGTGACGGAGGTTATTTTCAAGTGTTTGTGTTGATTCTGATATTGTTTCTTGCATCATGATAATTTGATGGTTAATTGAATTGATGCGTTAGCACGTTAACTCATTTTGCATTAAATACTAACTCATCCAGTTTGTTTTGGCTTCAGCATTCCATTTAGTAGTTGTCTTTTTTATTTTAGTCCAAAAATCAATCGATGTTTTACCCGTAATATCCCCTACTCCAAATTTTGACTCATTCCATCCACCAAATGAAAATGGTTCTCTAGGTACTGGCACACCTATGTTTACACCTATCATTCCTGCACTTGCTTTTTCCATTACGTATCTTGCCAGACCTCCACTTTGAGTAAACACGGCTGCTGCATTGCCATAATTAGAACTGTTTTCTA
>Ga0224506_10001166_pt1 | contig 19124 bp, 19 predicted proteins | sample SF_Jan12_sed_USG_2_FD_169108 | JGI IMG/M metagenome (GOLD analysis project Ga0224506, IMG submission 169108) | Sediment microbial communities from San Francisco Bay, California, United States - SF_Jan12_sed_USGS_8_1 | ecosystem: Environmental > Aquatic > Marine > Sediment | place: USA... | reverse complement strand
CGGCCATACCAGCCATCACGTCGCATATTGGTTTGAAGAAGCAAAAGCCCTTTTCCCCGGCGATACGCTTTTTTCCCTTGGTTGCGGCAGGCTTTTCGGTGGAACCGCAGTTGAAATGTGGTCTTCATTACAAAAACTTCGCGACCTACCCGAAGATACGTTGGTTTACCCCGCACACGAATATACCAATGCCAATGCCGACTTTGCCCTGACAATAGAAAAATCAAATAAAAATCTTAAGGCCCGGGCAAAAGAAGCATTATCCCTGCGAGAAAAAAACTTACCGACGGTTCCATCCACCATAGCGCAAGAAAAATTGTGCAATCCTTTTTTACGTGCCGATGTTGCATCTGTGCAGGCAGCCGTAAAAATGAAGGATGGTAGCCCTGCCGAAGTATTTGCAGAAATTAGAAAAAGAAAAGATAATTTTTGAAACAAAGAAAATTGGAAAAGTTATTATGAAACTTCATTATTCCCCAACTTCGCCGTACGTTAGGAAGGTTCTTGTTTCAGCTATTGAGCTTGGGATTAGCGCATCAATTGAATTGCTGCCAACCAATGTTTGGGATCCCAGCACCGATATTGCTAACTACAATCCATTGGGTAAGGTTCCGGCACTGTTAACCGAGGGCAGTGAAATACTTTATGATTCACCGGTAATAGTTGATTACCTTAATTCTTTAAATCCTAATATTGAATTGGTACCACCTTCGGGACGGACAAGATGGAATGCGCTGCGCCGTCAGGCACTGGGCGATGGTATTTTGGACGCAGCGATTTTAAGATTATTAGAAGAAAAGCGCCCAGACGGCGAACGTTCAAACGGGTGGATTGCCCGGCAAAAAGCAACAGTAAATCGGGCGTTAGATCAGTTTGAAACTGAAGCCGACGGATTTGGTTTTGATATTAACATCGGTACCATCACAACCGGGGTAGCCCTTGGCTATTTGGATTTTCGTTTTGCTGGTGATAATTGGCGGGCTGAACATCCGGCATTGGCCGATTGGTTTGATATTTTTTGTGAACGCCCTTCAATGGTGGAAACAATTCCCAAAGATCCAACTTGAGCAAAAACGCGGTAATTGATTTTAAGGAATTTCGCGCACTACCCTAAATCCAATTCCGTAACTGCGCACCCTTGCATCATTTTTAAAACGCCATGCACTACGCAGGTTTTTGGAAAAATAATACCATGACCCGCTACGCATTACCCGTTCGCGGCAATCTTTGGCTATGCGTACCGAACCGTCAACTGGCGCACCTTCGTTGTTGGGAAACCAGCAATCGCCAATCCATTCCCAAACATTTCCGTGTACGTCATACAGCCCCCATGGGTTAGGTTTAAAACTGCCAACCGGTTCGGTTTGGTGGCTTATTTTTTCGCCGCAATCACGGCAATTGCCCAGCGCCAATCCGCTGGCGTCATCGCCCCATGAATATGCGGTGGTGGTTCCTGCGCGGGCAGCATATTCCCATTCGGCTTCAGATGGCATGCGGTATTTATGTCCTGTAGTTTTAGTTAACCAACGAAGATAGCTTTGGCTATCCCACCAAGTTACGTTCATTACCGGGCGTTTGCCCATGCCCCAACCATGGTCATCGGGCATTTCTTCACCGCAAGCCCCAGCATCAAAACACGCCACCCATTCATCAAACGTTACTTCATAACGACCAATGGCAAATGGTGTTTTAATATTTACAATGTGCGCCGGGTTTTCGACCTTGTGGCGCTCATCCGATCCCATGATAAATTGCCCGGCGGGTAACGCCACTAATTCGGGGCAGGTTTTACAATCTTTAAAAAAACTGAAAGGCTCAGGCGTTGGTTGAGTGGTTGATTGCACTTGTTGTGCAGGTTCGGGGGCTTGGCCCATTGCATAAACAGGGGCCATCCCCAGCAGGGCCATGGTGATAACGGAAAAAATTAAAAATGTTTTTTTCATGAAACCGAGTATAGCCCAATAATGAAAATCTATGAATAAGCCATGTTGTTGGCTATTGCCCGGCTTTTTTCGCAATAAGGGCGTTTCTTGTCATACGTTCGACCCCAATTCGCTTGATGGGGGAGCCTGAAAAAAAATCCCTAAAACCTTTGTCATCCAGTGCAAGCAAATCATCCAAGCGTGGCTCTATTAGTTCGGCCCGGGGGCTAAACGCGGGTTCATTATTAGGGGTGGCAAACTTGTTCCACGGGCAGGCGTTCAAGCAATCATCGCATCCGTAAATACGGTTGCCCATTTTTGCTGCTAGTTCAGGGGCTATCTCACCACTGTGTTCAATTGTTAGGTATGAAACGCATTTTCGTGCATCCATTTTATAGGGGCCAATTGCACCAGTTGGGCAAGCATCAATGCAGGCGGTACAATTTCCACAATGGTCAATTTCTGGCTCGCTGGGCGGTAATTCAAGGGTGGTAAAAATTTCGCCTAAAAAAAGCCACGAGCCAAATTCACGGCTGACTAAATTAGTGTGCTTGCCTTGCCAGCCAATTCCAGCTTTTTGCGCCAATGGTTTTTCCATCACAGGCGCTGTGTCAACGAACACTTTTAAATCGTGGTTAAAGGTATCGCCCATCCACCGGCCAAGGGCTTTTAAGCGTTTTTTCATAACGTCGTGATAATCGCGCCCGCGGGCATAAACGCTAATTGTGCCACGGTCATGGTGGTTCAGTGATGCGTTGGGGGTCTCGTTTGGTGCGTAGTTAAGCCCTAATGAAATTACTGATTTAACCTCGGGCCAAAGTCCAGTTGGCGATGCGCGGTGGCTCATACGCTCGGCCATCCAACCCATGGATCCATGGCGCCCATCAGAAATATATTGTTCAAGGTTTTGTTTGGGCCCCGGGCCAATGTCGGCGGGGGCAAAGCCAACCACATCAAAGCCCAGCTCCAGCGCCTTTGCCTGAATGTCTTTTCGCACTTGAAGTAGGTTTAGTTTCAAATGCTTATCCTTCATGGCTGCTTCAGCCCTTGCATTTTTGGCCCCGACACAGTAAATCCCCGTTATCAATAGCCTAAATTAAAGATTTTCACAAAGATGGTAACAAAATGAACTTTCGTTTCACCGCCCTATATATCGCCCTTATTGTGGCCGTAAACTATGCCTTTAGCGTGGTCCCGCTGGTCGAACTTCCGGGCGGCACCCAATGGCCGCCAGTTGCGTTATTGGTCGGATTTGTTTTTGTGGTGCGTGATTTTGCCCAACGTGAAATCGGCCACAAGGTTTTGTTGGCAATGATAGTTGGCGTGGTAATCAGCTATTATATGGCAGACCCATTTGTTGCTGTGGCATCTGCCGCAGCATTTTTGTTGAGCGAGCTTGCCGATTGGGCGGTATATACATTTACCAAGCGCCCACTGTCTGAACGTATAATATATTCATCCCTAGTGGGCGCACCAATTGATAGTGCGGTGTTTCTTGGGCTGTTGGGTTTTGCCTCGCCCCTTGGCATTGCGTTAATGTCTGTTTCCAAACTGGCAGGTGCACTGATTGTTTGGTGGATGGTGCGCAGGCGTGAACAGCGCGAAATGGTTTCCGCCTAAATTTACACTTTATATTTCATCCATCGCGACAATTGCTTTTTCCGAACGCCCGGCGTCGGACCATTCAATCATTGCCGGTAATGCCTGCACTGCATCCATGTATGCCCTTGATACGGCATCAACTGGAACTGCGTGGGTGGTAAGACGGCTTACAATGGGTGCGAACATGGCATCAGCGTTGCTAAATTGCCCAAACAAAAAATCCCCCCCAGCGCCATATTTGGAACGGCATTCATTCCATATTGCGGTTATGCGGTTGATGTCATCCATCACGCCTGGTTTATCCAAATTAACACCGGGGTGTGATGCACGGATATTCATAGGCATATGGTTACGTAAATTAGTAAATCCCGCGTGCATTTCTGCCGCAACGCTGCGCGCCATGGCTCGGGCGGCATTATCAGCTGGCCACAATTTTTTTTCCGGGTATTTGTCGGCAATGTATTCAAGTATCGCCAAAGATTCCCAAACCTTTATTTCGCCATCAATTAACAATGGAACTTTTTTGGTTGGTGAAAACTTGGTTATGGCGTCAACCCAATCTTGACCGAAATCACCGAATTCGATCAGTTTTTCGTCAAATTCAATTCCCGCAACACGCATAGCCAACCATGGGCGCAATGACCAGCTTGAATAATTTTTGTTTCCGATAACTAACATTGGCTTTGTCATTTTGTTTCTCCGCAAAAAATTGTTAGCCTGATTGTTAAACAATCAGGCTTATGCGTCCAGCATTAGATTGCATCGAGACAATTTTTAAAAAATATTTAGCCGCGCCCACGATATGGGGCGACGCCTTGTTCGGGTATCCACACGCCCTTGGGTGGGGGGCCAGATTGATAAAAAATATCTATGGGTATGCCGCCGCGTGGATACCAGTATCCGCCAATGCGCAACCATTTGGGTTTGGCCGCAGCAATTATTTTTTCGGCAATGGAAACGGTGCAGTCTTCGTGAAATGCACCGTGGTTGCGAAATGACGCCATATAAAGCTTCAATGATTTGCTTTCGACAATTTTTTTTGCCGGCACATAATCAATTACCAAATGGGCAAAATCGGGCTGTTCGGTAATGGGGCAAAGGGATGTGAATTCCGGCACCGCAAAACGGATCATGTAATCTAGCTTGCCTTTGGGGTTGGCAACGGTTTCCAATTTGGCCGCATCGGGGCTTTTGGGAATTGGCGCGTTGGCCCCAAGTTGGCTAAGGGCGCTTTTTGTTTTTTCATTTTTCATTTTTTATATCTCTTCTATATCACCAAGTGCCTGGGTTTTGTGAAATTCATCAACAAATTCGCCTAAGGTTGCGTTCGAAATTGCGTCGCGCAGGCCTGCCATTAGTTCTTGATAATAGTGCAGGTTGTGCCATGTCAAAAGGGTTGCGCCCAATATTTCATCCGCTTGGAACAAATGGCGCAGATACGCACGGGAATATTGGCTGCACGCCGGGCAGGTACAGGCTTCATCCAGCGGGCGAGGATCATCGGTGTGGCGTGCATTTCTTATATTTATTGGACCCCGGCGGGTAAAGGCTTGCCCATTGCGCCCCGAACGGGTCGGCAGCACGCAGTCAAACATATCAACACCGCGCAAAACCGCGCCAACTATGTCTTGGGGTTTGCCCACCCCCATAAGATAGCGCGGGCGTTCATGGGGTAGGTGGGGCGTGGTGACATCAAGGGCGGCAAACATTTTTTCCCGGCCTTCGCCCACTGCCAAGCCCCCGATGGCATAGCCATCAAAACCAATTTCAATAAGTTCTTTTGCGCTTTGTTCACGCAAATCCTCATGCACGCCCCCTTGATTAATGCCGAACAAGGCATAACCGGGACGGGGGGTAAATGCATCTTTGCTGCGTTTGGCCCATCGCATGGAAAGATTGGTGGCCCGGGCTACATCATCTTTCTCACAGGGGAACGGTGGGCATTCGTCAAAACACATTGTTATGTCGGCACCCAAAAGATGTTGCACCTCGATTGATCGTTCCGGCGTTAAGGTGTGGTATGATCCATCAATGTGGCTGCGAAATGTAACCCCATTTTCATCTAACTTGCGAAGCTCAGATAGGCTCATTACCTGATAGCCACCGCTATCGGTTAAAATTGGCCCCGACCAGTTCATGAATTTATGCAGGCCGCCAAGTTTTGCAATGCGTTCGGCGCCGGGGCGCAGCATTAGATGATAGGTGTTACCTAAAATAATTTCTGCCCCGGTTTGTGCAACATTTTCCGGCAACATAGCCTTAACCGTGGCTGCGGTTCCCACTGGCATAAATGCCGGGGTGTTAACAACACCGTGGGCAAGATGTAATGCGCCCCGCCGAGCATTGCCATTTTTTGCGCTGATTTCAAATTTTATTGTACTCATTTTGCTCTCGCTAACAAACACGCATCGCCGTATGAATAAAATCTGTATTTATTTTTTATGGCATGGGCATAAAGTTTTTTCATGTAATCAAGTCCGGCAAATGCCGAAACCAACATGAACAGGGTTGATTTTGGTAAATGAAAATTTGTCATAAGCATATCAACAATTTTAAAATTGTAACCCGGTGTAATGAAAATATCAGTTTCAGCAGAAAACGGGCTTAATGTTCCATCGGTCTTGGCCGCGCTTTCTAACAGGCGGAGGGATGTTGTGCCAATAGCTATAACCCGACCGCCGTTAGTTCGCGCCTGGTTAATTGCATTTGCCGATGCTTCGCTTATTTCGCCCCATTCGGCATGCATTTTATGATCATTGGTATCATCAACCTTGACCGGCAAAAACGTTCCCGCCCCAACATGCAAGGTAACACGGGTATGGTTTACACCGCGCGCATCTAAAGCAGAAATAAGTTCAGGGGTAAAATGAAGCCCCGCAGTGGGTGCCGCAACCGCACCTGGGGTGGCTGCAAACATTGTTTGGTAATCATGCGCATCTTTTTCATCTGCTAGATTTTCGCGTTTTATATATGGTGGCAGCGGCATGGCGCCTGTTGTGTTTAGCGCCTCCATAAGTTCGGCCCCAGCAGCATTGAAGCGTAAAACTGTTTCACCACCATCAAGTTTTTCTATAACCATCGCATTAAGGGTCGGCGAAAAATCAATCTTATCACCAACTTTTAATTTTTTAGCCGGGCGGGCAAACGCATGCCATACATCAGGCCCAGCATTTTTATGCAATGTAATTTCAATTTTTGTATTTTCTCGTTTGCCTTTTAGGCGTGCGGGAATAACACGGGTATCATTAAAAACGCATATGTCACCGGGTCTTAAAAATTCAGGCAGTTGATTTATGATATGATTAGAAAAAATATCATCCCCAGCGCCTAGCAATAACCGCGCGTCATCGCGCGGCACCATTGGTCGTTGGGCGATCAGGTCTGTGGGTAAGTCGAAATTGAAAAGATCGACCTTCATTATGTGGCGCTTCCTTAAAGTAAATAAAAATTGGCAAATGCTCAGTAAGGCGCAGAATGTAAGTAAAATACCCCACCAATGCAAACCATCTTGGGCACAAGATGACCCCCGCTATGCGGGCAATAATCCCAATAATTCTGCCATATTTATCAATTTTGTTATAAGGCGCAATTAAGGCCTTTGGCAACAAGGGCAGCAAAATGTATAACTGTTTTGGCACTTTCGGGGCGGAGGCCATATTTGGACGGGAAAAACAGAAATGTTTTGTCCATTACGTTCGGGGCTGGGCGTTATAGCAATAAAGCTTGGCCCTTATTAAAAACTGGAAAAAATCCAGAATTAATTTCGTCGATATCATTTTGGTGTGAGAAAGAAAAAAGAAAGTGCTTTTAGGGAAATGGCTTCAAAAAAAGAAGAAATAACATTTGAACTGCTGGTAATGACCAACGGCACATGGCAGACGCACAATGTCTACAGTGCTGATAAGGTTAATTTTGCTATGGGCGATGCTAAATCGTTGCAAAAAATTTCTACCACCCAGTCGGTAAAATTGGTGAAAGAATTTTATGACAAGGAAAGTGGCCAAATTAGACAACGCACCATGTTCGAAAGCGAGCCGCCAAAAGCACAAGAACCCGACCATTTATTGAATCTAATTGCTGAAAAACCAGAAGCCAAAAAACCGGCACCGGGTTTTTCTCCCCCGCGTTCATACGGCGCGCGCCCTAGCGCAACCAAAGCACCGCAAAAACAAAATTTAAAAAATAAACCAGAAAATAATATGCAAGGCATATCTAAAAAACATTCCGGCTTTATGATATTTGTGCAAATAATGTTTGCCATTATGGTGTCCCTTGCTGCGGCAATTATTGTTACCACCATTGCTTCGCAAATGCTTGCAAGCGTTACGCGGGTTTCCATGCTTTCAAAGGATGATGTTCTTGTTGCAATATTCATCCTTGTTTTTGCAATTGGTTCGGTAACCCTTGTTATTAGAATATTTTCCCGTATCCAGCATTCCCCCAAACCCATTGTAGATAGGGATGATTACAGCTCTGCTGAAAAATCCAGTACGGAAAAAAGACAAGAAAACACACATCACGACCCACGTTTGTATCTGCCCACCGAAGCAATGAATAATTTAAAAAAACCAGAAGAAACTTTTGCCGAAACAGACCTTAAATCCGATACCAAAATGCTTAAGGAAACTGTTGGTGGGGTATCGCACGCTACAGCGGGCAGTAAATTAGACACTGACGAAGAAACACCATTGCCCGAAGAAGTAATTTTAACGATCAAACAAATTAACAGGTTTGTTAGCGAATCCCTCAAAGCACTAGATGGCACAATGTCAGGGGTTGACCCTTATGCGGCTTTTGGGGTTTCACTTTATATGATTGGCGCTAGCCATGCATTATGTCAGGAAAACGAAATCAAGGCAGAATTTCATAAAGAAATTCTCGGCGAATGTCTTCATGCAATCGGTTTAACTTCAGACAGAATTGATCATCTTATTGCGCGTTCCGATGAATATCTTGTTTCCGATCCGCGTTATTTACAGATGTATCAGGTTGGACGTAGCGCCATGGGCATTTGGGTAGAATCAGGCATTGGCGCACAAGAAGCATTTGCCATGTCCTATGAAAATTGGATTAAACCGCGACCAAAACCAACGTCGGCGCCGCCAGTGGTTGTATTGTTTACCGATATTGCCGGCTCAACCGCAATGACCCAAGAACGTGGCGACGAAGGTGCACAACAGATTGTGCGTGAACACAATCGAATTGTACGCGAGGCTTTATCATTATTTCAGGGGCGCGAAGTAAAACACACCGGTGACGGCATAATGGCTTCTTTTGCCACCGGGGTTAACGGGGTTGAGGCCGCAATTGATATGCAAAAAAAGACACAGGAATTAAGCAAGAATAATCCTGAGCTACCATTGCAACTTAAAATCGGCATTAACGTAGGTGAGCCCATTTCCGAGGATAACGACCTGTTTGGCAGTACTGTTCAACTGGCGGCACGCATTGTTGATAAGGCCAAGGCCGGTGAAATACTAATTTCCGAAGCAGTTCATGGTTTAACACAAGGTAAAAAAATACCTTTTGTAAAGCACGATGAGTTTGAGATGAAGGGGTTTGACCACCCCATTTCTACTTATCGGGTCATCTGGGATGAATTAGATATCAATTCAGCTATTGATGAAGAAAATCCACAAGAGTCTCAGCAAACCAATGCACCCGAACAGGCTATTGGTGAGCAGGGTGCCAACCAAGACGGTGGTGGGGATTCCCCGGGGCAGTAACCGGGGCAATAATTCAGGCCCATAATCGAGCGAATAAAAATACTAATAACCTGAAAATCGTACGGAAAATTAACAAAAAACCACCCTTTGAGGGTAATTAGGGTGTCGTTTTTAAGGTTTTTTGGCATTTTTCCTTATTTTTGTAATTTAGCAGTCTTCTTGGCGTTGACTTGGGGGCTAAAGGGGCTATATTGCCGCGACTTTCCGGGGCTTTTGCCTTGGATAAGCCAATGGATAAAGCGCGCAGCCCGAGGCCACAGTATTACAAAGTCCGACCCCTTTAAATATTCAAAGGTAACGTCGGCGCCGTAGGGCGCGATATTTAAAAGAGAGTAAAACGCATGTTCGCAGTAATTAAAACCGGCGGTAAGCAGTACCGCGTTAGCGAGAACGATGTTCTTGTTATCGAGAAACTTGCAGGCGACGCCGGCGCCATGATTGAATTTAAGGAAGTGTTGATTTTAGGCGAAGAAGGCAAGGCCCCAACAATTGGTGCGCCGCTTGTTGATAAGGCCGCAGTTTTTGGTGAAGTAGTTCGCCAAACCCGCGGCGACAAGATTATTGTTTTCAAGAAAAAACGTCGCCAGAACTATCGCCGTAAACAGGGCCACCGTCAGGACCTAACACTGGTGAAAATAGTTTCAATCAGCGCAACTGGTGCAAAGCCTGCAGCTAAAAAAGCAGAGCCTAAAAAAGAAGCGCCAAAAACGCCTGTAAAAACAGAAGCGGCAGAAAAACCTGCAGCAAAGAAACCCGCAGCGAAGAAAACCGCTGCAGCAAAAGCCCCAGCTAAAAAGGCAGCAGCTAAAAAAGCGCCCGCCAAAAAAGCTGCGGCAAAGAAAAAATCTTAAAGGAGTACTTGAACCATGGCACATAAAAAAGCAGGTGGCAGCTCCCGCAACGGTCGCGATACAGCAGGCCGCCGCCTTGGCGTGAAAAAATTTGGTGGCGAAGAAGTCATCCCTGGCAACATCATCATTCGTCAGCGTGGCACCAAGTTCCACCCCGGTGACAATGTTGGTATCGGCAAAGACCACACAATTTTCGCTCTTGTTGAAGGCAAGGTTGCCTTCAAGGAAAAGAAGGGCAAGATGTTTGTGGCTGTGCAGCCGGCGGTGTAATAATCGCCCAGGCCTCGCTTCCACGTTTGTTACAATAAAAGGGAATGGCGGGTCCATTCCCTTTTTTGTTGGTTTTTTTTAATTAGTATTCATGCCGCAGGAGCGGAAAATGAAGTTTCTTGATGAAGCAAAAGTTTTTGTAAAAAGCGGCGACGGTGGTGCCGGGTGTATGTCTATGCGCCGCGAAGCCTTTGTTGAATTTGGTGGACCCGATGGCGGTAACGGTGGGCGCGGCGGTGCCGTTGTGATCGAATGTGTTGATGGGCTTAATACCTTGATAGATTTTCGTTATCGCCAGCATTTTAAGGCCGAGCGTGGACATCATGGTATGGGCAAAGATCGCTCAGGCGCTAAAGGCGAAGACCTAATCATAAAAGTTCCTGCTGGAACACAAATATTGGCAGACGACAAAGAAACATTGTTGGCCGACATGACAAAAGTTGGGCAACGCACCGTATTGTTGTCTGGTGGTGATGGTGGTTTTGGCAATGCACATTTTAAATCATCAACTAACCGTGCACCTAGGCGGGCCGATCCTGGCCATCCCGGTTCGGAAATGTGGATATGGTTGCGCCTAAAACTTATTGCCGACATTGGGTTGGTTGGGCTTCCCAATGCGGGCAAGTCAACTTTTATTGCAGCTGTTTCACGGGCTAAACCCAAAATTGCTGATTATCCTTTTACTACGCTGCACCCTAATTTGGGCGTGGTCAGAAGCAAAGATCGCGAAATGGTAATGGCCGATGTTCCGGGTCTTATTCAGGGCGCACACGAAGGCGCAGGATTGGGCACGCGGTTTTTGGGCCACGTTGAACGCTGCGGTGCAATTTTACATCTAGTTGATGGTACCGCTGATGATGTTGCGGCCAATTACCGCATAGTTAGGAACGAATTGGATCTATATGGCGGGGCCTTAACCGACAAACAGGAAATAGTTGCCCTAAACAAATGCGATGCCCTGATAAAAGAAATTATTGATGAAAACGTAAAAGCCCTAGAAGATGAAAGCGGCAAAAAGGTTTATGCTATATCCGGCGCCGCCGGAATGGGGGTAGATGCATTAATGGAAATACTTTTCACCGCGGTAATTGCTGAGCGTGAAAAAGAAAAGAAACAAGCCATCCAGTATTTGCCCGATGGCAGCGAACGGCGCAATGATAGTGACGAAGAAGGTGATGGCCATGACTAAGGCCGCAGATAATGACAAAACATCCAAAGCCAACGCACGTTTATTTAAAGCCAAACGTGTGGTGATAAAGGTCGGCTCGGCGCTACTGGTTGATGAAACCAATGGAACGGTTCACCGTAAATGGCTGGAAAGTTTGGCCGCTGACGTAAAATCCATGCGCGAAAACGATCAAGAAGTTGTGCTGGTATCATCGGGCGCAATTGCAGTTGGCAGGCGCTATCTCGGCTTGGGTTCTGGCCAGTTAAAATTAGAAGAAAAGCAAGCCGCCGCCGCAACTGGGCAAATTCGTTTGGCACACGCCTATCAAGAAGTTCTTGGTCATCATGAAATAACGGTAGCACAAGTGTTGGTCACGTTAGATGATACCGAAAACAGGCGGCGTTATCTTAATGCCCGCAATACCATCAATGCTTTGCTGCGTCTTGGTGCGGTTCCTTTGATAAATGAAAATGATACGGTTGCCACCGATGAAATTCGTTTTGGCGATAATGATCGTTTGGCGGCACGTGTTGGTGCCATGATAAGCGCCGATGTTTTGGTTTTGCTCAGCGATATTGATGGCCTATATACCGCTGACCCCGCAACCGATGAGGCGGCCAAACATATAGATGAAATAAATGAAATAACGCCTGCAATTGAAGCAATGGCAGGGGCCACGCGAACCGATGTTGGCTCTGGCGGCATGGTAACAAAACTAGCGGCAGCAAAAATATGCCTGGCCAACGGTTGCGCCATGGCGATAGCCAGGGGAAACATTGAAAACCCCATCAAGGCAATACAATCAGGATCTTTGGCTTCATGGTTTATTCCGCAGATAACCCCTGTCAGTGCACGCAAACGCTGGATTGCAGCATCACTTCATCCCAGCGGAACATTGATAGTTGATGATGGTGCACTAAAAGCGCTCAACAGCGGCAAAAGTCTTTTGGCGGCTGGCGTTGCATCGCTTAATGGTAATTTTGAAAAGGGCGATGCGGTATATATTTGCGATAAATCTGGCAATGAAATTGCTCGCGGATTAAGCGCTTATTCGTCAAGTGAAGCAAAAAAAATTATTGGACACAAATCAACAGAGTTTGAAAAAATACTTGGTTATCGCGGACGCGACGAAATAGTACATCGCGATGACATGTCTATTTCAAATAATGATTAACATTGAGCAATAATTTTTTATTAGTTGCATTTGCCTTTGGCCCCAGCAGGGCAGCGCCTACCATTGGTCCATGTTGCATTGGAAAAGCTAGTGTTAAATGTGCTGGCACCATCAAGCGATGCACCGCTTAGGTCGGCAGATGAAAAGTCGGAATTGTCCATTTTTGTATCTTCAAGGTTGGCACCTTTGAACTTTGCCCCTTGTGAACGTGACATTTGTAAATTGGCGTCTTCTAAATCGGCGCCATCAAAATTGGCGGAGGTAAGAAATGCACCTTGCAGGTTAGCACCAATAAGAATTGCCTTTTTTAAGGTGGCAGCTGAAATATTGGCACCCCTAAGATTGGCATCTTCTAAATTGGCGCCAGTTAAATTGGCCTTGGTCAATACTGCACTGCTAAGATTTGCACGTTCAAGATCGGCCCCTTTCAGGATGGCGTGTTTAAGATTGGCATTTTTAAGCCGGGCCTTGGAAAGGTCAGCACCGCTAAGGTCTACGCTTTGCAGGTTTGCCCCGTCTAGTTTACACCCGGACCAGTCAACCCCAGGGGCGGCAGGGTCGGAACACGCACCAAAAGCTTGGGTGGAATAGAAAATCACGGAAATACTGAATAGGAAAATCTTGGGAATATTGGTCATGATTTTTCGAATACCTACTGCTTAAATGGTTATTTTATAATTGGCTAACGCTTAAGGGTCAGAAAGTCAACGTCGATGGGTATTATGCAGCTGATAATGGTTAAAAAATATATTCTACACTATAGTGATGATGGGAATATTCCCCGACTTGGTATATTTTAATGTTTTGGTAAAATGCACGCTGGTGGCAAGAAGGTTTAAGACAATGGACAAAAAATCAATTCCCCTGCTAATGAAGCAGATTGGTGAAAACGCCAAGGCTTCGCTTGCCCTGTTGGGAACGTCAACCACGGACCAGCGTAACAAGGCATTATCATTAGCGGCCCAATGTTTGCGTGAACAAACAGCCGATATAATTTCTGCCAATAAAAAAGACATAGATTCAGCCAATACAAAAGGCCTAACGCCCGCGATGATTGATCGTTTGCGTCTTGATGGCCCGCGGATAGAGGCGATGGCGTGCGCCCTAGAAGATATCGCCGCACTAGCAGACCCAGTTGGCAGGGTTCTGGCCGAATGGGAAAGACCAAATGGTTTGCTAATAAAACGTGTTTCTGTTCCCCTTGGGGTTATTGGGGTGATTTTTGAATCACGCCCCAACGTCACGGCTGACGCCGGTGCACTTTGTCTGAAAGCTGGCAACGCCTGCATTTTGCGCGGTGGATCAGATAGTGTTCATTCCAGCGCCGCTATTCATGATTGTCTTGTAAAAGGGCTGGTTGGTTCTGGCTTGCCCGCCGATGCAATTCAACGGGTGCCCACAACAGACCGCGATGCGGTTGGTGAAATGCTAACAATGGTCGATAGCATAGATGTTATCGTGCCTCGCGGTGGCAAATCATTGATTGAACGTATCACCGCCGAAAGCAAGGTGCCTTTGTTTAAACACCTAGAAGGGATTTGCCACACATACGTTGACAAGGCAGCTGATTTTGCAAAAGCCCGCGCAATTGTGCTTAACGCCAAAATGCGACGAACCGGTATTTGTGGCGCAACTGAAACCCTATTGGTTGACAGCAATGCAGATAGCAATGTTTTGCAAACGCTTATCACAGATTTGCTTGATGCCGGGTGCGAAGTGCGCGGTGATGAGGCAGCGCAAAAATCAGACGCGCGCGTTATTCCTGCCAGCGACGCAGACTGGGGAACAGAATATCTAGATGCGGTAATAAGCGTGCGTCAGGTAAACGGGGTTGATGGTGCAATAGAACATATTGGCAAATATGGCTCACATCATACAGATGCCATTATTAGCGAAGACGAAAAAGCCATAGCTGATTTTAGCAATAAAGTTGATAGTGCAATTGTGATGATTAATACTTCTACCCAGTTTGCTGACGGGGCCGAATTTGGTATGGGTGCGGAAATAGGAATTTCTACTGGCAAGCTTCATGCCCGTGGCCCGGTTGGGGTCGAACAACTAACAAGCATAAAATACATAGTTGTTGGAACCGGGCAAACCAGACCATGACCGGGCGTAATCTTCGTGTTGGTATTTTGGGTGGCTCGTTCAATCCGGCGCACGATGGGCATTTGCATGTGTCACAATTGGCACTTGATCAGTTGGAATTGGATGAATTGTGGTGGTTGGTGTCACCGCAAAACCCGTTAAAACCAGTTGAGGGTATGGCACCATTTGCAAAACGATTTGAGCAGGCATCGGTTATTGCTGCGCGTGATGGGCGAATAAGGGTTTCTGATTTTGAAAACCAAAGCGGGACCATTTATTCAGTTGATACAATTGCCGCACTGAAAAAAACGTATCCGGATACGTCTTTTGTTTGGGTGGTGGGGGCTGATAATCTGCGTCAGATGCCAAAATGGCAGGGCTGGCAAAAAATATTTAGATCAGTCCCGATTGCAGTTTTCCCGCGGGTACCGTTTTCGCTCAGGGCGTTAAGGGGGCGGGCGGCTAGGCGTTTTGCTGGCGCGCAAATTCAACACAAAGATGCAGCGCGCTTGGCCGGTCACCGTGCGCCCGCTTGGGTTATGTTGCAGGCCCCGCTTAATTTGCAATCTGCCACCAGAATCCGCAAAGCGGAATCTGGTGGGTGGGAAATTTTTCCCTCTGTTAATAAACACTAATACTAAAAATCGGGAAAAAATATTGGTAAACGGGCGATATTAGCCTAATTTTAATCGCTAGCATGTTACAACATGATAATTGGCAAAAGATAAAAAAGGAAAAAGGTTATTTTACAACAAAATGAAAACCCACCAACGGGCAAGAAATTGCTGAAAAAGGTGGTCACCTCACTAGAAGATGACAAAGCCAAGGACATTGTCGTGATAGATCTCATCGGCAAAAGCGATATGGCAGATTATCTGGTAATAGCATCCGGAACTTCACAACGCCAAGTTGCGGCAATTGCCGGGCACTTGCGCGACAACCTGAAAAAAAATGGTCAGGAAAATGTTGCCATTGAAGGGATGAATAATTCTGACTGGGTGTTGGTTGATAGCGGCGACATAATCATTCACGTTTTTCACCCCGAAGTCAGGGAATTTTATAACCTTGAAAAAATGTGGGGCGCGGGCGGAAAAAATGAAAAAGTTAACGCCAGCACTAACTCTTAGGTATTTTCCAAAATAGAAAATAGGGAAACATAACCCTTTGCAATATTTGATTGCTGCCATTGGCAAAATGCGTACTTCGGCGGAGCGTGATTTACTTAATAATTATTCCGCTCGCATTAGGCCGCCCTTACAAATACTTGAGCTCGAAGAAAAACGTAATCTTTCATCAGCTGAACTAAAAACCCGCGAGGGCGAATTACTGTTGGCGGCAATTCCTACTGGGGCAAAGGTAATTGCCCTTGATGAGCGTGGAAAATCAATAACCAGCCGTGAGCTTGCAATCCAACTAGGCGCATGGAAAGACGATGGCGTGCGCGAAACTGTTTTTTTAATCGGCGGTGCCGATGGGTTGGATGAGCGTGTTCGTAAAAAAGCCAACATGATTTTATCATTCGGTGCCATGACCTGGCCGCATATGATGGTTCGTGCCATGGTGGCCGAACAACTTTATCGTGCCCAAACCATACTTTCCGGTCACCCCTACCACCGGGACTAGCGCTGATGTTTGTGGGTTGGTCGGTAAATTGACATATTTGTGATAGTTACTAGGCTGGCGAATCGGAAAAGTCCGGAAAAAATCAGGAAAAATATAAAAAAACAGCAAAAGCTGTGATGCTAAATTACGGCAACAGGCTATATTAAAGATCATGAATAAAAGCGTTGAATCATCTTCTGAAAAAATACACCCGGCAACAAAGCCGGTTGTGCTTTGTATACTTGACGGTTGGGGTGAACGGACCGAAACCACGTGTAACGCGGTCAAGGCTGCCAATACGCCCAATTGGGACAGAATATATTCAAGCTGCCCCAAGGCGAAGCTCAAGGCATCGGCCCTTGATGTTGGCCTTCCCGATGGGCAGATGGGCAATTCCGAAGTCGGTCATATGACCCTTGGTGCCGGGCGGGTAATAATGCAGGATTTGCCGCGTATTGATGCGGCTATTCACGATGGATCGCTTGATGAAAATTCTGAACTAGTTTTATTTATTGAAAAATTAAAAAAATCCGGCGGCACATGTCATCTGATGGGGCTACTTTCACCGGGCGGGGTTCATTCCCATCACTGGCATATGCGAAATCTTGCAGCAATAATTTCTAATGCCGGAATAAAGGTGATGGTTCATGCATTTCTTGACGGCCGCGACACACCACCAAAAAGTGCAGCTGATTATATAAAGCGCTTTGAGGTCGAATGTCGGCACCTCAAAGGCGTATCGATCGCCACAATTTGCGGTCGTTACTGGGCGATGGACCGCGATAGACGCTGGGATAGGGTTAAAAAAGCATTTGATCTACTGGTTAGCGGTGCTGGCGAAAACGCTAAAAAACCTGTTGATGCCATCAAGGCGGCATACACAAAAAACATTACAGACGAATTTATTGAACCTACAGCGATAGACGGATTTTCTGGTATGCAAGACGGCGATGGTTTGCTTATGGCCAATTTCCGTTCTGACCGCGCACGCGAAATTTTGGACGCTTTGGTTGATCCGGACTTTTCAGAATTTGATAGAAATAAAACCGTTAAATTTATTTCCCTGCTGGGAATGGTCGATTATTCAGACAATACAAAAAAATTCTTTGCATCGCTTTTCCAGCCGATTGAACTAGAAGATATCTTACCCGAAGTCATTTCCCGTGCCGGATTGAAACAATTACATATTGCAGAAACAGAAAAATATGCACACGTAACATTCTTTTTTAACGGTGGACGGGAAGACCCAATGCAGGGGGAAAAACGTATTTTGGTTCCTTCGCCCGATGTTGCCACTTACGATAAAAAGCCGGAAATGTCGGCGTTTGAAGTTACCGATAAATTGGTGGCAGCAATAGGTTCGGCTGAATATGATTTTATAATTGTAAATTATGCCAACGGCGACATGGTCGGCCATACTGGTATAATGGATGCCGCCGTCAAGGCGGTGGAAACGCTTGATCAGTGCATAGCCAAACTAGAAAGCGCCGTTATTGCTGCGGGCGGGACAATGCTAATTACCGCCGATCATGGCAATTGCGAAAAAATGTGTCATGCCGGGCAACCACATACCGCCCATACCCTTAATAAGGTTCCGGCTATTCTTGTTGGTGCGCCTGACTGGGTTGGCGCCTTAAGCGATGGCGGTTTGGTTGATGTCGCCCCTACACTGTTGCAACTGCTAGGCATGAATGCGCCAGATGCCATGGGTGGACATTCATTAATTGTTGAAAAAAATGGATAGGCATCCGATGCGGCCACCAGTGTGTTTCACCTGTACCCGTTTGGCTAATAATAGAATTGGTAATTTTTTCATGCCAATAGCTGTTAGTGCATTTGTATTGAGCATCGCTATAAATACATTTCCCAATTCTGCTGCGGCGCAATCGCAATCGGTCAATAATGCCGAACGATCACTTGAAAGCGTAGAAAAGAAACTTGAAAGTAAAAAACTTGAAAGTAAAAAACTTAAATCCGATGCGGCAAAACTAAAGGAAGAGGTTAATAAGCTAAATATCAATATGGTGGCGGCGGCAAAACGGGTACAAGATCACGAAGCTAAAGTTTTAGAAATTGAAAACCAACTTTCTGACCTTAAACGTAACGCAAAAATAAAAGAAGATCGCTTAGACCAGCGTGCAAACCAGTTTTCTGGCGTGCTGATGGCATTAACCAGAATGTCACGCATCCCAACAGAGGCTCTTATTGTACAGCCAATGGCACCCGAAGATATGGTTCGCAGTGCAATTTTATTACGTTCAGCGGTACCGCAGTTGGAAAATAGTGCCCAGTCATTGCGTGATGAACTAGACGGTATGAGCATCGCCCGCGCGCAGGTCGAAGAAAGAAAATCGGTTTTGTTAATTGCATCACGTTCATTGTTGGATGAGCAAAAAGCACTTGAAACAATTATTAAAAATAAAATAGCCCTGCGTGCAGAGGCTATTTCCAAAAGCCGCGCCGCCGCATCGCAAATGCGCGAGCTTTCTAAAAAAGCAAGCACGCTACGCGAATTGATGACTAAAATTGAAGAATCGCGATCTGCATTAATAAACCAAGACCCGCACACACCGGCCAACGATGAAAGCGTTTCTGCGCCCAGCGAAGTCAAAAAAATCTACAGTGCGCCGGGGGTGTCCGATTCGCCAAACGCAGAAGGTGGATTTATTAGCTCAATCTCAAAGGCACGTGGCCAGTTGCCATTTCCGGCGATTGGGCGTT
>Ga0224506_10001164_pt1 | contig 19172 bp, 20 predicted proteins | sample SF_Jan12_sed_USG_2_FD_169108 | JGI IMG/M metagenome (GOLD analysis project Ga0224506, IMG submission 169108) | Sediment microbial communities from San Francisco Bay, California, United States - SF_Jan12_sed_USGS_8_1 | ecosystem: Environmental > Aquatic > Marine > Sediment | place: USA... | reverse complement strand
TAGACCACCGATACCGGGGCAATGGAGAGCACCACAAACATCACCACCAGACGCAGAGTCATGCGTGAGCCGGGACTGTTCTGGCGATACTGGCGTAACAGGCGCGACAGATTGGTGACGATCAGACCCAGCAGGATCAGCAGCGCCAGAACGTTCAGTGCCAGCAAGACAACATAGAGCTGGCTGAAGGTGGCCGAGCCCTCGGTGACCCCGCTCATCAGATAGAGTGAGGACAACAACAGCAATAACGCCAGCACCAGCAGACGCGGTCCGTTCATACCGGTGCGTATGCGCTGGGCTAAATTTCGATGTTCCATTGTTTCCATTTACTCTTCAGGCGCCAGTGTGAGGAGAGATAAGCAAGTGGACGCAGTGCCGCCGGCAGGGACTCGATGTCCAGCAGGGCGCGCATGCGCAGATAGTGTTGCTGACCGGCGAGGACTTCATGCAGATGTGCCAGTGGTGTCTGTATATGCCCCAGATGGTAGAGGGCGGCACTGAGGCTGACAAAGCTGTGACGCTCCTGGTTGTTCAAATCGGTCAGCAGGTAGAGTTGGGAGAGCGCAAAATAGCGCAGGCGAAAACGCCGGCTGATGTCACTGACATTATGATCCCAGATCCACGGTCGTTGCCGATAGAGCTGCATCTGTATCTCCAGGGTCAGGGAAACGCCATTGTGCAGCGCGTTCAGTACGGTTTCGTTGAGGTCGAAATCGACTACCGCATCCAGCAGGTATTCCTGCTGGGTACGGCTTACATTTATGCTGTGGATGCTAAACGGCGGATCATCTTCAGTCTGGCCTGATACAGGGTAGAGCCATAACAGACATGGCAGCAGAAAGGGCAACAGTCGCCGTTGCCTAGGCCTTTTGTAGTATCGCGTAGTAGAAACCATCCATCCCATCCTCGCCCGGCAGGATCTGTCGTCCCACTTCACAGGCGTGGCCCCATGTTACCTCAAGCGGCAGCTCACGGGCATCTTTGTGTCGCGACAGGAATCCCGCTACCTGTAGGCTGTTCTCCTCGGCCATCACCGAACAGGTGGCATAGACCATCTGGCCACCGGGTTTGAGGGTCGGCCAGAGGGCATCAAGTATCGCTGCCTGCAGGCGTGCCAGCTGTTCGATGTCCCCGGCGGTGCGTAGCTGCTTGATGTCCGGGTGGCGTCGGATCACGCCGGTGGCGGAGCAGGGGGCATCCAGCAGGATGCGGTCAAAGGACTCGCCATCCCACCACTGCCCGGTGGCGGCCACATCGGCGGTGAGTACCCGGGCCTGCAGTTGCAGGCGTTGCAGGTTCTGCTCTATACGCTCGACCCGCTGGGCATCGATGTCGACGGCGGTGACCTGGCAGTCGGGTTGGCGTTCAAGGATATGGGCCAGTTTGCCTCCCGGCGCGGCACAGGCATCCAGCACCTTATCGCCGGCCTGGGCGTTGAGTAACTGTGCCGCCAGTTGCGCCGCGCCATCCTGTACCGAGGCGCGGCCCTGCTCGAAGCCGGGCAGCCGTTCCACCGGACAGGCTTGCTCCAGCGTGATGCCCTGTTCGGTATGGGCGGTGGCGGTGGCGTCCAGCTCCACCTCATGCAATTGTTGCAGGTAGTCCTCGCGTTTTACCTGGCGGGCATTGCAGCGCAGGGTAAAGGGCGGGTACTGGTTATTGGCCTCAAGGATGGTGGCCCACTGTTCGGGCCAGGACCTGCGTAGTGCGCTGATGAACCACTGCGGATGGGCGTAATGGCTGCTGTGGTTTTGTGCCACTTGTTGCAGCAACGCCTCGCGATTACGCAGGAAGTTACGCAGCACGCCATTGATCAGGCCGCGGGCCCAGGGCTTTTTCAGTGCCTTGACGCTCTCTACCGTGGTCGATACCGCTGCGTGGTCGGGAATGCGCAGGTGCAGGATCTGGTAGAGGCCCAGCAGGATCAGCAGGTGGATGTCGCGATCCTTGGCCTTCAGCGGCTTCTCCAGCAGCTGCGCGGCGATCGCCTCGAGGGTCAGGTAGTGGCGCAGTACGCCATAGCTCAGTTCCTGACAGAGGCCGCGTTCACCTTCATCGGCCCTGGGCAGCAGTTTGGGCAGGGCGGTGGAGAGGGAGCGCCCGTGGCTGAGGACCTCGTCCACGACCTTGATGGCCAGTACACGGGCCTTCATGCGCGGGCTCCCAGTCGTATAGCGCCATCCTTCAGTTCAGGATGGCCGTTCAGGAAGGCGGCGGCATCCATCGCCTTGCTGCCCGACTTCTGTAACTGCAGCAGGCGCAGAACCCCATTACCTGTGGCCACATCGATGCCCTGTTTACCGGCGCAAATGATGGTACCCGGCTCTGCCGCAGTCGCCTCATCGATGGGGCTGGCCTGCCAGATGCGTAGTTTATTGCCGTGCAATTCGGTCTGTGCCACCGGCCAGGGGTTGAAGGCGCGGATCAGGCGATCCAGTTCGGTGGCCGGGTGCTGCCAGTCGATCTCAGCCTCGGCCTTGTCCAGCTTGTGGGCATAGTTGGCCTGGCCATCGTCCTGCTTTACCGCTACCGCGGTGTCCTGCTGCAGTTGTTCGATGGCCACCAGCGCTGCCGCCGCTCCCAGCTGCGCCAGTCGGTCATGCAGGCTGGCGGCGGTGTCATTATTTTCTATCGGCGTGGTGACGGTATAGAGCATATCGCCGGTATCCAGTCCCACATCCATCTGCATGATGGTTACCCCGGTTTGCTCATCACCGGCCTGTATCGCACGCTGGATCGGTGCGGCACCGCGCCAGCGTGGCAGCAGTGAGGCGTGGATATTGATGCAGCCCAGTCGTGGCGCCTCCAATACTGCTGCAGGTAGCAGCAGGCCGTAGGCGACGACCACCATCAGGTCAGCATGATAGGCCGACAGGATCTGCTGCTCATCCTCGTCTTTCAGGGACAGCGGCTGATGTACCGGGATGTTGTGCTCCAGTGCCAGAGCCTTGACCGGACTGGCGGTCAGTTTGCGACCGCGGCCGGCGGGCCGATCTGGCTGGGTATAGACGGCACAGACATCGTGTTCTGATCCCAGCAGGGCCTGCAGGGCCGTAGCGGCAAAGTCGGGGGTGCCAGCGAAGATGATCTTCAATTTATACCTCTGGATACGGGGCAGCCCGGGGGCTACATGGTGCGGCGGCTGAGTTTTTCCAGCTTTTTGCGGATGCGGGTGCGCTTCATCTCGGACAGGTAGTCGACGAACAGCTTGCCTTCCAGATGGTCCATTTCGTGCTGGATACAGACCGCCAGCAGATCATTGGCCTCCACCTCGAACTCATCGCCGTTTCGGTCCAGCGCCCTGACCTTGATCCATTCGGCACGCTGTACCGGCTCATAGACACCGGGCACCGACAGGCAGCCCTCGTCCATCTCCTCCATACCGGAGTGATCGATCAACTCCGGGTTGATGAAGACCCGTGGTTGATTCTTTTCATCCGAGACATCGATCACCATCAGGCGCTGGTGGACATTGACCTGGGTCGCGGCCAGGCCGATGCCGGGGGCCTCGTACATGGTCTCGAACATGTTGTCGATCAGCTCACGTAACTGGTCATCGACCTGAGCCACCGGACTGGCCTTGATGCGCAGGCGTTCATCTGGGAAGTGGAGGATATTGAGTAATGCCATGTTCAGTTCTGTATTGTCGGTAAGGATCAGATATGGGTCTGGATCATACTGGATTCAAGCGCTCGCATCACGCATCTATGAGCTGGCTCGGATTTTCGCTACACTCGCTAACAGGTGTCGGTCATAAGTGATAATAAAGTGCGCCAGTTTTTAATAGTTTGTCTAAGTCTTGCGGGTCTCGGTGGTTGCGGCGGTCAGCTGGTCACCGAGGCCGAGTCACGCCCAATACTGGAACAAGAGGCGCCGATCCGTGAAGCCTCAGAACTGGCTGAAGCGGAGCCGGACAGTGCCCGCCGGGTTGCCACCATCCCCGGCAGGATCCGTTATGTGGTCCAGGAGGGGGACAGTCTGTGGAGTATCGCCAGCCGTTTCCTCTATGACCCCTGGCGCTGGCGCGAGGTCTGGCAGGGCAATCCCGGTCTCGACGACCCGGATCGAATCTATCCCGGTGATACCCTGAGCCTGCAGCAGAAGGATGGTGTCACCCGTATCTCTGTCACGCAGCGCGCCCTGCCGGTCTATAAGTTATCCCCCCGGGTCCGTACCGAGGAGCTGAAACTGGAAGCGGTGCCGACGGTGAACAAGCTCGTACTGGACAAGTTTATTGTTCAGGCGCGTATCGTCGATGCAGCCAGTCTCAAGCAGCTACCCTATGTGCTGGGTGGTGCGGAACGCCGCCTGCTGGGAGGTACCCGCGGGGACGAGATCTATGTGATGGGGCTGAAGCCGGGTGATGAAACACTCTACGGTATATATAAGAGGGCCGGTAAGGTCCGGGATGGACAGGGACGTATCATCGGTGAGCAATTGATCAAGGTGGCGGAGGCTCGTCTGCTACGGCAGGGCAAACCCTCACAGTTCCGTATTACCCGCAGCCAGGATGTCGCCAAGAAGGGGGATGTCTTGCTGCCCCTGGGGAGCCGGAGTGACTTTCAGTTTGTGCCACGACCGGCACCGCGCGATCGGAATGGCCGCATCATCTCTGTGTTTGGTGGCATCAACATGATCGGACAGTTCAATTCCGTGACGCTGGATCTGGGCCTGCGTGACGGTATCGAGCCGGGACATGTGTTGGGGGTGTTCCAGAAGCGTGGTCGCCACCGCGACCCCGTCAGCGGAGACTGGATCAGGGGTTATGATCGCCGCGCAGGTATTCTGATTGTCTACAAGAGCTACGACAAGGTCAGCCATGCGCTGGTGATGGACGCCCATCACCCGCTGCGGGTTGATGATGTGGTGGGTCGGCCGTGAGCGGCGGCGGGGGAGGAGACGCTCGGTTGGCCGCCTGGTTGGCCCTGAGTCTCGCCCCCGCTCTAGGCAGTACCACCCAGGGGCGTTTGCTGGGGAATTTTTCCAACGTAGAAGAGATCCTTGGCGCCAGCCATAGCCAGCTTCGTGATGCGGGGCTGAAAAAGGCGACCATAGAGGCCTTGCATCGGCCCGATGAGGGAGCCATCAAGATGGCTCTGGACTGGGCCCGGCAGCCTCAGAACCACCTGATTAGCCTGGATGACCCTCTTTACCCGTCGTTATTGAAACAGCTAAGTGATCCTCCGCCGCTGTTATATCTGTGTGGTGATCCTGATCTGCTGAAACTGCCGCAACTGGCCATCGTGGGCAGCCGTAATCCCAGCCACTCGGGTGCACAGACGGCACAGCAGTTTGCCCGGCATCTGAGTCAGACCGGTCTGACCATCACCAGTGGCATGGCCCTGGGCATAGATGCCGCCAGCCATCAGGGGGCGCTGGAGGCCAGCGGGTTAACGGTTGCGGTGGTGGGCACCGGACTGGATCGGATCTACCCTGCACGCCATAAGGAACTGGCACATACCATCGCCGAGCGGGGACTGCTGGTGTCGGAGCTGCCTCTTGGTACACCGCCTGTGAAGGGCAATTTCCCGCGTCGAAATCGCATCATTAGCGGCCTATCTATCGGTACGCTGGTGGTGGAGGCGGCACTAAAGAGTGGTTCGTTGATCACCGCACGGTTGGCGATGGAGCAGGGGCGTGAGGTGTTTGCCATCCCCGGTTCGATCCATAATCCTCTGGCCCGCGGTTGCCATTGGTTGATTCGGGACGGAGCAAAGCTGGTGGAGACCGCCGAACATGTGCTCGAGGAACTTGCCCCCTTTATTCAGCTGGGTCTGTCTACGGTCAAGGGCATGGAATCTTCATCCTCCCCGGCGGTCGAACTGGATGCAGAATACCGGCAGTTGCTGGGTTTTCTGGGCTATGAGCCTACTAGCGTGGATGCCATAGTTGAGCGCAGTGGATTGACGCCAGAGGCGGTTTCCTCCATGCTGTTGGTATTAGAATTGCAGGGTTACGTTGACAATGCGCCGGGAGGCGGCTATCAGCGGACCGCTTTGAAGGAGTCACAATGAAAGAGAATATGCTCGATATACTGATGTATCTGTTTGAGAACTACATCAGTGATGAGGTCGAGCTGGAGCCCGATGAAGACCTGCTGCGTAGTGAGCTGGTCTCGGCTGGCTTTCGTGGTAACGATATAGAGAAGGCCTTTGACTGGCTGGAAGACCTGGCACAGATGCAGGAGATGCCACCACGTAGTGGTGAGGTGGGCGAACAGTCTATTCGAGTCTATACAGACAATGAGCAGGAAAGACTGGATGCCGGTGCACGGGGTTTCCTGTTGTTCCTGGAACAGCTGGATGTACTGGACAGTTTGAGTCGTGAATTAGTCATCGATCGCGTCATGGCCCTGGAGGCCGAGGAGATCGATTTGGACCAGCTTAAGTGGGTAGTACTGATGGTGCTGTTCAACCTGCCTGGTCAAGAGGCTGCGTATGCCTGGATGGAGGACCTGGTGTTCAATGAAGCACCGGGTAGCCTGCATTAACAGTCGTCGTACAGGACACATCAACATAAGGAATGCCCGCTACACGCGGGCATAGTCATAACAGGGTATGGCAAAACATCTCGTAATTGTAGAGTCTCCGGCCAAGGCCAAGACGATCAACAAATATCTCGGTAAGGACTATGAGGTCCTCGCCTCCTATGGCCATGTGCGTGACCTGTTGCCGAAGGAGGGGGCGGTCGATCCGGAACATGACTTCGCGATGAAGTACCGGATGATCGAGAAGAACGCCAAACATGTGGACGCGATCAAGAAGGCGCTGAAAAAGGCCGACACCCTGTATCTCGCGACTGACCCGGATCGCGAAGGTGAAGCGATCTCCTGGCATCTGTATGAGATGCTCAAGGAGAAAAAATTACTCAAGGATAAAACCGTCGGCCGCGTGGTCTTCCATGAGGTGACCAAGCGCGCCATCCAGGAGGCGGTGGAGCATCCACGAGAGCTGTCACAGGACATGATCGATGCCCAGCAGGCGCGTCGGGCACTGGATTATCTGGTCGGTTTTAACCTCTCCCCGCTGTTGTGGAAAAAGATCCGCCGTGGCCTCTCTGCCGGTCGGGTACAGAGCCCGGCCCTGCGTTTGATCGTCGAGCGTGAGCTGGAGATCGAAAAGTTCGAGGCGCGTGAATACTGGACCATGGAGGCGGACCTGGAAGCGCAGAAGCAGGCCTTCACTGCCAAGCTGACCTGGCTGAACGGGGAGAAGCTGCAGCAGTTCACGATCAATAATGAGAAGGATGCGAGCCAGGCCGAGACGGCGTTGAACAAGGCCGCCGCCGGCGCGCTGACCGTCGCCAAGGTGGAGAAGAAGCAGCGCAAGCGCAATCCTGCCGCACCGTTTACCACCTCGACCCTGCAGCAGGAGGCTTCGCGTAAGCTGGGTTTTACCGCGCAGCGCACCATGCGTACCGCCCAGCAGCTCTATGAAGGTATCGATATCGGTGGCGAGACCACTGGTCTGATCACCTATATGCGTACCGACTCGGTGAACCTGGCGCAGGATGCGGTGGAAGAGCTCCGCGGTATGATCGCCGAGCGCTTTGGTGCCGAAAAGGTACCGAAGACCCCGCGCGTATTTAAGACCAAATCGAAGAATGCCCAGGAGGCGCACGAGGCCGTGCGTGCCACCTCCGCCTATCGTCATCCCGATGAATTGAAGAATCATCTGTCCAAGGATCAACACCGCCTGTATGAACTGATCTGGAAGCGTACCGTTGCCAGCCAGATGGTCCACGCGACTATCAATACCGTGGGCGTCGACCTGCATGCCGGTGATGAGAAGAATGTCTTTCGTGCCAACGGCTCCGTTGTTGTAGACCCCGGCTTTATGGCGGTCTATCAGGAGAGTGTCGACGACAAGAAGGATGGTGAGGACGACAAGGACAAGCTGTTGCCGCCGCTGGAAGAGGGCGACAAGATAACCCTGAAGAAGATCCGCCCCGAACAGCACTTTACCGAACCGCCACCGCGTTATTCCGAGGCGAGTCTAGTCAAGACACTGGAAGAGCACGGCATCGGCCGCCCCTCGACCTATGCCAGCATCATCTCGACACTGCAGAACCGCGAGTACGTGGAGCTGGACAAGAAGCGTTTCTATCCCACCGATGTAGGGCGGGTAGTAAACAAGTTCCTTACCGAACACTTTACCCAGTATGTGGACTACGACTTTACCGCGCGGCTGGAGGATGAGCTGGACGAAATCTCCCGTGGCGAGAAGAAGTGGATCCCGCTGATGCACGAGTTCTGGGACCCCTTCATCAAACTGGTCAAGGACAAGGATGAGAGTGTCAGCCGCAAGGATGTCACGCAGGAAGAGATCGACGAAAAATGCCCCAAGTGCGAGCAGCCATTGGCTATACGCCTGGGCCGTCGCGGACGCTTCATAGGCTGTACCGCCTATCCCGAGTGTGACTACACGCGCAATGTGGGTGATGATAAGGAGCAGGCCGAGCCGGAGGTGGTGGAAGGTCGCAAGTGTCCACAGTGCGAGTCGGATCTGATCATCCGCAGCGGCCGCTATGGCAAGTTCATCGGTTGCAGCAGCTATCCCGAATGCAAGTTCATTGAGCCACTGGAAAAGCCGGCCGAAACCGGTGTTGAGTGTCCCACCTGTAAACAGGGACAGATGCTGCAAAGACGCTCTCGCAGTGGCAAGACTTTCTACTCTTGCTCACGTTATCCAGATTGTGACTACGCGGTCTGGAACGAGCCGGTAAATGAACCCTGCCCCGAGTGTGAGTGGCCGATGCTGACCATCAAGACCACCAAACGCAGGGGCAAGGAGAAGATCTGTCCGCAAAAGGATTGCCACTACAGCGTACCGGTAGAGGATGAGGAAGAGTCTGACTCCTGAGCCTAGCGGATATTTGACAACAGGAGCAATGGATATGGCCGGCCAGGTCAGAGCAGGGGGATAAATGGGGCTGGAATCCAGTCATTTTGACCAAAAGTACCTGTTTGCCTCCTTCATACTCTGGATGGGAATGTTTATCCTGCCACCGTTGGCCTATTTTGATTTCCAGTACGGTTTTTTATACGCTGCAACCGCGAAACTGGTGGTGGCGTTCAGTTGCCCCCTTTCCCTCTATCTGGCCAAACGGCTGCAATGGCAGCGTGGCCTGACCCTGGTTGCCTCATACAGCCTGTTTTTTATGACCCTGTTCGGTGCAGTGACCAAGATGGGTTCCATCTATGGTTTGATCTGGATACCAATTTTACCCCTGCTGTTTATCTACACTGGCGGGCGCAGACTGGGCCTGTTGCAAACGCTCATCTATCTGTTGGTAATGAGTCTATCCTTCTTTTATTTGCATCAGGATGCCTTCGGCCAGGATGCTGTGGTTGTCTATCTGCAGACCCTGTTGGCCTATAGTATTGTGACTGTTGTTGCCTCTATCTATGAGCATACACAGTTGAAGATGCGCAGTGGTCTACAGCAGCAGGCAGATCTGGATTTTCTTACCGGCAGCATGAATCGGCGTGGTCTGGTACGGGGAATAGAAGCGGAGATGGATGCCTGCGTTCGTCACGGTACCCGGTTTAGTTTGATATTGCTGGATTTGGATGACTTTAAACGGATTAATGATCGTAGGGGTCATGATGTGGGTGATCTTGTTTTACAGGGGGTTGTTCGACTTATGACGCAGCAGTTGCGCAAAAATGATCTGCTTGGCCGTTGGGGGGGCGAAGAATTTATTCTTATACTGCCGCATACACGTTTATCTGAGGCTGCAATTATGGCTGAACGATTACGCTTAAGCCTGGCGCAGCAAGTTTTTTCAAGGGATGTTGTGGTGACAGCAAGTTTTGGGGTTTCCGAGTACCGTACTGGTGAGGCCTTGAATGATCTGATCCAGCGAGTGGATCAAACCCAGTATCAGGCAAAAAGAAGGAAGAATTGTGTGGTCGTTGATGAGGCGGAAGCTTAACTGAATGATGAACTCGAATTTAAACTGGAAGATACGACAGGCCTGCCGGATTTTACAAGCAGGAGGAGTAATCGCCTACCCTACAGAAGCCGTATATGGATTGGGTTGCGATCCATTGAATGCCGATGCGGTACACAAAATTCTGGCAATGAAGAAAAGGCCCGTTGACAAGGGATTGATCCTTGTTGCCGCAAATTTAAAACAGTTACAGCCATATCTGCAGCCTCTATCAAAAGAACAAACCGAACGACTGCAACAAAGCTGGCCGGGACCGACCACATGGATTGTTCCGGCACGTCACGATGTGCCTGTCTGGATACGTGGTCGGCACAGTAGTATTGCTGTACGAGTATCGGCTCACCCTGTGATACAAGGCCTGTGTAAAGTATTTGGTGGACCTATTATCTCCACCAGTGCAAATCGTAGTGGCATTGCCCCCGCTCGGACTGCCATGCAGGTGAGGCGGGGTTTGGATATACCGGCTGATTATATCTTGAATGCCCAGCTGGGAGGAGCAGATAAACCTACTCAGATATATGATTTGCTCAGTGGCAGAACGATTCGCAGTAGTTGAGTTTGCACGGTCTATAGGGATGAATGCGACATGAAGTTATGGTTTTCCATAGATAAAGAGGATCTGGTTGTGCCTGTCTATCAAGGCAAGCTACGCTTCCTTACTATCGCTGCAATTTTAGGCGTTATATTGTCATGCGGTTTTGCTGTATGGGAGTTAATGAAAGGTAATGAAGCAAGGCATTACTTAATCTGATATTTCCTGTTGTTGCTCCAGTCCTGGTGTACTTTCTATGGAAGAGGCCACGTACAACACAATACGTATTGTATACTTTTGCAGTACTGGTATTTATCAGTCAGGTGTCGGCAGGTTTTTTTCTGTTCGATTATCAACAGTTGATCTGGTTGCCTGGTTATCCCCTGATCTATTTTTATTTGCTTGGTCATAAAGGCTGGTACTGGTCTCTAATCCTTTTTGTTGTGTTATGGATGATGTATATATTCTATCCTCAGTTCAGCACGGCTGAACGAGTACCTTTTTATGTTATGAATAATTTCATGATTGCCTATTTGCTTACAGCAAGCTTATCCTGGATGAATAGTCGTGAAGTACTTTTTTATCAGCACAACCTGATAAAGCGTGCATCGTATGATCATCTTACCGGCATCTATAATCGTGCCAGCTGGATTGAGCATGCCGAGCGAGCTGTAAATAGCAAGTTGCGTAATACAGAGCGTAGATTGAGCAGTATTTTACTCGACGTAGATGACTTTAAAAATGTAAATGATCAGCATGGCCATCATATAGGTGATCAGGTATTGAAACAGGTAGCCACTAGTCTCTCCTTGCGTTTACGTAAAAGCGATATACTAGGACGCTGGGGAGGTGAGGAGTTTATTATTCTGCTACCGGATACGGACCTGAAACAGGCAGTGGAAGTGGCAGAAGAGCTGCGGCAGTCACTATCTGAGATAGAAGCGGATAGCTACAGGATCAGTGCCAGTTTTGGTGTCGCAGAATTTGAGCCGGGAGACAGTCTCGATAGTCTGATCAGACGATCAGATAGACATCTCTACAGAGCCAAAGATGAAGGTAAGAATTGTGTAGTCGCCGCTTTTTCAGTTGAAGCATAGTCATCCATAGGCTGACTATACAGAGCCATATTAATAGTATAAGTAAAGGAACATGTATATGAGTCAGCCGGATATTGAGGCGGTAAAAGAATATCTTTTAGGTTTGCAGGACAGTATTTGTCAGCAGCTGGAGGAAGAAGATGGGGCCGCCAGTTTCGTTGAGGATAACTGGACCCGAGAACAAGGTGGTGGTGGACGTACCAGGGTATTGACAGACGGAAAAGTGTTTGAGCAGGGAGGAGTAAACTTTTCGCATGTGCATGGTACACAGATGCCATTATCAGCAACCGCGCATAGACCTGAATTACAAGGTCGTTCGTTTCAGGCCATGGGTGTGTCATTGGTAATACATCCACATAACCCATATGTTCCTACCAGTCATGCCAATGTGCGTTTTTTTATCGCAGAAAAAGAGGGGGAAGATCCCGTTTGGTGGTTTGGTGGTGGTTTTGATCTCACCCCATATTACGCGAATCGTGATGATGTGAACGAATGGCATAAAACGGCAAAGTCAGCTTGTGACCCCTTTGGTACTGATAGCTACAATAAATATAAAAAATGGTGTGATGATTATTTTTATCTTAAGCACCGTGATGAAACCCGAGGTGTAGGTGGACTGTTTTTTGATGATCTGAATGAGATGGGATTCGACCAGAGCTTTGCTTTTATGCAAAGTGTCGGTGATCACTATATCAAGGCCTACAGGCCGATTGTTAATCGTCGTAAAGAGAATGAATATGGCGAGCGAGAGAGAGATTTCCAGCTTTACCGTCGGGGCCGTTACGTGGAGTTTAATCTGGTCTATGATCGCGGCACCTTATTCGGTCTGCAAACCGGCGGTCGCACCGAATCGATTCTGATGTCGCTACCACCTCTGGTTAAGTGGCGTTATAACTGGAGTCCTGAACCAGGCAGTGCCGAGTCTGATTTGTATGAAAATTATCTAATGCCACAGGATTGGCTGGGCATAAACTCGTAACTCGAATAGACACAAAAAGAGAAAAAACTACCCCAGGAGATGAATATGAAAAATCTATTACTCATAGCTGTAGCCTTTACCATTTTTAGCCTGCCGGTACTGGCAGCTGAACGGCATACGGAAGAGTCGGCAGGCTTTTCTTATGAGGTTCCAAGTAACTGGCGTGTTATGGAATTTCCCGGCCTGAAGTTCAAGATTATTATTACGGACCCTATTGATGACTTTTCACCAAACATGACCCTGGTGGATGAGAAGTACGAAGGTTCTCTGGAGGCATATGAAAAAGCCAGTATCCCGCACATGGAAAAGGCGATACCGGGTTTTGGTATTATTAGTCGTATGCAAGCCAAGACGATTGATGGAAAGGATTTTCGCTCCGTGACCTATAAACATGAGGCTAATAATGGAACCATCATTCAAACTGCCAACTTTCTGGAACTACGAGCTGGTCATAAACTGGTGATGACCTGCACCAGTCCCAAAGGGCATGAGGATAAAATAGAAATACAGTGCAACAAGGTAGTGCGTTCTTTGCGGGTGAATTAATGCCTTTTCAGGGCACTTTGTAATGCCTGGGCCAGATGCTGGAAATTCACAGGTTTGCTGACGTATTCGTGGAATCCTGCTTTCTGGCCCCTAATCAGATCGCTGGGCATGGCATTGGCGCTGATTGCTATGACCGGGATACCCGCCGTTTCAGGATAACTGCGTAAATTGTGTAAGGCCTCGTAGCCATCCATGCCTGGGAGGTTGATGTCCATAAGAATAATGTCGGGTTGATTACCTCGAGCGATTTCCAGACCCAGTTCTGCAGAGGGAGCATGTAATAATACCGCGGCACTTATCTTTTGCAGAAATTGTCTTATCAGCTCCAGATTATTCTTATTGTCTTCAATATAGAGCAGACTAAATTTTGTTAAAGGGTCCTGATATAGTTTGTGTAGCTCATCTATATCGGCGTCTGCACTATCATACTTGTTCTCTGTTTTCTGTAAACTCAGCCAGAAGCGGGTACCATCCTTCTTATTGCTGGAGAATCCTATCGTACCATCCATCAATTCGACCAGTCGCTTGGTGATAACCAGACCAATACCGGTACCTTCTATATTGGTGTGTTCTGCGCCCAGGCGGTTAAATGGCTGGAATATCTGAGACTGCATTTTTGCAGGCACACCGATACCATTATCACGGATGCTGATGTTAACGGCGTCGTTGTCAATAGATTCCCATTCTATCCAGACCTTGCCACCAAGACGGTTATATTTTATAGCATTGGAGATCAGGTTGAGTAAAACTTGTTTAAGACGCATTTGATCTGCATGGACAAATATATCATCGTATAGTTGTAATGATTGTACATGCAGCTCGATTTCCATCTTCTTTGCCTGTTCATACACCAGTTGCACGCACTCATGAACCAGCTCGGATATAGCAACGGGTTCCATGGATACATTCATACGCCCGGCTTCTATGCGAGAGATATCAAGAATTTCGTTGATCAGGCTTAGCAGATGTTCGCCTGCATTTTTAATGCGTTTTATATCATCTTTCTGCTGTTCACCTAGAACCTCATCGTCAAGCAATAGTTCAGAAAAGCCCAAAACCGCGTTCATAGGTGTACGCAATTCATGACTCATGCGGGAAAGGAATTCCGATTTTGCCTGATTGGCCAGTACCGCTTCCTGCCTGGATTTTTCCAGCTGTTGTTGAATATGCTTTCTTTCGTCGATCTCGTTAAAGAGCTCCTGGTTTGAACTCGATAACTCCTCAACTAACTGGCTGTTCTGCATCCTTAACTGGATGGTTTTCTTTGTGTTTTTTACCGCAGATATCGCTGCACTAATCAATATGGCTATATAAAACAGCAATAACATTCCCAGTCCTGTATTTTCCACCGATTTACTGGAGAGAAACACTATGGCCAGAGGAAGCAGGGCAGGGAAAATAAAGGCGAAGAATGTCGGCAGGTAGGCATGATTGGCGGCGATAGCTATGGATGACAGACCCAGTAGCAGAAGGACAATATAATATTCCTGAAACTGATTCAGACCATAATCAAAAAAAGCCGCCAGACTTCCCCACAACAGCCCCATTAAGAATACGGAGATAATACTTGTCCATTTCCATGTCTTGAGACGATGTGTGCCTTTGTTATGAAACAACCGGGTCGGATAGATTCGGATTATGGAATATATCGACAAGACACCGGCCCAGGAGAGTAATAGTGCATCAGGAACAGTATTAAAAAGAACATAGACGGTAATCAGTGCGGCGGGAATATTGGCCAGACTAATCAGTGGCGTCTGGCTATACAAAAGCAGGATCTGTTCATGGAAAATTGCCGCATGAAGTTGTGCTTTATTATTCTGGAAAAATGATTGCATGATACCGCGTGTCGTGTTGCCGGGTAAAAAGCCGACATTCTTTATGGAATTTATAGAAGAGTGTATCGACATGCAAATATGTGAACTGAAGCACAAAATGGAAATAATCAGCCGCGCTCCAGCCTTCGATAGTTAATGGCTTCATTGATATGGCTGGAATGGATGAGTTCACTGCCTGCGAGATCGGCTATCGTGCGGGCCAGTTTGAGGATTCGGTGGTAGGCTCTGGCCGATAGGCCCAGTTTATTGATGGCCTGATGCAGGAATTGGCGGTTCTGTTCCGATATGTCGCAATACTCATGGATTTGCTGGTGTTTCAGGTAGGCGTTGCTGCAGCCCTGTCTTGTCTGCTGGAGCCGATGGGATCGAATCACCCGCTCTCTGACATCACTGCTGCTTTCGCCGCTTTGGGTCTGCTGCAGCTGTTCCAGTGGTATATGCGGTACCTGCAGGTGCATATCTATACGATCCATCAGCGGCCCTGAGATCCTTGCCCGATAGCGCTGTATCTGTTCTGCACTGCAATGACAGCGTCCATTGCTATGGCCCAGATAGCCGCAGGGACAGGGATTCATAGCGGCGATCAACTGAAACCGGGCAGGAAACTCGGCTTGTCTGGCGGCTCGCGAGATGGTGATACAACCTGACTCCAGTGGCTCCCGTAAAACTTCGAGCACCTTGCGTTCAAATTCTGGCAGCTCATCAAGAAACAGAACTCCCTGATGGGCCAGAGAGATTTCACCGGGCCTGGGGTGACTGCCTCCACCGACCAGTGCTACTGCCGAGGCTGTGTGATGTGGATTGCGGAAGGGGCGTTGTTTCCAGTGTTTGTAGTCGAAGCCCTGCTCACTGATGGATAGTATGGCTGCAGCTTCCAGCGCCTCCTTTTCCTGCATCGGTGGTAATATCCCCGGCAGACGGCGTGCCAGCATGGTTTTACCTGTACCGGGCGGACCGATCATTAACAGACTGTGATTACCTGCCGCGGCTATTTCCAGCGCCCTGCGAGCATGGTGTTGCCCCATAACGTCGGCCAGATCATCCTCATAGGTAAACGGGGAGGGAGAAACAATCCCGGTGGGATCATAGTTCAAACTGCGCTGCCCAGACATATGGGCGACAACTTCCAGCAGATGGCCGGCCGGCAACAATTCCAGTCCTTCAACCAGGCTGGCTTCGGCCAGATTTGCTCGTGGCAGTACCAGTTTGCGTCCCTGTTCCCGTGCACTCATCGCGGCAGGCAAGGTGCCCTTTACCGGGCGTAGTTCACCGCTTAAGGCCAGCTCACCGATAAATTCATATTGAGTCAGCACCACAGTGGGAATTTGACCGGAGGCGGCCAACAGGCCTATGGCTATGGCAAGATCAAAGCGTGCACCCTCTTTGGGTAGATCTGCCGGGGCCAGGTTGATGGTGATACGGCGTGGAGGAAATTCGAATTGACTGTTGAGGATAGCGCCACGCACCCGATCCTTGCTTTCTCTCACCGCGGCCTCGGGCAGACCGACAATGGCGAGTGCTGGCAGGCCATTGGCCATGTGGACCTCGATGGAGATCTCTGGTGCCTGTATACCTGAGATGGCACGACTGTATGTGGTGGCGAGGGTCATAGGAATCCATTCCTTTATGAGTCTGGTTGCAGATAGTGCTCTACTGCTTGATAAAGTGTTTCTCCAGCTCTTTTACCTGTTGTTCCAGCTGTGACAGCATATCACCCGAGCGCTGTAGTAAGGCTGTTTGTATCTCGAATTCTTCACGCGTCACTACATCCAGCTTTTGCAGGCCGGTAACCAGGGCATGGTGCAGATGATTCTTTATCTCTTGAGTCCCGTCCGGGATCGCTGATAATACCTGCTGTACCAGTTTGCCCAGTTGTTCGTTTGATAACACGGTATATCTCCCCGGAAAAATCAATACCTACAGTGTACGACAAATGTCGGGTTTTTGGATATAGGCCTACTTATGCAGGGAACACGGGTAGAAAATAACCGATTTATTCCGCGGTTGACGGACTCGCGGTAGCTAGAAGGTTCTGGTTTCGTATAAAATAGCTCCGCACAGGCATCAGTTGCAGGCTAATGATCAAGATTGCAGCCCCCAAATAGTGGAAGTATATAAATGAATAATGTTCACGTTCGAGGCGTTATCGCTGCATTACTCGCCGTCATGATTTTCCCGCTGTATGCAGGGGAAGGCAAGGCCAATTTTTCTATGGTGAGCGATTATATCTTTCGTGGCGCTACAGCATCGAATAATAAATTTGTCGTACAGGGTGGCTATGAATATGACTATGGCAACTCCCTGGTGTCCGGGGCCTGGATCTCAAGCCTGCCCGGTGCTTATGAATACGATATATACGCACGCTTTGACGATTCAGTGGATGATTTTGGCTATAGCGCCGGTATTATCTACTACGGTTATACCAAGCTCACACCAAGCTCTAGTGAAGTAAATCTGGCAGTAAGCTACAAGGATTTTAGTATCATGAGTTCCACGGGTGAAAATTTGGTTTACAACGAGGCGACATACGACACAACATTAAGTGACATCGCCATACGTCTTCACTATGGTCATGATGGTCAGGATCCGGACTACAGTTTGCGTATCTCGAAACGGATGAGCGGTTTCGATATAGGACTGGTATATGCAAGTAAGCTAGATACCCTCACCTCTATTAGTACTGATGTATATGCGTTTACCATAGGCAAGGATTTCTAGAGCTTCCTGTATTCTTACAGATATGCCAGTAGTGATATTGGTATATCTGTCTGCGTCTCCCCTTCTTTCTACTCTTCACCTCCGGGCAATAATTTTGCCAGGGGCATTGGCCGTATTGTTGTAACGATACCCGCCGATTAATAATGTTATCTAAATGTAAATTCCCATTGACGGTGCTTTAAATGCATCGTGATGGTGCTATGTTGCGCTCTATTGTGCACCACAACAGGGCGTACCCTTCGTAGCTACCCCGTAGTGGTGCATGATTGTGCTAGTAATTGCAGCTACCTTCGTGATTATCTTTGAAAATCAATAGTTTAAAAATTTGGCATTGTTCATGCTAACACTGTAGTGAACGTGTAATAAATCAATCAATTCGTGAAGGAAGTGAAAAATGAAAAAGACAGTATTAACAGGTATGACTTTGGGTGTAGCTCTGGCAGCGGCAGTACCTATGACGGCCGTGGCCGGAGAAGGAGCAGCAAACGTTGCGCTTGTGAGTGATTATCTCTGGCGTGGCGATGCCACCGGTGAAGCAGCCCTGCAGGGTGGTTATGACTATGACTTCGGTAATGGCTTCTCTGTCGGTGTGTGGGGTTCTACTGTACCTAATGATTTCGAGTATGACCTCTATGGTGGTTATGCAGGCAAGGCCGGTGAGATGGACTACAGCATAGGATATATCTCGTACACAGTGGGAGCCGTGTCCAGCAGCGAAATGAACCTGGGTCTTGGCTTTAAGGATCTGAGCATCATGTACTCTACCGATTCAGCCAATAACACCGATTATACCGAAGTGGGTTATGAGATGGATCTGTCCGGCTTTGGTGTCGGCTTCCACTATGGAACAAACGGTGTAGACCCGGATTACAGCATCGGCGCAAGCAAGGACTTTAGTGGCTACAGTGTAGGCCTGACCTATGCAAGCAAGGCCACTACTGATGCCTTTGCTTTGAGTGTCAGCAAGGAATTCTAATTTTATTAGATCGGTTTAATGCTTGGACCTGCCATTTGGCAGGTCTGAAGCCAGGAGGTTTGTGAAACATGAAAATGGTAACTGCAATTATCAAGCCCTTCAAACTGGACGATGTACGTGAGGCATTGTCAGATATCGGGGTACAGGGCGTCACCGTCACAGAGGTTAAGGGTTTTGGCCGTCAGAAAGGTCATACCGAACTCTATCGCGGTGCCGAATACGTGGTGGATTTCCTGCCCAAGGTGAAGATCGAACTGGCCATAGATGACTCGCTGCTGGATCAATCGGTAGAAGCGATCAGCAAGGCGGCCAACACCGGCAAGATCGGTGACGGCAAGATCTTTGTTTATAACCTGGAACAGGCGATACGTATCCGTACAGGTGAAACCGGACCGGATGCGCTGTAGGCCTATCTGGATCCCGCAAATAGATTCGCGGAGGATGTAAAAGTGGAAGCACTAAATGCGATTAAAGAATTGGGTTATGCCCTGGACACATTTTATTTCTTGATGTCCGGCGCCCTGGTTATGTG